>JAESGE010000064.1_pt1 | contig 152988 bp, 146 predicted proteins | sample 9269601 | NCBI WGS metagenome assembly JAESGE01 (sample SAMN14515569, study PRJNA621662) | algae metagenome | isolation source: Tolypothrix brevis GSE-NOS-MK-07-07A and co-occurring heterotrophs from wet... | place: USA: Grand Staircase Escalante National Monument, Utah | collected 2006-04-16
AAACCTTCCCGGCTATGTTCACGCCGGGCAATACCAGTCCATCCCATGGCTTCCTCCATCTCTTCGCAAGGACGGTTGAATCACAAGATACTGGTATTGCTCAACTACTTTCGGATCAGGCTCTTAGATCTTCCGGTTCAGCCCCGCGTTTCGCTTGCGCGCGCCAAAAGGCGATAAGCACTGGTGCAATGAAGATGCTTGCGAATGCATCAATTGAAACGAACCATGCGACTGGCACATCACCCAGCGATGTCGCAAGATCGACATGTTCCGCGATCCATACCATTCCGACATTGGAGTTCTGCAAATATCCAAAGGCCGGGAAAACGGTCAGGGTCATGACCATCACAAGAAGGATGACGATGCGCCGTTCATCAGTGGTCAGCGGGGCGTTTGGAAGCCGCATGCCTCCGCGCGGCTTTTCATCGGGCAGATATTTCTGGCCCGCCAGATACACCGCGCAGGCCACAAGCATCAGCACTCCAGCTGTGCCAAATCCGATATGCCAGCCGAAAATTTGTGCCAATAGCCCGCACGCTAGCGGCCCAGCAGTGGCGCCGATATTGATGCCCGTGCTGAAAACAACATAGCCATGGGTTGCCCGCGATTCGTCGGCGGAGGCATATAAATGGCGGACCTGTGCGGCGATATTGCCCTTTAAGCAGCCCGAGCCGAGGATCAGCAAAAGAAGCGCGAGCAGAAAACTTTGTTCAAAAACCATGGCAAAATGGCCCGCCGTCATAAGCAAGACGCCGATCACCACGGTCCTTTTCGCACCCAACCAGCGATCGGCAATCAGCCCACCCAAAATGGGTGTGAGATAGACCAACCCGCCGTAAAGCCCGAACAACTGGCTTGCCAGAGCCTGCGGCGATAACGGTCCGAACAAATTTTCAAGCGCGCCGCGAACGGAGGCCATTCCCACCACATTTTTAATATGACCGGGCAGCAATAATTCCTGCACCATGAACAAGACGACGAGTGCGCTCATCCCATAGTATGAGAACCGCTCCCACATCTCGGTGAAGGCGAGATAGGCAAGGCCGCGTGGATGGCCGAAAAAGCTGCGGTCATCGATCAAGGCTTTTGGGTTATGAAGCGGGATTGAAGCCATTTCAGCGCACCACCCGTTCGAGCACGCGGATGGAAGTCTTGCCATCGCCGAGGATCAGTTGGTCACCGGTCAGGCGAAACGGCCGAGGCTGGGCTGTGCCCGCATAGCCGTTCGCCGCATCGGCTATGACGTTATGGGTGATGACGCCGCCGACCATATCGACAGTGTAGGTTCCCCAATAAGCCACGGTGCCGTCAAGCAGAGTCTCAAACTGCTCGGCGTGGCACGACGGCAGCAACCGATCACTCTTGACACCATGCAGCGCGTGCTTGGCGGGCGTTATGCAGGCGGGGTTGGCCGGATTGGCTATTTGGATGATGACATGGCCATCGTCGGTGTAGACAAACAGCCCGTTGGGCTTCTCGCCAAAGCGGCGGATGACATTGCCGTCTTCAACGTCTTCGAATTTGACGAGCCGCCAGGTGCCGACGATGCCCGCGGGCGAAACTTGTTGCTGCGCTTGATCATTGCCGGACGCCAGATCAAAGCCCAATTGTTCGGCAAGAGCCAGCCGGTCGTATGACGCCCAATTCTCGACGATCTTGCCGTTGGCGATGCGATAGGTGTTCGCATAGCGCACCGCCACTGGCTTGGGTGTGGCGATCTCCATACCGCGATAACCACCGGAATAAGTGCCAGTCCATGTCGACCGCACCGAGACCAGATCGCCTTCTGCCACCATTCCGTCGATCGTGATCTTCCGGTCGGGCAGAGCTGCGCACATCGGGCATCGCTCGCCAAGATTGGCACTCGTCGTGGCGGGGCGGCTTTCGCCGTTGGGGCTATGCGTAACTCCGACCGCACCCCTTAATTCGTTCATGGCCGCGATATCGCCCGCCTCCAACGCCTTCAGAAAAGCGCGCACCAGCGCCTTGTTGGCTTCGGCATTGGTGACGGAATCGATTGGATTTGGAGGGACGTGGTCGGAGAGCATCAACTCCGCCGTTCGCGCGCTGGTGATCGGGTCGGCGTGGCGGTGGACCAGTTTCCAATGCGCGCCGATCTTCTCATAAACGCTCGTGACGCGCGCGGCGAATTCAGAAAACTCGGACGCGGTGCCGAGTCTCGCCCGGTCATGTTCGATTTCGACCAACACATAATGGTCGCTGCCACCATAAACCGCGACCCGTTCGACCCGGACGACCGAGCCGTCAGTGTATTTCTTGGCGGCATTGTCCAGCGCAGCGAGGACTGCGGTGCGGCCCGTACCGAACGGACCGAAGGGATTGCCCAGTGTGATGTCATCACGGTCGGCGAATAGCGCGGCATAGCCCGACGGGTCGCCGTTCAATATCTTGCGCAGCGCCTCATGGCTTTTGGCAATTGTAGCTTCGAGCGCCGGTGGCAGGGTGCGCAGTGGCGCGGGTTGCGCAAGGAGCGGCGATGCAACGAGCGCGAGCATAGCCGCGAGGACGAACGCAAAGCGCGTTGCGATGCTCCGACACAAGGCCATCTCAGCGCCCCACCTTGGCGGCCAGTGCAAACCCAGCGGCGATCAGGCTGAATAACGCCATCGCAGCGAACATGGCGGGAATGCCGCCAAGGCTATCGAGCCAGCCAAGCGAGGCGGAGGCGGCCGTTCGCCCGAGATTGAAAATGGCCATGAACACCGCGAATTGCGTCGCGGCGACTGCCGGCGTGCACAGGCGCATCGCCAATGACCCGCCGGTGACGCCTCTGAGAAAGGCGAGGGTCGTAAAGAGGAAAACTGCGCCGATAAAGAGCGCGGGGTTTGTCCAATGCGCCTGCAGCACCGCCATCGCGGCAGCCCCGACAAAGGCCAGCAATGCGCCTGCGATGAACAGGCGCCGCGCGCCCCAACGGCTGGCCGCCGCGCCGATGAACAACACACAGACAATCCCCGCGACCAGATTGGCCTGACCCGCCAAGCTGCTGTAGCCCGCCTTCTCCCAGCCGAGGATATTGGTGGCAAACAGTGGTGCCAGCCCCAAGAAGATACCCCATGCAGCGGTGACCGCGATCAGGGCGGGGACAAAGATCAGCGTCTGCCGTGTAAACATCGCCGCAAATAGATTGCGGATGATCGGACCAAACGCACCGAGGTGGAGATCAAGGTTGCGCTGCGACGCAGTGCCCTGTGTCCATGGCAGCAGGCGCTCATCAGGTCGTTCGCGCACCACCAGCACGAGAACGAGGATGGCGGCAATCATCGCGCCAAGCGTCAGCGCCGCTGCGGGCAGGCCGTGATAGGATATCAGATAACCGCTGATAGCCGCGCCCGCGGCCATGCCGATCGCCTGACCGCCGAACATGTAGCCGTTGACGCGCTCGATCTCGTCGGCGGGCAGAATATCCACGGCAAGCCCATCAACCGCGACATCCTGAAAGGCGGAGGCCAGACCCATGGCAAAGGCAAGCGCCGCGATCAGGCCGATCTGCTCCACGCCGGGGTTCATCAACGCCATGGCGACAAACGCGGCGACCAGACCGGATTGACCGACGATGATCCATGGCCGCCTGCGCCCCATCGCCAGAAAAGCATAGCGATCCATGATGAAGCCGTAGGCCAGCTTGAAGGTCCACGGCAGGATGATCATGGCCAGCACGCCGCCGATCGCCGCTGCCGACGCGCCGTTCTGGGCCAGCCAGGCAGGCAGCCCATAATCGATCAGCCCGAAGGGCAACCCTTGCGCGACATAGAGCAGGAACAGCACCGCCATGCGCAGGGTGCGATGGTCGCTCAGGGCCAGCGAACGAGGCGGCGCGGCGTGCGCGATGATGGCTTCAGTCATAGAAAAATCTTTCCTCGATGATGCGCCCATCGCGGACGGTGAAGATGGCGATTTCGGCGAAAGGCTCAGCTTGGCCGCTGGCCGGGTCGGTGATCAGCATGTCGAGAAACAGCGCGAACTGGTCACCGGTTACAAACGGCCCGTCGATGCCGAGATCGTCGATCCGGGCCGTACCAAAGCGCGCGCGGCGCTTGGCACGCGCGGAGGCGATGCCTGACACGGCCGCGGGCGTGTCGTCGGACAAGGCTTCGGGCTCGACGCTGGTCACGTCGGGGGACCAGAATGCCTCCCCTGCCGCCTCGAACTGGCCGAGCCGGAGCATCGCTGTAAAATCACGGGCAACATCGTCGATGGCAGCCATGGGTGCCTCCGCAGCCTTGGGCGAAAATGAGGCAGGCGGCGCTCCCCCCAGACGCGCCGCCTGCCCTGGTCCTGAAGCCGGGTCGCTTATTTCAGAACCAGTTCCTGGTATTCGGTGCTGCCCAATTGCTCGCGCATCTTGCCGCGCTCGGCGCCGGCGGCACCGGCGGCGCGATCATCTTGGGACATCATCGCATTGACCTTTTTCCTGAAGGCTTCCTGCTGCGCGGTGGTCAGGTAGTCTTTGTATTCGACGATCAGGATCAGATCGGGTTCACCGGCGCGGGGGTTGTTGGTCGCCAGCACGTGATAATCGACCACGATACCTTCCGCCTTGCCCAGCTCCTGGATCTTTTTCCACTGGGTGGCGAGCCAATCCATGTAGTTTTCAAATTGGCCGGGCAGCACGTCGATGCGGCCAGCTTCCCAGACCGTGCCGGGCTTGTAACTCGATTCCTGCGCCATCGCCGGGGTTGCCAGCGTCGCTGCCATCATCGTTGCCCCGATGATCAGTGATTTCATCATTTTCATTGTCACTCTCCCCATGAATCGCCCCCTCACAACGAGGTGGCTTCCCCAAAAAAACTCAGATTGCGATTGCCGTCCGCAGCATCCGCCCGCGCACAGACGCGCGCAGCACCCAGATCAGCGTGGCATTGACCACCATCATCAGCACGATGCCGAGCAGCCCGGCATCGAAACTGCCGGTCGCATCGGCCAGCGCGCCCCAGGCAAACGGCGTCAGGAACGCGCCGATCTGCGAGATGGTGTTGATTGCCGCCGCCCCGACAGCAAGTTCGCGGCCCGACAGCGCATCGGCCCAGCCTGAGGACACCAGCATCGCAACCGAAAAGGACACAGTCGCAAAGGTCAGATAAGCAAGGCCGACGATCACCGGCGACGGGGCCAGCAGGATCACCAACAGCGCCCCCGCCATCACCGCAGCGCAGCCGAACGCATAGATCAGGCGATCGCCGTGCTGATCGGCGCGGTTGCCAAGCCACAACGTCGCCGCCGTTCCAATTAGTCCGCCGAAACCGACCAGATAGCCGATGCCGGTGGCATCCAGCCCGGTTGCCGCCTTCAGGATCATCGGGGCCGAAAGCGTGAAGGTGATGAACGCACCGATGCAGGTAAACCCGATCGCGCCGTTGAGCAGCACCTTGGGGTTGCGGAAAATGGCGAGGACATTGTGGCTCACCGGCCCGCCAATCAGGCGCCGCTCGCGCGCCAGTTCGTCCGCGATCCACGCCTTCTCTGCCGGGTTGAGCCAGTCCACTTTGGCCGGGCTGTCCGGCAGGAAGCGCAGCACCACAAGCCCCACCAGCACCGTCGGCAGCCCCTGCACCAGAAACAGCCATTGCCAGCCATGCATCCCGGCGGTGCCATCCAGCGCCAGCAGCCAGCCCGACATCGCTCCCATCACCATCGAAGCCAGCGGCCCGGCGATATAGAACCGGCTGACCGCGCGGCTACGGTGGCACGGTGGAAACCAGCCTGAGAAGTAATAGATCACGCCGGGATAGAACCCTGCCTCGGCCACCCCGAGCAGGAAGCGCAGGATGTAGAACCGCTCGGCCGTGGTCACGAACATCATGGCGGCCGACAGCAGGCCCCAAGTGACCATGATCCGCGCGATCCACTGGCGCGCACCGAACCGCACCAGCATCAGGTTGGAAGGGATCTCGAACAGAGCGTAGCCGAGGAAGAACAACCCGCCGCCCAGTCCGTAAACGGTCGCGCTGAAGCCGAGGTCGGCGTTCATGTCGGCCGCCGCAAAGCTGACATTGACCCGGTCCAGATAGGCGAACAGGTAAGCGACGAGGATCAGCGGAATGATCCGCCAGAACGCCTTGCGCATCGCCGATGCGCCGATTGCCGCCTGGTGCTCGCCCGTCGCTGCCATCATGTCTTCCCCCGGAGCCGGACGCAGCGGGGCAGGCGCCGGAACCTTCGGTTCCATGCGTCTGAAAATCCCTCGATTGCTGCGCTAAACCCTGCCAGGAAGAATGCGGTGCTGTAGCGTCAAACGTCAATCCGGCGGATCGTCAATAAAGCGTGAAAAAAGCGTCAATCCGGCCCTTCAGGCGCGGTTGCTAGGCATTGGCAGCAGATCGGGCCAGCCATACTTGTCCCACGCCTCGGCCATGCCGATGCGCTGGGCAAAGGGGATGAATTCAGGGTGCTGCCAGATCCGGCACATCGGTTCGATCTCGGTCCAGATCGACATCAGGCAGGCAAGGTTCTGCAAGGTGATGCGCGTACCAATGGTTTTGAACAGCATCTCGGCATAGCCCATGAATACCGCCGGCAGGGTGATCGCCTGATGTTCTTTGTCCTGCATCGACAGGTGCAGGAAATCGAGCGTGCGGCAATAGGCCTCACGGTCCTCCGCCTTGCCGCTGCACACGCCCCTTGCCGCGACATCCCAATAGGCATCGATCATCGCGGGCGGCATCGGCCCGGTGCCACGGGGCGGCGGAATGCTGTTCGCAATCGCATAGCGCGTCTGTTGGTAAGCTTCGACCGCCCGCGCATGCTCCCCCGCTGCGGTCAGAGCGACGCCCAGCCAGATCGAGGGAAAACCCAGATCCACGCAGCGCTGCGCATCGGCAATCGCAGCGTCGACATCGCCAAGATTGAGCTGACCTGCAGAACGCACCATGTAGTGCCTGCCATCGACCGGGTCCTGATCAATCGCCCGATCGAGAAAAGCCATCCCCTGCCGCGTCATACCGCAGAACAGCAGAAGCCCGCCAATCCGCACCGAGACAGCCGGGTTGTTGGGTTGAACCTCAATCGCTTTGAAGGCCAGATCGAGCGACCCGACAATATTGTTGCGGGTGAATTCGTGGAGCGCCAGCAAGCCATAGGCCTGCCCGAGATCGGGTTTGATCGCCAACGCCTTGCGGACGCAATCGGCCATCTTGGCGGAGGCTTCGGTCTGATCGGTGCCGGCCAGATAGATGCCCATGCGCTGGTTGACATCGCCGAGCAGCACCCAAGCCTCGGCAAAGCCGGGATCGAGCGCGAGCGCCTGTTCGATCAATTCGGCCGCCCGGGTCAGCACCCCGTCGCCGAACAGGCGCGCATTCAGGGCGCGGCCCTGCAGGTAGAGGTCATAGGCCTCCTTGCTGTTCGTGAGATTGCCCACCACGGGGGGCTGAAGGTCAATGCCCAATGCGCCCGCCAGCGCCGCGGTAACGCCGCGTGCGACGGCTTCCTGAAGTTCGAAAATGTCGTCCAACACCCCGTCGAAGCGGCTGCCCCACAGTTCGAATCCGCTCGACCCGTCAAGCAGATGGACGTGGATTCGCACCTTTTCGCCCTGACGCTGCACCGATCCTTCCACCAGATGCGAGACCCCCAGCTCCGCTGCGATCTGCGCCGGCGTCTTCGTACTGTCGCGGAAATGAAACGAGGATGTCCTGCCCGCCACCTGCAAACCGGCCACCCCGCTCAACGCGGTGATGAGTTCATCGACCATGCCGTCAGTGAAGTAGTCCTGATCCCCCGACAGCGACGCGGAGCGAAACGGCAGGACCGCGATCTGGGTCTTGCCGGCCACGCGATCGTCTGCAGTGATGCTTTGCCCCGATGGATTGCGCTGCTGCCAACTGATGAGCAGACGGTCGTGCAACTCGTGATCGCCATTGCTTGTCAATTCGGCAAGACCCGCGGCGAGCGCGGTCTGCAACTGCTGCTCAGCCTTGGCGCGGTGGCGGACAAGCCAATCGGCAAAGGCCTCGCCCAATTCCATATTCTCAAGCAGGGGGGCCGTGCCGATCGTGGCGAGTTGCCTGACGGCAACGTCACAGTCGCCCGCCGTCAGAGCGTTTTCAAGTTCGCCAAGATCGGTGCGGATGGCTCCCGGGTGGAGGCTGATCCGGCTCCGCGTCACTTCGACAATCCCGTGACCGCTCGATCCGAATGATTTACTCAGCTCGAGCAGGCATTGGCGCAGGCTGGCCTTGGCATGTGATTTGAACCGTCCCGGCCATAGCAACTCGCTGAGATGGTCGCGTTCGAGCGGTTCGCCCGGCACCAAGCACAGCATCGCCAGCAAGGCGCGGACCCGGCGGTTGGAAATGACAATTTCGGTTCCGTCCGCCGCTCTGAACAAAAAGCGGCCGAACAGCGAGGCGTAGGCAAGGCCCTTTCCATGCCCTGGGACACCCTGCTGACCGCCTTCGCTCATTCCGCCCCCCCTGCGGACAAACGCTTAGCGCAATCTTACAAGCGCACAAATTATTCAATCAGGGTTGCTCAATTGCGGCGAAAAATCTGCGCCAGGCGCGACATAGTCGGAAGCCATGCGGATGGGCTCCCATTCCGGCTATCGTGATACGATGGCGGCAACGCGGTCTCCGATGAAGGCGCAGGCTGATGCGCGTGATCTGGTCGTGCCGGACCGCCGCCCCGACATCGTTATGCGCTTCAGCTTTTGCGTGACGCTGCCATTCTCCCCGCGCCGTCCGGTGGAAGCGGTGCTGGCGTACTGTCGTCTACCGCGATCTCTGGAAGCACATAGGCAAGTCGATGCCGAAATCGGCAGCAGGCGCAAACAAGTTAAGCCCGTTCGATCTCAACCGAGATGATCGAGTTCAGCCAAAAGGCAGTCAAACTCTCTTTCATTAACGATGTAAAGTCGCAGCTGGATGCCGTCCAGAAGCATGAAGCCCTAGAAAGCTGCAAACATCCCCATCCGGGTCATGCCAATCAGGCGGGGATTACCTCTATGTGCCATCCACACGAGAAGAGGTTGGTAGCGGAGGAGGGACTCGAACCCCCGACACGCGGATTATGATTCCGCTGCTCTAACCGGCTGAGCTACTCCGCCCCATGGGCATCCGGCGCGTCTGTAAGGCCGGATTCGGCACCGGGTGTCGGCCCGGGCGAGGCGCGCACTTAAGGCGGGCGACGCGCCGGGTCAAGCCCGGATGCGCGGCGGCGCTACAACCGCGCGTGCCCGCGAAAACTGCACGCCTTGACCTTGTCCCACGGTCCACCGCGATACTGCCACAGCTCCAGCGCGGGAAAGGTGAAGCGGCCCTTGGCGATCCACGGCGCGAGCACCGGCGCGAGGCTGGCTTGCAGGCTGCGCGCCTCATCCTTGGTGACCTTGTTCTGGATGGTGATATGCGGGCGCGGCTCGTAGAGGTCTTGCGACGTCAGGCTGCCGTGGAAGTGCTCGGCCACGGCTGAGCGCAAGCTTAGCAATTGGGGTGCCTTCAGCGCGATGGCTGTGCCCTTGCCCAGATCCATCACCCCGCTCACCACCCCTTCAGGCGCTGCAAACTCGGCGGCAATGCGCGGGAGGAAGTCGCGCAACTCGTCCAGCAGCGATGGCGCGAAGGCGTGGAACAGCGTTACGTGGGCGTGGAGCCGGTTCTTCTCGACCGGATAATGCGCTCGGCGCAGCCCTTCGGCCCATGCGCCGAGGTCGGTCGGCAGCGCGGCGGTGAGGATGAACGGATCAGCCATAACCGCGCGCTGCCCACTGGCTCACATCTCGCCCCGCTCACGGCGGATCGCATACCACTTGGCGACATTGGCATTGTGTTCTTCGTTCGTCGCAGCGAACCAATGCCCGCCCGTCCCGTCGGCGACCATGAACAGCGCTCCGGTTTTTTCGGGGTTGAGCACGGCGGCGATGCTGGCGCGGCCCGGATTGGTGATCGGGCCTTCGGGCAGCCCGGCGCGGGTGTAGGTGTTGTAGCCGTTGACTGCGGCGATCTCCGATTGGCGGATGCGGCGGCCCAGTGGCTTGCCCTTGGTGATCGGATAGATGATCGTCGGATCGGCTTGCAGCAGCATCCCCGTCTTCACCCGGTTGGAATAGAGCCCGGCGACCATCCGGCGTTCATCAGGCTTGCCGGTTTCCTTCTCGACAATCGCGGCGAGGATCAGCGCATCGCGCATGGTCTCGACCGCGATGCCGGGGCTGCGCTTGGCCCATTCTTCGGCCAACGCCTTGTCCATCGCCGCCTGCATCTGCTCGACAATGCTGGCGCGCGACTGGCCGCGTTCGAAGGCGTAGGTATCGGGCAGGATCGAGCCTTCGGGCGGCACGGCAATTTCTCCCGTCAGCAGCTCTTCGGCCATTAGCCGCTCCCAGACGAGGATCGAGGGCATGCCTTCGGGAATGGTGATGAAACGCCGCACCACATCGCCCGATTGGAACGCGGCAAGGATATCCCCTTGGCTCATGCCGGGAGAAAGCTCGAACTCGCCCGCCTGAATCGGCGTATCCGATCCAAAGATGCGCGCTTGCAGCACAAAGCCCGAGGCCGACGAAATCAGCCCTTCGGCCTCCAGCTTCTGCGCCACGGACGAAACCGAAGCACCTGCCGGAATGGTGAAATTGGTGTCCTTACCAACGGTCGCCGATCCGAGGAATGTCCACGCGAACATCAGCCCGGCAGCACCCAGCACCAGCAGGATCAGCACCAATCCGCGCGCAGCTTTCACGAGATCAGTCGACCTTCTGCATGATGATTGAGGCGTTGGTGCCGCCAAAGCCGAAGCTGTTGTTGAGCACCGCGCGTACTTCGCGCTTGCGGGCCACCAGCGGCACAAGGTCAATGCCCTCGGTGCCGTCATCGGGATCATGCAGGTTCAATGTCGGCGGCACGATCCCGTCGCGCATCGCGAGGATGCAGAAGATCGCTTCGACCGCGCCCGCGCCGCCCAGCAGGTGGCCGATGGCGGATTTGGTCGAGCTCATCGACGCGCCGCCCAGATCGTCGCCCAACACGCGCTTGATCGCGGCGAGTTCGATCGTGTCAGCCATGGTCGAGGTGCCGTGGGCGTTGATGTAGTCGATGTCGCCCGGCCCCAGACCCGCCTTCTTCAAGGCCATGCGCATTGCCAGTTCCGCGCCGCGGCCTTCCGGGTGCGGAGCGGTGACGTGGTAGGCATCGCCCGACAGGCCGTAGCCGGTGACTTCGGCATAGATCTTCGCGCCGCGCGCCTTGGCCCGCTCATATTCCTCTAGCACGATGACACCTGCGCCTTCGCCCATCACGAAGCCATCGCGACCCTTGTCGTAAGGGCGGCTGGCTTCCTTGGGGCGATCATTCATGCTCATATTGAGCGCGCGCGCCTGGGCGAAACCGGCGATGCCGAGCGGGTTGATGGTGCTTTCCGCACCGCCTGCCAGCATCACATCGGCATCATCAGCCATGATCATCCGCGCCGCATCGCCAATCGAATGCGCGCCGGTCGAACAGGCGGTCACCACCGCGTGGTTCGGGCCCATGAAACCGTACTTAATCTGCACCTGCCCGGTAATGAGGTTGATCAGCCGCCCGTGGACGAAATGCGGCGATACGCGCGAAGGGCCGCGTTCATGCAGGTTGACGCTTTCGATCTCGATCCCCGGCAGCCCGCCAATGCCCGATCCGATGGAGCAGCCGGTGCGCTCCTTCTCGGCCTGGGTCATGTCGAGCAAACCAGCGTCTTCCAACGCTTGGCCTGCGGCATCAATACCATAGATGATGAAGGGATCGACCTGACGCTGGACCTTGTGATCCACGCGCTTGTCGGGATCGAAGCCCCAAGGGTGATCCTTGCCCTTCACTTCGCAGGCGATCGTGCACTTCTGGTTCGAAGCGTCAAAACGGGTAATCTGGCCCGCCCCGCTTTCCCCAGCGATGAGGTTCGCCCACGTCGTCTCGACATCGGCCCCTAGCGGGGTGACGAGGCCAAGCCCGGTAACAACCACACGGCGCATATTGTTCTCCAAAACGCAAGACAGGCTCAAACCCGTTCGGGCTGAGCCTGTCGAAGCCCCGCTTTTCTTCCGCCGCTATGCAACAAGGCAAGGACGACCCTTCGATCCTTCGGCAGGCTCAGGACTAGGGCGAACGGGAGTTTAGGCCTGATCAGCCCTTATGTTCTTCGATGTACTTGGTCGCGTCACCAACGGTGGTGATCTTCTCGGCCGCATCGTCGGGGATTTCGACGCCGAATTCCTCTTCGAAGGCCATCACCAGCTCAACGATATCGAGGCTGTCAGCGCCAAGATCATCAATGAAGCTGGCATCCTGAGTCACCTTGTCAGCTTCGACGCCGAGATGCTCGACGACAATCTTGGCCACCCGGTCGGCAGTATCGCTCATGTTGTTCCCTCTTGAACTGGGGTTAGAAAATATCGCCCCGCCCTAAAGAAGGGCGTCGGCAAGCGCAAGTGGGGATGGGAACTGGCTGCGCAATCCCGATTTGAATCCCTGCAGCGCCATACCGACGGATATTGCGGGCAGGATTGAGTGTTATAAGCTCCGATCAAAGGTGATAGATTTTACCGACTTGGTGAACCCGGAGGGACTGCGGATGGCACGTTATCGCAGCAAACTGCCGCAACTGGATGGCGAATTGTTCCTGACCGACGCCGGGTTGGAGACCGATCTGATCTTCAACCACGGCATCGAGATTCGCGAATTTGCTGCCCATACACTGCTGGAGGAAACCAGCGGCAGGGCTGCACTGGCAGCCTATCTCCGGGGATTTCTGGCGCTGGCAGATGAGATGGACACAGGCTTCATCCTCGATTCCCAAACCTGGAAAGCGCATCGCCATTGGGCAGGTGATCTTGGCCAGACACCCGAGCAGCTCCGCAGCGCCAATCAGCAGGCGATCGCCTTCATCGCCGAATTGCGCGCGGAGGCCGCCAATCGCAAACCGGTGGTGCTCAATGGCGTCATTGGGCCGTGCGGGGACGCGTATCAGCCGGATCGTAAGATCACCGTCGAACAAGCACACACCTATTTTGCCGAACAGCTCGGCTGGCTCGCCGCGACCGAAATCGACATGGTCACCGCTCTGACATTCAATCAGGCAAGCGAGGCGACTGGGTTTTTGACCGCCGCACAAGGACTGGCGCTTCCAGCGGTGGTGTCATTCACAGTCGAGACCGATGGCCGCCTGCCCGATGGCCAGCCGCTGGCCGAGGCGATCATGCAGGTCGATGCCGAAACCAATGCGTCAGCGGCCTATTTAATGGTCAATTGCGCCCACCCCGATCATTTCGGGGGGGCGCTCGACCAAGATGCCGGTTGGACAGAGCGCATCCGCGGAGTGCGCGCCAATGCGTCGCGTCTCAGCCATGCCGAACTCGACGAAGCACCTGAGCTTGATTCGGGTGACCCGCATGAATTGGCCGACCAATATCGGGCGCTGGCTGAGCGCATGCCGTGGATGAACATTTTCGGCGGCTGCTGCGGGAGCGACCTGCGCCACGTGAGCGCAATCGCCCGAAGCCTCCCCAGCCGTTAGTCGAAACTGGCAGGCGGTCTCAGGCGTCCTTCTTGGGCGGTTCGACCACGCGCAGATGCAACTCGCGCAAAGATCGCGGTTCAGCCGGGCTCGGCGCCCCCATCAGCAGATCTTCGGCGCGCTGGTTCATCGGGAACAGCGAGATTTCGCGCAGGTTCTTCACCCCGCACAGCAGCATCACGATCCGGTCAACGCCCGCAGCCATGCCCCCGTGCGGCGGCGCGCCGTATTGGAAGGCGCGATACATCCCGCCAAAGCGCTCTTCCACATCCGCCTTACTGAGGCCGACGATTTCGAACGCCTTGACCATGGTTTCGGGCATATGGTTGCGGATCGATCCCGATGCGATTTCATAGCCGTTGCAGACCAGATCGTACTGATACGCCTTGATCGTCAGCGGGTCCTGCCCGTTCAGCGCCTCGATCCCGCCCTGCGGCATCGAGAACGGGTTGTGGCTGAAGTCGACCTTCTTCTCGTCCTCGTTCCATTCGTAGAAGGGGAAGTCAACAATCCACGCGAGCGCGAAGGCGTTTTCATCGATCAGGCCCAATTCCTCGCCCACGCGGATGCGCGCGGCACCGGCGAGCTTGGCGGCGTCGGCAGCCTTGCCCGCCGCGAAGAACAACCCGTCGTTCTCGCCAAGGCCAAGTTCGGCGTAGAGTTCGGCCATCCGGTCAGCGCCGTGGTTCTTGGCAATCGGCCCGCCGAACTCGCCGCCCTTTCGGGTGACGTAGCCGAGGCCCGCGAACCCTTCCTTGCGCGCCCAATCGTTCATGTCGTCGAAGAACTTGCGGCTCTTCTCATGGGTTACAGGCGCGGGGATCACGCGGACCACACCACCGCCGCCGACGATCTTTTCGAACAGGCCGAAACCGCTCTGCGTGAAGTGCGCCGAGACATCGCTGATAATCAGCGGGTTGCGCAGATCGGGCTTGTCGCTGCCATATTTGAGGATCGCCTCGTCATAGGGGATGCGCGGGAATTCACCGGCGGGGGTAACCTTCTTGTCGCCCGCGAACGCCGCAAAGGTGCCCTGAATGACCGGCTCCATCGTCTCCCAGACTTCTTCCTGCGTGACGAAGCTCATTTCCAGATCGAGCTGGTAGAACTCGCCCGGCAGACGATCAGCGCGCGGGTCTTCGTCGCGGAAGCAGGGAGCGATCTGGAAATAGCGATCAAAGCCAGCCACCATCAGCAGCTGCTTGTACTGCTGCGGCGCCTGCGGGAGCGCGTAGAACTTGCCCGCATGGATCCGGCTCGGCACGAGGAAATCGCGCGCGCCTTCGGGCGACGATGCGGTGAGGATCGGGGTCGAGAATTCGTTGAAGCCCGCCGCCGCCATCCGCGCGCGCATATCCGCCACCACTGCCACGCGGGTCATGATGTTGTTGTGCAGAGTCTCACGCCGCAGATCGAGGAAGCGGTATTTCAACCGTACATCCTCGGGATAGGGCTGTTCATCGGCGACCGGCAGCGGCAGTTCTTCCGACGCACTTTGCACCGTGATCGCGCGCGCAAACACCTCGACTTCGCCGGTGGCAAGTTTCGGGTTCACGGTCTCGGCCGAGCGCGCCTTCACCTCGCCCTCGATGGTGATGACGGATTCCACCCGCAACCGATCCAGCACCGCCAAGGCGGGCGAATCCGCATCGGCCACCACCTGCGTGATGCCGTAATGATCGCGCAGATCAACGAACAGCAACCCGCCAAAATCGCGCTTGCGGTGAACCCAGCCCGACAGGCGGACGGTTTCGCCCACCTGGGCCGAAGAAAGCTGTGCGCAAGTATGCGTGCGATAGGGGTGCATCTAAACTCTTGTCCTGTCCGAGGCTATGACGCTAGGGGCGCGGGTCGCATGGTTGGGCTTGCCGCAACTGGGCATTTACCGGCGCGCTAACAGGGGAAGCCTCGCGCTTTGTCAAGCGGCGCTGGGTCACATGGGTTCAATCCCGAAGGCGGCACTCCGCCTGCAATACGAAAAGATGACATGAAAATTCACCCGCTGATTACCACCACTGAAGCCCTATCCGACCTGTGCGATCGTCTCGCCAAATCGGAATTTGTCGCGGTCGACACCGAATTCATGCGCGAGAACACCTATTGGCCCGAACTGTGCCTGGTTCAGATCGCAAATACGGAAGAAGCCGCCGCAATCGATCCGATGGCGGACGGGATCGATCTGAAGCCGCTGCTCGATCTGATGTGCGAAAATGATGATGTGCTGAAGGTGTTCCACGCCGGGGGGCAGGATGTGGAAATCATCGTCAACCTCACCGGCAAGACCCCGCAGCCGATCTTCGACACGCAGATTGCGATGATGGCGATCAGCCAATCCGAACAGATCGGCTATGCCAATCTGGTCGAGACCTGGATGGGCCTTACCATCGACAAGGGCGCGCGCTTCACCGATTGGAGCCGCCGTCCGCTGACCGAGCGGCAGATCGAGTATGCGATTGGCGATGTCACCCACCTCGCCACCATCTTCCCGCGCATCCTGAAGAAGTTGATCAAGACCGGGCGCGGCTTGTGGCTGGATGCAGAGATGGAAAAGCTCGCCGATCCGGGCAATTACCTCACCGATCCCGCCGTGGCATGGAAGCGCATTCGCCAGCCGGGGCGTAATCCGCAGGTGCTCGGCCGGATGAAGGCGCTGGCCGGTTGGCGCGAGGCCGAAGCGCAGCACAAGAACATCCCGCGCGGCCGGATCATGCGCGACGAAACGCTGGCCGACATCGCCAGCCACCCGCCCAAGTCGCAAGCTGATCTCGCCAAGGTGCGCGGGCTTTCGACCGCGTGGAAGGATAATGACATCGGCAAGCGCCTGATGAAGATCCTCGCTGAGGCCGAGCCGTTGCCCAAGTCCGAAATGCCCGACAAGGAAAAGCGCGGCGCCCCGCTGGGCAAGGAAGGCGCGTTGGTCGCCGATCTTTTGAAGCTGCTGCTGAAAATCCGTGCCCGCGAAATCGACGTCGCCCCGCGCCTGCTGACCCGCGCTGACGAGATGGAGTCGCTCGCTGCCGGGATGCGCGATTTGCCAGTGCTGCAAGGCTGGCGGTTCGAGGTGTTCGGCAAGGATGCGCTCGATCTGGTCGAGGGCAAGCTCGCCTTCGCGGTGGAGCGCGGCAAGCTGAAGATGACGCATATTGATGATGTGGTGGTGGCTTCAGGCCCCACCGAACACGAACCCGAAGCGCCCGACGCGCTGGCAGCGGAATGACGAACGCCCAGTGAGCACCTACCTCCCCACCATCAAGCAGCTGCAATACCTCGTCGCGCTGCATGAGCATGGCCATTTCGGCAAAGCTGCCGACGCCAGCTTTGTGTCGCAGTCGACGCTGTCGGCGGGCATTCGCGAGCTGGAAACGCTGCTCGGCGTGGTGCTGGTGGAACGGTCGCGCCGGGTTGTCCGCTTTACCGCGCTGGGCGAGCTGGTGGTGGCCAAGGCCAACCGGCTGCTGCGCGAGGCGGAGGAGCTGGCCGATCTGGTGCAGGCGTCTGGCAAGCCGCTGTCGGGCGAGCTGCGGATGAGCGTGATCCCCACCATCGCGCCTTTCATGCTGCCCCGCGTCCTACCACGCCTGCGCCGCGAACGCCCCGATTTGAAACTGCTTCTGCGCGAGGAAACCAGCCATGATGCGCTGGAATCGCTCAGCCACGGGCGGGTCGATTGTGTGCTGCTCGCCCTGCCCTTCGACACCGGCGACGCCGCGATTGCACATATTGCCGACGACCGGCTGTTCATCGCCTTTCCCAAGGATGATCCGCGCGATCCGCCGGCCAGCATCACGCCCGATATGATCGATCAGGGGCGGCTGATGCTGCTGGAAGACGGCCACTGCCTGCGCGATCACGCGCTGGCGGCCTGTTCGCGCTCGGAACTGCGGGCCAGCGCGGCGATGATTGGCACCAGCCTGCACACGCTGGTGCAGCTGGTGAACAATGATCTGGGCCTCACCATGCTGCCTGAAATGGCGCTGACGGCAGGGATCCTCAACGGAACAGACGTGGTCGCCCGCCCGGTCGAAAGCCCCACCGCCAAGCGCGAGATCGTGCTGGCATGGCGCCGCAATTCCCCCCGCGAGGCCGATTTTCAGCTGCTGGCGGAAGAGTTGCGCGCGGGGTGAGGTGAAGATTAGGCCGTCGTTTGGCGGTAGTGGGCATCGGCAGCTTTAGATCGGCTGGTCACCGAACGCCGTCATTCCGCTGACGAGCCCATTGCAGCCATTGCTATTGAACGTATTTATGAGTGATGCGCGCACTCCATCTCTTGTTGATTATGGCAACCTTCTTGGCAGCAGCGACGCCTGTTCCTTCCGAGGCCTGCTCTGTTCCCACTAAACCGTTCGATCCCTCCGAGTTCAGTTCTGGGGTGATCTTGGAAGGTGTGATTCAAACCAGCGAACGTGAGGGACGGATGATTAGCGTCACGCTCAAGGTCGAAAAGGTGCTGCAAGGCCAGTATCGCTCTGGCGAATATACGTTTTCGTTCTTTCCAGCGGAATATGGAGGCGAGTGTTTGCCAGCAAGCACTCAGGTCGTTCCGAAGGGGCAAAGACTTGTTGTGTATCTGGAGCGCAGGGATGCTGGCCTATGGCGCAAGGGCTGGATGCATTTTGAGGAAGCCGAGCTGAGAGACTACCGTGTGCGCGTGCCATCAGCCCAACAACGCTAAGCCGCCCTTCGCCTTACCACCCAGTCGCAGTCATACCCGGCAGCACGGCGCGCTCTTAAAACCGGACGGGCAGCTTCATCGGGATTTTGGCTAAGAGCTGCCTTTAAGCAAACGACCCCGAAGCTGACACATTGCGAACCCTTAGGGGGCGACAGTCGGCACCCAATCCGTTGGTAGCTGATGCCAAGGCGCTTCAGGATGCCGCCTCGCCAGTTCCTCTTTCACCTTTCGCTCTCTCCAGACAGGCCCGCCTACGTGCCATTTAGCCGCCTCTCGCCCGAAGTCAGCTGTTAGTCGGGAAGGGATATGCTGTTCGGCGTCCCAAGCCGCTATGACTTCCAAGTCTTGTATCGAAGGATCATCTATTCGGGTATCGGTGCCCGTGCCCCCCTCATCCCAGACCGTAACCGTGAGGGTTCCTACAGGCCATTGCACCACAAGCCGACCTCTCTGGAGATCGGGCACAAGCTCACAACGTCCAAGCTTCTGCCATCGACCGGTGCGGAGTGCTCGGGTGATCGATGGATAAACCACTGACACTACCGACATAATCGGTGAGGTGATAATCGCTTCAACGGCAGCGACTTCACGATCCCTGCGGCGGAAGAAGCCTAGGGTTTTGTCCGTTGTGACTTGGCCGTAGTAAACCCACTTCTTTTCACCGAGGAGGGCATAAAGGGTGCCTGGCTTCAGGTCGGCACGAGCCTTCGGATTCGCTTCGAGCATCGGCACATTCTTCCCGCCTGCATGGAAAGGGTCAACGGCAGAAATCCACCTATCTCAGACCTAACCGACCCATCCCAGCGCCGCCAAAACCGGACGCCCAAAGCCCGCCACCCTCAATCCATGTGCTTGAGGCCCACACGCAAATAATCCCAGCCGGTGATGCAAGTCAGCACAGCCGCCGCCCACAGCGCCACCAGCCCCACCAGATGCACCCAGCTTTGCGCGATTGTGCCGCAGGGCTCGCCCACCGCCTGACAGGGCTGGCCATGCACCGCGCCGCCAAGGATCAGCGCGCCCAGCGATACCAGCTGAAAGGTCGTCTTCCACTTGGCGAGTTTCGATACCGGCATCGAAACCTGCGTCCCGCCGAGAAATTCGCGCAGGCCGCTCACCGCAATTTCGCGGATCAGGATGACCAAGCCCGCAATCACATGAACATCGCCCGCATAGGGCCCGCGCAGATATCCTTGTGCGGTCAGCACCAAGATTACGGCGGCCACCATGATCTTGTCCGCAATCGGATCGAGGAACACGCCCATCTTCGACACCGTGCCGTGCGCGCGCGCCAGATAGCCATCGAAGAAATCGGTGATCGCGATCACGCAATAGAGCACAAAGCCGATCAGATAGCCCAGCCGCCAATCGGGCCACCACAGGAAAAACGCCAGCAAGGGCACCGCAAAGATGCGCGACAGCGTGAGTATGTTGGGCAAGCTCGACATGGTTGGCCACCGCTGTAGCGCGGCATTAACCGCTGCAAAACCCCTCACCCCTATCTTCCTCGGGATAGGCCCGCACTACCGCGCGCACTTGTGAATGCGGGGGCGCACGCTATGTCGCGGGTAACTCACAGGGAAGCATCAGCGTAACCACTGTATGACCACATCGACCAACCTGATGCGCCAACGGCGGTTCTTGCCGCTGTTTCTCACCCAGCTGCTCAACGCGCTGAACGACAATCTCTACAAGAACGCCATGGTGCTGTTCGTGGTGTATCAGGTGTATGATTCGCCTGAGACCGAAACCCTGATCAGCGGCCTTGCGACGGCGATCTTCGTGCTGCCCTTCGTGCTGTTTTCCGCCACCGCCGGGCAATTGGCCGATATGCGCGACAAGGCGAAAATCATCCGCTGGATCAAGTTTGCCGAAATCGTGATCATGGCGGTGGGGGCGACCGGGCTGCTTCTGGCCGCGCGCGGGATGATGGTGGAAGGGCTGGCGATCCCGATGATGTTCGTCGCGCTGTTCGCGATGGGGGTGCATTCCACCTTCTTCGGCCCGATCAAATACGCCATCCTGCCGCAGCATCTGCACAAGGATGAAGTGCTGGCAGGCACCGGGTTGGTCGAGGCGGGGACCTATCTTGCGATCCTGAGCGGGCTGATCCTTGGCGGCGCCATGCCGATCATGTGGAGCGTGGCGGCGGTGATCCTGCTGGCGCTGATCGGGTTTGCGATCTGTCAGTTCATTCCCGCCGCTCCGGCGCAGACCGCTGAGACGCGGGTGGAATGGAACCCGATTACAGCCTCGCGCGCGCTTGTCAGCTTTGCGATGCGCAATCTTGAGCTGCGCTATTCAGTGCTGGCGATCAGCTATTTCTGGGCGATTGCGGCGATCCTGTCGGTGCAGTTCATCCCGCTCGCCAAAAATGTGTTGCTGGCCGACAAACAGGTTGCCGCGGTGATGCTGGTGGCGTTCTCGGCCGGGATTGCGATTGGATCCGTATCGATCAACGCGCTGCTGAAGGGCGACATTTCTGCGCGGTATTCGGCGCCTTCTGTGCTGGTATTGGGCGGGTTGTTGATCAGCTTTTACCTGCTGTGCCGGATGTGGGATCTTGAGCCGGCAGGCGAGCTGTTTACCGTTTGGGAGTTTCTGGCACAGCCGTTGGCGCTAGTGCTGACCGCCAATCTGCTGCTGATCGCGGTGGCAGGCGGGATGTTCGTGGTGCCGCTCTATGCCTTCCTCACCACGCGGGTGGACAAGAGCGAGGCATCACGCTCTGTCGCGGCCAACAACTTCGTCTCATCGGTGTTCATGGTGATTGGCGCAGGCGTCGCAGGCGCGCTCGGCCCGCTTGGCATTCCGTTGCAGGAACAGCTGCTTATCAGCCTTGTCCTGTGCGTGCTTTCGGCCCAATTGGCGCGCAAGCTGCACGCGACCGAGGCGCTGCGGACCCCCGAAAATCCCTGAGCGATAGGCTTAAAGGATGAAGGCCAGAATCGCCGCCGTGCTCGCCACATAGGTGCTGGCGACGCCGCGAACATCGTCGACCGTCAAGCGCCACAGGCTTTCGGCCGGGATTGGGATCAGATCGCGTTTCACATGAGGCGGCAGGATCGCCCGGAAGCGGTGGCGGGCGCTCTCATCATTGAGAACGAGGCTCCGGCGGCGCTGTTCATTGCCGCGCGGGCGGGTGAGCAGATCGCTGGTCAGCTGTGCGCTATTCATGATGCCCGATTTAACACTTTCTTAAGCTTTTGGAATGGGGCTCGCAGGAACTGTCGCAAGTTGGGACATTGATCCGCGCAGGCCTTAACGCCCCATGCAGGTTTGCGCCGCTCCCGGCTGGGATGTAGAGGCGGGCCTGACACGACGGGAGAAAGTCACGTGCCTGATTCCTCACACCCGGCTTCCTCGCGGAGCGCCGCTGCCCTGCTGGTCGATTGCCTTGCCGAGCAGGGGTGCGAGCGGGTCTTCACTGTGCCCGGCGAAAGCTTTCTTGCGGTGCTGGATGCCCTGCCAGATCGACCGGAGATTGACGTGGTGACCTGTCGTCAGGAAGGCGGGGTGGCCTTCATGGCCTGTGCCGACGGGGCGATGCAGGCGGCAGGCGCTGGCCGTCCCGGCGTCGCCTTCGTCACCCGCGGCCCGGGCGCGACCAATGCCAGCATCGGCGTCCATGTCGCCCATCAGGATTCGCAGCCGATGATCCTGTTCGTGGGCGATGTCGCGCGCGGCATGCAGGGGCGTGAGGGCTTTCAGGAGGTCGATTTCGCCGCCTTCTTTGGCCCCATCTGCAAATGGGCGGCGCGGATCGATGATCCGGCGCGCATTCCGGAATATATCGCCCGCGCCTATGCCGTGGCGATCAATGGCAGACCCGGCCCGGTGGTGCTGGCCTTGCCTGAGGATATGCTGGTGGAACAGGTGTCTGGCGCCCTTGCCCCCCGCCCCTTCGTCACCCGCACTGCGCAGGCCGCCTGTCCCGATGCGATGAACGCGATGTTTGATCTGATCGCCGATGCGGCCAGCCCGATCGCGATCATTGGTGGTGCCGGATGGAACACCAAGGCGCGCGAATATTTCCAGCAATTTGCCGAACGCATCGGCCTGCCGGTCGCCACGGCTTTTCGCCGTCAGGATGCGATTGCGCCCGATAGCCCGGTCTATGCTGGCAACCTCGGCTATGGCCCCAATCCCCAATTGGTGGAGCGGGTGAACAATGCCGATCTGATCATCGCCGTGGGCGCGCGGCTGGGGGAGGCGACCACTGACGGCTATACCGTGCCGACATTGGAGCATCCGGGGCAGCTGCTGATCCACGTCCACCCCGATCCGGAAGAACTGGGCCGGGTCTATCGCACCGATCTGGCGCTCTGCTGCGGGGTTGATGAATTCGCCGAATGTGCCGCGCTGTGGGAGGATGCGGGTGTGATCCCCTTCGATGCAGGCGGGGAGGCCCACCGCGAGTGGCTGGCTTGGGCCACGCCCGCCCCGTCAGATGCGGCGATTGATCTGGGCACCTGTGTGCAGGCCATGCGCGACGCGCTGCCCGCCGATACGATCATCTGCAACGGCGCAGGCAACTTCGCCGGGTGGTGGCACCGTTACTGGCGCTATACCGCCTATCCCGGACAGCTTGCGCCCACCTGCGGGGCGATGGGTTACGGCGTGCCTGCGGCGGTTGCGGCTGCGCTGCGCTTTCCCGAACGCATGGTGGTCGCCGTGGCAGGCGACGGCGATTTCCTGATGAACGGACAGGAACTCGCCACCGCCGCCCAATATGGCGCCAATCTCATCGTCGTCGTGATCGACAACGGCGCCTATGGCACAATCCGCATGCATCAGGAGCGCGAATATCCCGGCAGGGTTTCGGCCACTACACTCGCCAACCCGGATTTCGCGATGTTGGGCGCGGCCTACGGCGCGTGGAGCATGCGGGTGGAAACCACGGAGCAGTTTCTCACCGCGCTGGGCGAGGCCAAGGCCCGCACCGGCGTCCGCCTGATCCACGCCGCGACCGATCTGGAGCGCATTGCGGCGAGCGGGGCGACGATCAGCGGCTTGCGAGCGCGGCACAAGGCGACCAGCTGATATGACAAGGCCGCCCCAGACAGGGGCGACCTCATTCAATAAACAGCATTGGTGTTTTTAGATCTTGTCGCCTAATACGCCCTGAACGTCGCCCTTAACCTTCTGCGCTTTGCCCTTGATTTCCTGAGCGAGGCCTTCGGCGCGGGTTTCTTCATCACCTGAGTGCTGCTTTACCTTACCGATAACTTCATTGGTCGTGCCTTTGATATTTTCGGTCAGCTTACCCATAACAATCTCCATTTACGGTGGCGCGTGATCGCTGCCGCCTATGCATATAGGGTTGATAAGCTGAACCGCGCTCTATTTACAAATGACTCTGGGGCAGGCGGTGCAAGACCTGGGGTGAGCGCCCTGCCCTCGGCTTAGCCCTCAGCCATTTCGCAGATCACCTGCCATTCGGCCGGCGTGACGCTGCACACCGAAAGGCGCGACAGTCGGATCAGTTGCATCACTGCCAGACGCGGTTCAGCCTTGATCGCGGCAAGCGTGACAGGCTTGGCGAGCTTTGCTTTCGGCTTCACCTTCACCGCCGCCCATTTACCCGTCTCGTCGGTCGGATCGGTGATGCCCGACACGCTGATGGTGCAGATGCCGACAATCTCCAGCCCCTCGCGCGAATGGTAGAAGAACGCCTCGTCCCCCACGGCCATCGCCTGCAAGTTGTTGCGCGCGAGGTAATTGCGCACCCCGTCCCAAGTGCCCTCGCCCTCTGCGACAAGATCGTCCCAACCATATTTGAAGGGTTCTGACTTCATCAACCAATATGCCATGCGGCAGCGCGCTCCCAAGTGACCACGGCGATGGGCGATAGCCCGCCGGGCGCCATCACGCAAAGCCCTGATGAACATGAATACCGAGGATTAACCCGATCTTCAGTGTGACCTGCGATTTGTGACGCAAGGGTGCGATCAGCGAAGCTCGATTGGCGCCATACGAATGGGGCAGACGGTTTTGACAGATCTTGCACATGATAACCCCCTGAATGCGGCTGAGCGCGATTTCATTGCGTTGGGAATCGCCGCCGCTGCAATCATTCTGCTGGTCGGCACAGGCGGATCGGTGTTGCCCAAAACCATCGGCGTGTTGATGGGCAACGGCGCGCGCCCCGACAATATCATGGTCAGCGCCATGCTGCTCAACATCGCCTTGGTGATTTTCGGTTGGCGCCGATACCGCGAACTGACCGTCGAAATTGCCGAACGCCGCCGCGCCGAAGCGCGCGCGCAATTGCTGGCGGACACGGATCCCCTGACGGGCTGCCTCAACCGGCGCAGCATGCAGGAAGCGACCGAAGCCTTGCGGGCCCGCGCGAAAGATCGCGGGGAGGCTATCGCCTATTGCATGATCGATCTCGATAATTTCAAGCAGATCAATGATATGCACGGCCACACTGCGGGTGATGGGGTGCTGGTGTTGCTATGCCAACGCGTGCGCGCGCAGCTGCCTGGCGGGGCCCAATTGGCGCGCCTCGGCGGCGATGAGTTCGCTTTTGTGATGGCCTATCCTCCGGCTCAGCGTGAGCGTGTGGATGATGTCGTGATCCGCCTGTATGAACAGCTATCGCTGCCCTTTGCCCTGCCCGAACTGACGATTGAATCGACCGCTTCGATCGGGCTGGCCTCTGACCACGAACCCGATGGCAGCATGGGTGCGGTGGTGGATTCCAGCGCGTTAATGCACCGCGCGGATATTGCGCTGTTCCACGCCAAGAAGCAGGGGCGCAACCGGTTCTACTGGTTTGAACCCAACATGGAACACGAACTGCGCTTCCGCAACCAGCTTGAAGTCGGTATCCGTAACGGCCTGGCACGGGGCGAATTCGTTCCGTTCTACGAACAGCAGGTCGATGTGCAAAGCGGCGAACTGGTCGGGTTTGAAATGCTCGCCCGCTGGAAATCGCCGCTGCTTGGGCTGGTAAGCCCCGAGATTTTTGTACCGATTGCAGAACAGATCGGCGTGATTGATGCCATGTCGGAAAGCCTGATGCAGCAGGCCTTCATCGACGCTCGCGATTGGGCTGATGATCTGACGCTGGCGGTCAACATCTCGCCGGTCCAGCTGCGGGATCCATGGTTTGCGCAGCGCCTGCTGAAACAGCTGGTGGCCACCAACTTCCCGCCGCAGCGGCTGGAAATCGAGATCACCGAAAGCTGCCTGCACGAAGATATCGGGTTGGTACGATCGATGATCACCAGCCTGCGCAATCAGGGCATCACCATCAGCCTTGATGATTTCGGCACGGGCTATTCCAGTATCGAACAGCTGCACAACCTGCCGTTTGACCGGATCAAGATTGATCGCAGCTTCACCAGCGAGCTGCGCAAGCCCGGCGGACGCTCGCGGATTGTGGAGGCTATTGTCTCGCTTGGCCGGGGTCTGGATTTGCCGCTGACAGCAGAGGGTGTGGAGGATGAGGAAATCCTCAACGCGCTGAAGCCGCTCGGACGGCTCAAGGCACAGGGCTATCTATACGGGCTTCCCGAAGATGGTGAGGAGGTGCGCAAACGGCTGCAAGCGGATGGCCGGGTGGCGAATGCCGCTCCCACACTGTCCGTTTCCGGCCCGGACACCGCCATTGTTGCGGAAGATCCCGCGAAGGTCCGCGTCGCCCGTCCATAATCGCAGGCGCAGCCTTGCGCCGCTCAGGGCTGGACGTAAGCCCGCCCGGTGCATAGATGCGCATGCGTGACGCAGGCTATTTCCTTCATTAAAATGCACGGCCTCGGCAATGATTTTGTCGTGCTCGATGCGCGTGAGGCAGCGCTGCCCGCCATGACCGCGCAGACGGCACGCGCCATTGCGGACCGGCGCACCGGGATCGGCTGCGATCAGGTGATCGTGCTGGAGCCGAGCGAGACCCATGATTTCCGCGCACGGTTCTTCAATTCCGATGGCAGCGAGGTCGGGGCGTGCGGCAATGGTAGCCGCGCGGTCGCTCTGCTCCACGGCGCGCCGGCGGTGATCGAAACCGATGGCGGGCTGCTCACGCTCGAACCGCTCGAGGGCGGCGCGCGGGTGGATATGGGCGAACCGCGGTTCGATTGGGACGCGATCCCGCTAGCCTATCCGATGGACTCCGTCTCCATGCCGGTCGGCTGGGACGATCTGACCGCGCCGATGGCCGTCAATGTCGGCAATCCGCATGTGATCTTTTTCGTCGATGATAGCGATGCCGTGCCGCTCGAAACAATCGGGCCCGTGATCGAACACGATCCGCTGTTCCCGGAACGCGTGAACGTGAATGTCGCCAGCCTTGCGGGGCCGGATCATCTGCGGCTGCGGGTGTGGGAGCGCGGAGCAGGGTTGACGCGCGCCTGCGGCACCGGGGCCTGCGCCACGGCGGTGGCTGCGATCCGGCGCGGGCTGGTGCAAAGCCCTGTCACCGTGAGCCTGCCGGGCGGCGATCTGGTGATCGCCTGGCAGCCGGGCGGTACGATGGTAATGAGCGGACCCGCCACAGAGGCATTTCGCGGCACCTTCAACTGGGACGACTACGCCGGGGGAACCCGGGCTTGAATGCTCCGATCATCATCAGCCTCGGCTGCCGGATGAACATCGCCGAAAGCGAAAAGATGCGCGCGATGCTGGCGGGCGAAAGTGATCTCGTCGTGGTCAATTCCTGCGCGGTAACAGGCGAGGCGCTGGCTCAGACGCGCAAAGCAATCCGACGCGCGCGCCGCGATCACCCGCAGGCGCGGCTGATGGTCACCGGCTGCGCGGCAGAGATTGACCGTGCGCAGATTGGCGCGATGGACGGGGTTGATGGGCTGATCGCCAACGCTGCCAAGCTTGATCCGCGCAGCTGGAACGTCACCGCCGATGCCGCCCCGATTGCCTCTGCGCGCACCCGTGCCTTCATCGCGGTGCAGAACGGCTGCGATCACGCCTGCACCTTCTGTGTGATCCCACAAGGGCGCGGGGTCAGCCGATCGCTGCCGATTGCTGCGGTGCTGCGCGAGGTCGAGGCGCATCTGATGGCCGGCGCCAAAGAGATAGTGCTCACCGGCGTCGATCTCACTTCATGGGGGCATGATCTGGAAGACGAACCGCGCCTCGGATTGATGGTGCAAACCATCCTCAACGCCTTCCCCGCTCTGCCGCGCCTGCGCCTATCCTCTGTTGACGGGATCGAGATCGATCCTCAGCTGTTCGAGCTAATCGCCCACGAACCGCGGGTGATGCCGCATCTGCACCTCAGCTTGCAGCATGGGGCTGATCTGATCCTCAAGCGCATGAAACGCCGCCACCTGCAGAGCGATGCGGTGGAGTTGGTGGGGCAGCTGAGGGCGCTGCGGCCTGAGATCGCCGTGGGCGCAGACCTGATCGCGGGCTTTCCGACTGAGGACGAAGCGCATCATGCCGCTAACCTCAGCATTATCGACGAACTCGACATCGTCCATGCCCATATCTTTCCGTTCTCGCCTCGCCCCGGCACCCCGGCCGCGCGCATGCCACAGGTGGCCCGCGAGGTGGTAAAGGCCCGCGCCGCCGAGCTGCGCGACCGTGCCGCCAACCGCCGCGCGATGTGGCTCGCCAGCCTTGTGGGCGAAACCCTGCCCGTCCTCGCCGAACGCGACGGCACCGGCTATGCGCCCAACTACGCCCGCGTTGCCCTTCCCGCCGGGACGGCAGCGGGGGATGTGGTAGATGTGACGGTGCGCGAGGCCAAGGAGGGCCTGCTCCAATGAGTGAAACCAGCTGGACCCAGCGGCTGTTCGGCGGCTTTGCCAAGACGTCTGAGCGGCTGGCGGCCAACCTGCCCGGCGCTGGCGGCACGGCAAAGCTCGACAATGCCACGCTAGACGAGGTTGAGGACGCGCTGATCATGTCAGACCTTGGCCCCTCGGCGGCAGCGCGCATCCGCAACAAGCTGGCGGAAAAGCGCTTCGGGCTGGAGATCACCACTCGCGAGTTGCGCGAAGCAGTCGCTGAGGAAATCGCGGCGATCCTGCGCCCGGTCGCCAAGCCGCTCGAAATCACCGCCTTCCCGCGTCCACAGGTGATTCTGGTGATCGGCGTGAATGGCAGCGGCAAGACCACCACCATCGCCAAGCTCGCGCATCTGTTTCAGGAAGATGATTACGGCGTGCTGCTGGCCGCAGGCGACACTTTCCGCGCGGCTGCCATCGGCCAACTGGCGACCTGGGCGGGCCGCATCGGGGTCGATCTGGTGCGCGGGCCCGAAGGCGGCGATCCGGCGGCGATCGTGTTCGACGCGGTCAAGCAGGCGACCGACACCGGGATTGACGCGCTGATCGTCGACACCGCAGGCCGCTTGCAGAACAAGAAAGAGCTGATGGAGGAGCTGGCGAAAATCCGTCGGGTGCTCGGCCGGCTTAATCCCGAAGCACCGCATGATGTGGTGCTGGTGCTCGATGCCACCAATGGCCAGAACGCGCTGGCGCAGATCGACGTCTTCAAGGAAGTCGCGGGTGTCACCGGGCTGATCATGACCAAGCTCGATGGCACCGCGCGCGGCGGCGTGCTGGTCGCGGCGGCGGAGCAATATGGCCTGCCGATCCATGCGATTGGCGTGGGCGAGAAGATCGAAGACCTGCGCCCGTTCGACCCCGATCTGGTCGCGCGCGTGATTGCCGGGGTGGCTTAGGTCCATCCCCGTTCGGGCTGAGCTTGTCGGAAGCGAAGCTGGCCGATAGGCCTACCCTTGTATTTTCTTTTGGAGAGCAGTTCCGTGGAAATGAAGGACAACCCTTCGACAAGCTCAGGGCGAACGGAGGAGGGCAAAAAAGCCGCCTCTAGCTGGATCAGCGTGGCGGTCGATTACGGCCCGCTGCTGGTATTCCTCGGGGTTTATCGCTGGAGCGCGCCGGCGAAGCCGAACGCCGCTGGAGAGCTGGATGCCATCATCAACGGTACAGGCGCGTTCATGATCGCTGCGGTGGCCGCGCTGCTACTTTCCAAGTGGCGGCTGGGTAAAGTCTCACCAATGCTGTGGTTCTCGACCGCACTGATCGTCGGCTTCGGCAGCCTCACCATCTTTTTCGGCAAACCATTCTTCGTGCAAATAAAGCCGACGATTATTTACTCAGTATTTGGCATTGCACTGTTGAGCGGCTTCTTCATCGGGCGCGCGCTCCTTAAAGTCCTCCTCGAAGCCGCATTCGAAGGGCTATCGGACAAAGGCTGGCTCAAGCTATCGCGCAACTGGGGAGTGTTTTTTCTATTCCTCGCCATTCTCAACGAGGTGCTGCGCTACTTCTACAACGAGCCCAACGGCAATTTCGCAACGTGGCTGTGGGCCAAGTTCTGGGTGTTCCTGCCACTGACCTTCCTGTTCACATTCAGCCAGATCCCGATGCTGCTGAAGCACGGGCTGAGCTTTGAGGACAAGGACGAGCCGCTGAAGGATGAACCGCCGACGGGCGGCTGATCAGGAGCCGAGTTATGGAGAGAACACTTCTGGAACTACTAGCCATCACCGGATTGTTTCTGATCCTAGCAGTTCCGGCCTACCTCATATTTGGCGAAGACAACCAAGGCCCACAAGAGCCTCCGGTCGGCCTCTCTCAGCTCCAAACTCATATGGTATTGCAGGGGACTGGGCAGTGGGAGGTAACAATCCTGAGGCGGAGCGGCTACGTCCACGATGCTTGGGTATTCACTGGTACGGCGATTGGAGCACTTCAAACGGCGCAGCAGAAAATGCGACAGGCTCGGATTGAGGAATGCGCAATCCGCTCAAACACCACTTCGAAATTTGAAGTTCGAGCTTACTATGAATCTACGGGCAAGCGGCGAACTGGAAAATACGTTGGCGGTTTCGTCATTTTACGCACGTAAACCCTGAAGCTCCTAAATCTCCACTTGGCTCCCCAGCTCCACCACCCGGTTCGTCGGCAAGCGGAAAAACGCCATCGCGCTGGCCGCGTTGCGCAGCATCCACGCGAACAGCTTTTCCCGCCAGATCGCCATGCCCGGCTTGCTCGACGGCAGCAGGGTCTGGCGCGACAGGAAGAAGCTAGTCTGCATCATGTCAAACGGCGCGCCGCACAGATTGAGGGTGCGCAGCAGCGCGGGAACATCGGTGTCTTCAAGGAAGCCGCAGCGGATCGTTACCCGGTAAAACCCATTGCCCAGATCCTTGCACGAATAGCGATCAGCCTCGTCGACAAAGGGCATGTCCTGCACCGCCACCGTCAGGATCAGTACCCGCTCGTGCAGCACCTTGTTATGCTTGATATTGTGCAGCAGCGCTGACGGCACGCCGGTGTTGGTCGAAGCCATGAAGATCGACGTGCCAGCGACACGCGTGGCCGAGTTCTGCGCGCTCTTGGCAAAAATCTCGATCGGCAACGCGCCCTCTGCCATGCTTGCGCGCATCAATTCGCGCCCGCGTGACCAGGTGGTGAGCAGCGTGAAGATCACAAAGCCGATCAGCAGCGGCACCCACCCGCCCTGCGGCACCTTGATCAGGTTCGCGCCGAAATAGGCGACATCCACCACCAGGAACACCGCAACCAACGGCAGCGCCTTCCACAGCGGCCAACGCCACAGCGAAAACAGTACGGCGGCGAGCAGCAAGGTATCGATGAACATCGCGCCGGTCACCGCGATGCCATAGGCGGCGGCAAGATTGCTGGAGGACTGGAAGAACAGCACCAGCAGGATCACCATCACCATCAGGCCCCAGTTGATCGCAGGGATATAGATCTGCCCCGCCGCAGCGGCGCTGGTGTGGCGAATTTCCATGCGCGGCATGAAGCCAAGCTGGATCGCTTGTTGGGTGAGGCTGAACGCGCCCGAGATCACCGCCTGGCTGGCAATGATCGTGGCCAGCAACGCCAGAATGATCACCGGCACGCGCACCAGATCAGGGATCATCAGGAAGAACGGATCCTTGACCAGCGCAGCCGCCGCCGCTGGCGAGCTGGCAGAAAGGATCATCGCGCCCTGCCCCATGTAATTCAGCATCAGCGCCGGGAACACGAAGGTCAGCCATGACAGCCCGATCGGTTTGCGGCCGAAGTGCCCCATATCGGCATAAAGCGCCTCTGCCCCCGTCACCGCCAGCACCACGCTGCCGAGCGCGACAAAGGCGGCAAAGCCATCCGAAACGAAGAAGCGCAGCGCATTGGCCGGGTTGATCGTTTCCAGGATGATCGCCGGGTTGGCGGATAAATGCATCACACCCAGCGTTGCCAGCATCGCGAAATAGCTCAGCATGATCGGGCCGAACAGCTTGCCCACCCGGTCGGTCCCGCGCGATTGGATCGCGAAGAGGCCAAACAGGATCGCCACTGCCGTCGGCACGATCCATGGTTTGAAGCCTGGGACGATGTATTGCAGACCTTCGGTGGCGGACAACACGGAGATCGCCGGGGTGATCATGCTGTCACCATAGAACAGTGCGGTGGCGAACACGCCGAGCAGGATCAGCGGCGCAGTCCACTTGCCCTTGTCCGATACGCGGCGGATCAATGCCAGCAACGCCAGACTGCCGCCCTCACCCTTGTTGTCGGCGCGCATGATGGTGAAGACGTATTTGACCGTCACCACCATCATCATCGACCAGAACACCAGGCTCAGCACTCCATGGATATGCTCGGCATCCGGTATCAGCCCAGGCACGCCGTGGTGCGAGGCGAAGGTTTCGCGGAAGGCATAAAGCGGGCTGGTGCCGATATCGCCGAACACCACGCCCACCGCGCCCACGGCAAGAGTCAGGGCTGAAGCCTTTTGCACATGGCCATGGCCATGCGGCACATCGTCTGGACTGGAGTGGGTTGAGGTGCTCATCGCAATCGGATTTCCCGTCTGTTCGGTACTGCCCTGCCCGCCTGAACGACTCAGGCCAGCGAGGCGGCGCGCCTAGCACTCCCTTTTCGCACCTGCAACAACTGCAACGTCATGACAGGCAACGGACATAGTCCCTTACGGCCCTTGCAACATCGGCGCACGTGCGATGATGTCGTCCAGCCGAGCAACTTCCGCCGCCACGCCGGCGCGCCACGGGGCATCGGGCGGTGAGTTTTCAACCAACCCTGCCCAAACACTGCGCGCGGCGCGAATTTCGCCGCTTTGCAGATAGGCGGCACCAAGGATGTATTCGGCCCCCGGATGAACCGGATCGATCGCCTTTGCGCGGCCGAACGCCTGCAACGCAGCAGGGGTGACGAAACCATCGGCATGGCCAACCAGCGCCATACCTAGCGCGAGCCAGCTTTCCTGATCCTGCGGATTTTCGATCAGGCCCTTCTGCAGGATCGCTGCAGCATCATCGAATTGTCCGCGCCGGGCAAAGGCATCCGAGGTCAGCAGGTAGGACGGCGGCGGCTGGGTGCGATCGAACATTCCGGCGCGGCCTTCCACCATCGCTTCGCCCTGTTCGCTTTGGGCCGGGGCTGCGACTTTGGGCGCGGCTGGCTGACCCGGCGATCCCTGCCAGGCATAGCCCGCCAGCCCGAACACCAGCACCGCGCCGAACAGGGTCAACCCCTCGCGCGGCAACTTCAGCACCAGCACCGCCAGCGCAAACGCCGCCAAGGCCAGCGCGCCCACTGCCAACCAGCCTTCGATCATGCCGAATCCCCTTCGGCCACATCACCGCGCCGCTTGCCCAGCCGTCGCGCCAGCACTGCGCCCACGATCAGGATCAGCAAGACCGGCACAGCAAACAAGGGCCACGTCGTCGCGCTCACAGTGGGATTGTAGCTGACATAATCGCCATAGCGCGCGATCAGCCAGGCCCGGATTTGCTCGGGGCTCTCGCCCGCCAGAATGCGGCTGCGCACCTGATGGCGCATGTCGCCTGCCATCGGCGCATCGGAATCCGCGATACTCTGCGATTGGCACTTCAGGCAGCGCAAGGTTGCCATCAGCGCGGCTGCATCAGCCTCCAGCGCCGGATCGTCGAGCTGATTATAGGCATAGGGCGCAGGCGGCATCGCATCTTGCGCGGCGGCCGGCATAGCAAGCAATGCCAGCAACAGCGCGAACATTGCCCAAATCTTTGGGCGGATCATTGTGCCTTCTCCAGCTCTGCGATCAATTTGGGCACATCATCGGCCCGGATATCGCCGATATGCTGATAGCGGATCACGCCCTTGGCATCGATCACAAAGGTTTCCGGCACGCCCGATGAACCGATGGCGAGCTGCACTTCGGAGATATCATCCGCGCCAATCCGGGCATAGGGATTGCCATAGCGGTTGAGGAAATTGGCGACATCGCCGGGCCGGTCGCGGATCGCGATGCCGATGATCTCCACGCCTTGCGCCTTCAGGGCTTCCAGCTGCGGAGCTTCGGCGATGCAGGGCAGGCACCAGCTTGCCCAGATGTTGAGCAAGCGCGGCTTGCCGCCGACAAGATCCGCTCTCGCTGCGCCCGGCAAGCCTTCGAACGCGGGATTCAGCGCGAAATCGGGCAGCGGCTGGCCGATCATCGTGCTTTCGACGAACTCGTCTTTGTCCTGCGTCAGCATATAGCCTGCCAGCCCCGCGAAGAAGGCGAACAGGGCCAGCGGCACCCACAGCATCAGGCGATTGCGCATGGGCGTGCTACTCCGCCGGGACCGGTTCGGCGCCAAGCGCTTCGAGATCGGCACGGCGTTCATCGCCCATCGCGGTGGCCCGGCGGCGCTTCACGTCGACTCGCACCCGCCCGGCAATCGCCAGCACCCCGCCCAAGGCGATCAGCAGCCCGCCATACCAGATGAAGGAGACAAACGGCTTCCACCACACTCTGATCTGCCAGCGCCCATCTTCAGCCTGATTGCCAATTACCGCATAAAGCTGGCCATCCCAGCGGGTCAGCAGCGCGCTTTCGCTGGTGGATTGCGAAGGTGACCAGAAATTGCGCGCCTGAGGGTACAGCATCACCGGCGTGCCGCCATTTTCGCTGACCGCAAGGCGCGCTTCGATCGCGGTCCAGTTGGGACCGGCCACCGGGCTCACGCCTTGCAAGGTGACGGTGAAATCGCCAACCTGCTCGCTGCCCCCCGGAGCGACTGCCGCCAGCCGTTCCTGCGTGAACGCGCCTTCGCAGGCCATCCCGAACAGCGAGACTGCCACGCCGAAATGGGCCAGCACCATGCCCCATGTCGCCACCGGCACGCGGGTCAGCTTGCGCCCGCGCAGGGGCAGGAACGCCGCCACCGCCAGCGCCGCCGCCAGCCCAAGCCCGAGCAGCGGCAGGAAGGCGAATTGGCCAAAGAAACTCACCAAGGCGATCACCCCGATCAGCACCGCCGCAATAAGCAGCATTTCAAACTGGATGCGAGCGGGCTTGTCATCCTTCCAGCGCAGCAACGGGCCGACCGCCATGACGAGGAACATCGGCACCGCGAAGATCGCGCTGGCCGGATTGAAATAGGGCGGGCCAACCGAGACGCGGACATCGAACGCCTCGGTCACCAGCGGATAGAGCGTGCCCAGCAGCACAATCGCGAGGATCGCAGAAAGCATCACATTGTTGAACACCAGCGCACCTTCGCGGCTGGCGAAAGAGAACCGCTTGCCCTCTGCTACCGCGCCTGCGCGCAAAGCGAAGATCGTGAACGCGCCGCCGATATAGAGCCCCAGCAAGCCAAGGATGAAGGCACCGCGCTCTGGATCAACTGCGAAGGCATGGACACTCGTCAACACGCCCGAGCGCACGAGGAAGGTGCCCAGCATCGACATAGAGAAGGCGAGCACGCCGAGCATGATCGTCCACGTCCGCAGCGCATCGCGCGCTGCCAGCACCGCGACCGAATGCATCAGCGCGGTCGCGGCGAGCCACGGCATCAGCGAGGCATTCTCAACCGGATCCCAGAACCACCAACCACCCCAGCCAAGCTCGTAATAGGCCCAGTAGGAACCGGCGGCGATGCCGAAGGTCAGCAGCACCCACGCCCCCAGCACCCACGGGCGCATCACGCGCGCAAAGGCGGGGTTGACCTGATTGGTCAGCAACGCGCCCATCGCCAGACTGAAGGCGACCGACAGGCCGACATAACCCGCGTAAAGCGTCGGCGGATGGATCGCGAGGCCGATATCTTGCAGCAAGGGGTTGAGGCCCGTGCCTTCCGCCGCCGGGATCGGTAGCCGCTCAAACGGGTTGGAGGACAGCAGCAGAAAGGCATAGAAGCCGAGCCCCACAAACCCTTGAACGGCCAGCGTCGCGCCCATGGTGCGTTCGGGCAGGCGGCGTTCAAACCCGGCCAGCAACCCGCCCGACAGCGCCAGCACGCCCACCCACAGCAGCATCGATCCTTCGTGATTGCCCCAGGTGCCCGTCAGCTTGTAAAGCATCGGCTTCATTGAATGGGAATTGCTGGCCACCAGCTTGATCGAAAGATCGGTGATGGCAAAGGCCCACAGCAGCATCAGGAAAGCCAGCACCGCCAACACCGCCTGCACCACCGCCGCGGGGCGCGCATAGATCGACAGCGGATTGACCGCGCCCTCGGCCGCCTTAAGCGCAAACCCGCCCGACACCATCTGCAACAGCGCCAGCGCGGCCGCCAGCCATAGCGCAGCCAATCCGATTTCAGCGATCATGGCTTGAGCCCGATGGTGGTATCGGCGGCCATCTTTGCCGCTTGCTCGGTGCCCATGCCTTCAAGCTCCTTGGGCACATAGTTTTCATCATGCTTGGCCAGCAGGTTTGTCGCCATAAACACGCCATTGGGGCCAAGGCTGCCTTCGGCCACCATGCCCGAATTCTCGACGAACAGATCGGGCAGAATGCCGCTGTAACGCACCGGTATCGCATCATCGGTATTACCGGTGACCATGAAGTTCACCGTCACCCCATCCGCTTCGGTGGTGAGCGAACCGGCCTTCACCATCCCGCCGAGCCGCACAGCCTGACCGACTTCGGGCGGGGTCGCGGCCATTTGTTCGGGCAAGTAGAAATAATTCGCCTGATTGCGCAGGCTCCACGCCGCGATCAGCCCTGCGCCGATAATCGCCAGCAGCGCTGCGATAACGAGGAAAAGGCGTTGGTGCTTGGCTTTCATCATGTCCCTCAGATCAACGCCGCTTGGTCGCATCGCGCCGGGCCTCGGCCTGAGCCATGGCGCGCCACGCCCAGACAATCAGCAGCGCCAGCGCAACGCCCGCCACGCCGTAAGCCAGCCACACAAAATCCCACTGGTTCAGCTGTTCGCGCATCACACCTGCTCCATCACCGCAGCGGCCATGACGGGAGCTGGCGTATCATCATCCAGCGCCCGGCGCCGCAGGCGCGCTTCGACTTGCCCTTGCGCAATCAGGGCCCGCATCCGCATCAGCACAATCGCCCCGAACAACAGCGAGAAGCCCACCACCGCCACCAGCAGCGGCACCAGAAAGGTCGCCTCAATCGCGCTTTTGCCTGCGGTGATGCTGGGCGGCTGATGGAGCGAATTCCACCACACCACCGAACGGTTGATAATCGGCACATTGATCGCGCCGACAAGACCGAAGATCGCCGCAATCTTGTTCGATTCGCCCTCACGGCTCGCCGCTTCGGTCAAGGCGATGTAACCGGCGTACAGGAACAACAGCACCAGCATGCTGGTCAGCCGCCCATCCCATTCCCACCAGGTTCCCCATGTGGGGCGGCCCCAGATCGATCCAGTGGCAAGGCAGATCGCGCAGAACACCATCCCCGGCACGGCAATCGCGCGCGCGGCAATCGCGGCGAGCGGGTGCTTCCAGATCAGCAGCATGGCGCTGGAAATCGCGATCCCGGCCCAGCCTCCCATGCCCAGCCATGCGGCAGGCACGTGGATGAACAGGATGCGCACCGTCTCGCCCATCAGCCGATCGGGCGGCACCATGAACAGCCCCCACAGCGTGGCGCCCAAAGACAGCGCGAGGCCGCCCCAGAACAGGAGCGGCATCAGCCACTTCGCAAGGGCGAGGAATCGGGTGGGGTTAGCGTAAATGTGCATGGGTTTTCGCGTCTGACCGGGCTTGTAGCCTTACACCTGATCCCGACAAGAGAGCAAATCATGCAACGGGTGTTTCGTTCCCGGTGCACCCGCCGGTTTCAGCCGCGCCCGATCAGCTTTTGGGCCATCCGGTCGGCCACGACATCGGCAGAAATGCCGGTGCTTTCGCTTTCCTGCCAGATCTGTTCGAGCCGCCCGGGGATCTGCGCGACGAGCGCGTTCACTTCGGCAATCCCGCCGGAGCGGCCTTCGCTGCGCACCAGATATTCGGTCGCCACCGAGATGATGCCGCCAGCATTGATCACATAATCGGGCGCATAGAGGATATCGCGCGCCGCCAGCACCGCGCCGTGCTCTGCGCGGGCGAGCTGATTGTTCGCTCCGCCTGCCACGATCGCGCAATCGAGCGCGGCGATGCTGGCGTCATCCAGAATTGCGCCCAAGGCATTGGGGCTGAACACATCGCACGGCGTGGCCATGATCGCATCAGTCCCGGCCGTTGCCGCGCCCAATTCCTGCGCCAAGGCAGCGGCGCGGGCGGCGTTGATATCGGCCAGCGTCAGCTTCGCGCCATCGCGCGCCAGCAGACGGGCAACCCCCCCGCCCACGCTGCCGGTGCCCTGCACCGCCACATGGACGCCTGCGAGGCTATCCTTGCCGAGCTTGTGCGCGACGGCAGCCTTGATGCCGAGATAGATGCCATAGGCGGTAAACGGGCCGGGATCGCCGCCCGCGCTGCCCTCCCCCGCCACCGGCAGGCCCGAGACATGGCGCGTGCGCTGTGACACCGCCACCATGTCCGCTTCGGTAATGCCGACATCTTCAGCAGTGACATAACGCCCGCCCAAGGCTTCCACCGCATCGCCAAACGCGGCGAGCATTTCGGGCGTCTTGATCCGCTGTTCATCGGCGAGGATTACGGCTTTACCGCCGCCCATCGGCAGCCCGGCCATGGCGTTCTTGTAGCTCATCCCGCGCGACAGGCGCAGCGCATCGCGCATAGCGCCTGCTGGGTCACCGTAATGCCAGAACCGCGTGCCACCGGCGCCCGGGCCAAGGTGGGATGAATGGACGGCGAAAATCGCTGTCAGGCCGCTTGCCCGGTGATGAACCAGCTGCACCAGCTCGTGCGCGTCAAAATCGGGCTCGGCCCAGAAAGCGGTCATATCATCTCCCCTGCTTCGCGCAGTCATCCTGACCGAAAAGCAAGGGGGAAACTGGGGCGACCAACGGGGTTCGAACCCGCGACCTCCGGTACCACAAACCGGCGCTCTAACCAACTGAGCTATGGTCGCCACATGCCCCTGCCCGCATACAACCTTACCGGTCGCTGCCAAGCCTGCGCGAAGATTGCGCGCTTTACGCATGGCAGAAGCCCGGTCAAGCCCGCTTGCGGCAGGGCCCGCGCCTCTTGCACAAAGGCTTTCTCAAGGGAAGCGAAAACTGTTTTCACACCGCTGCGGCGCAAGATTGTTACGCGGCGCCGGGAATCATTGCCAAGTCATCATGCCGATTTATTTGTGTCAGTGATGACCGATAGCACCGATTCCATCGCCGCACGGCTGACTGCCCACGCCGGAATGCAGCGCGTGCCAACGCCAAAGGCCGAACTGTTCCAGTGTCGACGATTCGTTCCGATTGACCTGTGCGCCGCGGTGATCGCCCTGACCGATCAGGACCGCCGCCCCTCTACCATCGCCGATGACAATGGTGATCCTGTGTTCCGCACCAGCGAAACCTGCGATCTCGCCGCCGATCTGTCCGCCGTGCAGCAGATCGAAGCGCTGCTGACCCAGCTTTGCGGGATCGACCCGGCTTATGGCGAACCCCTGCAAGGCCAACGCTATGCCGAAGGGCAGGAGTTCAAGCCGCACACCGATTACTTCGCCCCGGACGGGCGCGACTTTCAGAAGTTCTGCACCCTGTCCGGCAACCGCACCTGGACCTTTATGATCTACCTCAATGATGTGAGCGCAGGCGGTGCAACTCGGTTCAAACTGCTCGACAAGACCTTCCAGCCCGAGGCCGGCAAATTGCTGTGCTGGAACAACCGCCTACCCGATGGACGCGTCAATCATGCGACGCTGCATCACGGGATGAAGGTGCGCAGGGGCGTCAAATACGTGATCACCAAGTGGTATCGCGAGAAGGTGTGGCAAGGCTGAAAGCCCAAACGAAAAAGGCGACCCCGTCGGGCCGCCTTCCTCCTGCAGCCCGAAGGCTGCGCAGCTTGTAATGCCTGTTACTTCTTGAGCGACAGACCGCCGAAACGCTTGTTGAACTGGGCCACGCGGCCGCCTTCGGAAGCCTGCTGGCGACCACCGGTCCATGCCGGGTGGCTGAGCGGATCGATTTCGAGCGACATGGTGTCGCCTTCCTTGCCCCAGGTCGACCGGGTTTGATATTCGGTACCATCGGTCATCTTGACCGTGATCAGGTGGTAATCGGGGTGACCTTCGGCCTTCATGATACGTGTCCTTTGCAGCATGGCGCCGGTACCGACCGGCGCTGCTATGAATGGGAAGCGCGCGCCTTAGTGAGGAAAGCAGCGCAATGCAACCTTAGATGACGACCGCCACGCTCAGGAAGGCGGATCGGTCATCATCGCGGTGAATTCCACCTCGCAGGTGGTCTTGCCCTCCACGCTCGCCACGCCCTTGAACTTGTAGACGCGGCTGCGCTTCTGGGTGAACTCTACATGCAGATCGAGCAGGCAGCCCGGCGTCACCGGGGCGCGGAACTTGGCGTTTTCGATCCCCATGAAGATCACCAGCTTGCCAGTGCCCGCCAGCTCCATCGTCTCGATCCCGAGAATGCCCGCAGCTTGCGCCAAGGCCTCGATCTGGAGCACGCCAGGCATGATCGGCGCGCCGGGGAAATGACCCTGGAAAAACTGTTCGTTCATGCTCACGGCTTTCACCGCGTGGATCCGCTCACCCAGCGTGATCGACCGGACCCGGTCGACCAGCAGCAGCGGGTAACGATGCGGCAAGGCCTTGAGGATCTTGACGATATCGTAATCCAGCACCTCAGTCGGTGCGTTACCCGCTTCGCTCATTGCTCGTGCTCCGTCAGTCGATCAGCGGCCAACCGGCGCGGCAGGGTTTGCCTGCTGCTGTGCGGCCTGCTGCTGCTGAAGCTGCGCCGCCAGCGCCAGACGCTGCTGGATTTCCTGATAGATCTGCACGCCTTCGCGGCTCGGCTGCCAGCCTGCGGGCGGCACCACGCCGACATTCGGCACCTTGGCGTTGAGCGCGGTGGTCACCTTCTGCGAGATGTCAGCCTCAGGCGCGGCGAACAGCAGCGAGCCCGGCTCGAGCACAATCTTGATCTGATCCTTGGCGGTCACTTCCTGCAGGGCCGCGCCATACTGGACGATGATCTGTTCCACCGCATATATGCGCGCGCCATCGATCTGGTTGCTGAGCGCCTGGATTTCCTGCTCCATCGTCTGGAGCTTGGTGAAATCGGGGCTGTTCTGCTTGGCAGCAAGCTCGGCATCATTGACCTGCTTGTCGCCATTGGTGTCGAAGGTCTGGAGCAGGGTCTGGCGTTCCTGCGCCTTGGTGCGGCGCAGTTCGTTCTGCTGGGCATAGGTCTGGTTGACCTGCTCGTAAGCGGTCTGGAAGGCGCTGGTGCCAATGATCGTGCGCGAGACATCGACCGTAGCGATGCGGCCTTCAACCTGGGCCTGAGCCGGAATTGCCGCCAGCGCCATCAGCGCAAGGCCAGCGGGGGCGAGAATTTTGGTGAAGCTAGTCATTAGAATTGGGTTCCTACGTTGAATGTAAAGCGGCGCTCATCATCGCCTTCAACCTTGCGGATGGTCTGGGAGAAGTCGATGCGGAACGGTCCGAAGGGTGAATTCCAGTTGACGCCGATCCCGGCGGTGATGCGCGGGCTTGGCGAATTGCCGAGGAAGGTTTCGCGGATTTCGCTGCCTGCGCGGATCAGCTGCTGGTTAGCCGTGCCGTCGGGCGCAAGCGCCGCGGTGGTGGCATCGAACACCGGATTGTTAAGCGCGTCTGAAACCGGCTGGCCCATTGCGTCAAGGCGCCGCGTAATGAACAACAGATTGCCGTTCGCATCGCGTTGCTGAACGCCATTTGGATTGTCTTGCAGTAGCGGAGTCTCAACGCCCCACAGCGCGCCGATGTCAGCCCAGATCGAGGGCCGCAGCCCAAGTTCGCGAGCACCCGAACCCAGTGGAATTTCCAGCTCCGCTCGGCCGAGGTAGTAATTCCGGCCGCCGATGGCATCATCGCGGGTCTGATCTTCTGCCGTGTTCAGCACCGGATTGCCCTGAGCATCGTCCTCATAGCGCTGCGTCAGGATACGCGGGCCGACCCCGCGAATGGCGAAGCCGCGGATCTGCGGTTCGCCCAAGAAAAAGCGGTCGTTGAGGAAGATATCGTCAACCCCTTCGCCCGAACGCTCGCGCAGCGGGATGATTGTTCCGCCTTCAGCCAGCACCGAGAAAATGAAGCCGGAATTGCCGACGTTCCAGAACTGCTGCGCACGCCCACGGAAACGAGCGTAGCGTACGTCGCCGCCAAGCCCGGCAAATTCGCTGCTGAGCGAAACCGTTCTGCCGCGCGTCGGGCGGAGGCGCGAATTCAACGAGTTGTAGTTGAGACTGAGCCCGACGATCGAACTCAGCCGTTCGCCGATCGTATCGCACAAGAAGCGCCCGGCGAGCAGCGGATCGCACTCGCGGGTGCCGTTGCCATCAGTGTCGGAGAAGAACAGCGATTCATCCAGCGACACGTCATCATAATTGAGTGTGTAGCTGCCAATCAGCGACATAAACTCGGTCAACGGGACACCGGCGCGCGCCGAAAAACCTGTCGTCGCTTGCTGGAATGTTGTGTTGCGATCATTGCCGTTGAAATTGAACTGGTTGAAATCGCGCCGGAAGATGTCGATCCCGCCAGAGATATTGCGGTCGAAGATGTAGGGGTCACTGAAGCTTGCTTGCGCCGAACGCGAAAACTGCGACCAATTGACGCTGAGCCCGATGGTCTGCCCGCGGCCGCGGAAGTTCCGTTGGCGGATCGAGCCTGCCAGAATGAACTGCTCAATCGAGGAGAAACCGGCTGAAAACTGCAATTCGCCCGTCGGGCGCTCTTCGATATTGGCTTCCAGAATGATCCGGTCAGGCGCGCTGCCTTCGGACTGGCTGACTTCGAAGTTTTCCTGGAAATAGCCGAGCGAGTTGATGCGCGCCGTGGTGCGCTGCACCGCAAGGCTGTTAAAGGCATCGCCTTCGGCCAGGCGGAACTCCCGCCGGATCACCTTGTCCTGCGTCAGGGTGTTGCCGTTAACATCGACCCGTTCAACATAGACGCGCGGCGCCTCGCGCAAGATAAAGGTGATGTTCATCTTGCGGTTTTCGGGATCGCGGTTGAAGCGCGGCTGCACGTCGGCAAAGGCATAGCCGAACCGACCGGCCAGCTCGGTCAGCTGTTCGACCGTGTCCTCAACCGTCTTGGCGTTGTAGAAATCGCCCGATTTCATCGGCAGCTGCGTGCTCATCACGTCGCTGTCAAAATCCCTGAGCTGACTGTCGACCTTCACATCACCGAAGGTGTAACGCTCCCCCTCTTCGACGACATAGGTGATGATAAAGTCGCGCTGATCAGGGGTCAGTTCGGCCACCGCCGAAACGACGCGGAAATCGGCGTAGCCTTCGGTCAGGTAGAACTGGCGCAGTTTCTGCTGGTCAAAGGCCAGACGATCGGGATCGTAGCTGGTGTTGGAGCTGAAGAAGCTGGTCAGCCGCGCCTGCTTGGTCACGAACTCGCCGCGTAGGTCGCCATCAGAAAACTTCTCATTGCCGAGGATGTTGATCTGACGAACCTTGGACTTGGGTCCTTCGGTGATTTCAAACACGATATCGACGCGATTTTGCGGCAGCTGCACCAGCTTGGGTTCAACCTGCGCGGCAAAACGGCCCTGCCGCTTATAGAGTTCAAGAATGCGGGTGACGTCAGCGCGCACCTTGGAACGGGTGAATATCTGGCGCGGCGACAGCTTGATTTCGGGCAGAATCTTGTCTGGCTTCAGCCGCTCATTGCCCTCCAGCACGATGCGGTTGATCACCGGGTTTTCGACCACGGTAATCACCACATTGCCGTTGTCATTGCGGATGCCGTAATTGGCGAAAAGCTCGGTTGCGCTGAGGTCCTTGATCGCCTCGTCCGCAGCAGCGGCGGTGTATTCCTGACCAACGCGCAGCCGGATATAGCTGAGGATGGTGGTTGCCTCCAGCCGCTCTGCCCCGACCACAGTGATGGTCTGGATGACATTGGCGCGCGGGGCCGGTGCTGGTGCAGCAGGCGTTGCGCCCTGCTCCGGAGCTTGGGAGGATGATTGCGCCTGCGCAAAGGCAGCGCCCGGCATCCCGGCCAGCACCGAACCGCAGGCCAGCATGGCTGCCATGCGCCTTGGACGCGAGCCCTTGTGCGGCAGCGATTGCGGCGCGGCAGATGTGCCAGGAACAAGCCTTGCGCCTGTGTCGCTCATTCGGTTCATTCAGCTAAAATCCCGTTCCAACCGTCAGTGCCCTGTCAGGCCTGCTCGCCGTGTCGCCATGGCGTTGCCGACCTGCCAGCAATATCGTCACCCCTGTGCGGATGCTCTTGTCCCTCGGCCCACGTGCTTGCCGGCCATCGCCTCTGCCCGATGTGACCTGCGCAATCAAGCCGGGCGGGCGCGCTTTGCGCCCATGCCACCCGGCTTTTGCCCGGCAAAGCCAGCCTTCAGCTTCCGAACAGGGGCAAGGAGAACAAATCATTCACCGTCACCACCACCATCAGCATCAGAACCAGCGCAATGCCGGTACGATAAGCCCACTCGGTCACCTGCGGTCCAACGGGCTTCCGGCGGATCGCTTCGGCCGCGTAGAACATCAGATGCCCGCCATCGAGCGCGGGGATTGGCAAGAAGTTGATGAATGCCAAATTAAGCGAGATCATTGCCGCCAATGATATGAACTCCGGCAGGCCAAGGCTCATCTGCTCGCCTGATACCTTCGCGATCTTGATCGGGCCGCCAAGTTCGCTCAGCGCCCGGTCGCCGCGAATGATCTGCGCGATCCCAGTCACCATCAACTGCGCCATCTGGCCGGTCTGTTCAATCGAACGCACCGCCGCTGCGCCTACGCCAAGAGGTTCAAAACGTTCGGACGTTTCACGGGTTTGTATTCCAATCAGGCCCACGGTCTGAGGATTGCCGAAGCGGTCCTTCAATTGCGATGCCGTGGTGGTGACAGGCAAATCCAATTCGCGCCCATCGCGCAGCACAGTGATAACAAGGCGGCCGTTGGGGTTGAACATGATGGTCTGCTGGATGTCACGCCAGCTGCCCATATCCTCCCCGTCGATGGCGACAATGCGGTCTCCGATGGCAAAACCGGCCTTGCGCGCCGCCGAATCCGGGGTGAACGCGACCACCATCCCGACCTCTTCCGGCGAAACCGGTAGCGGCTTTCCGTAATAGAGATTGAAGGAAAAGAAGATCGCGATCGCGACCAGCAGGTTCGTGACCGGCCCGGCTGCCACAATCAGCGCGCGTTTCCAAAGGGCGGCGTGCTGAAAGCTGCCTTCTTCCTTGGGCGCGTCAGCATCGGGCACGCTCGCCGGGTTCATGTCGCCCTTAAACTGGACATAGCCGCCCAGTGGCAGCGCCGAGAGCTTCCAGCGGGTGCCTTGCCGGTCAGTAAACCCGGCCAGTTCTTTGCCGAAACCGACCGAGAAGGCATCGGCCTTCACGCCAAACAGCCGGCCCACCAGCAGGTGGCCAAGCTCGTGCACGGTGACGAGCGGCCCCAGCAGCAGCAGGAAGCCGACAATATACATCCAGAACGGGGGTGCATCAAACAAGGGCGTTGCTCTCCAGCAAGGTCTGCGCGTGGCGGCGCGCGGATTGGTCTACGGCCAGCACTTCATCAAGGCTCACCGGGCGCGGGGCATCATTGCTGCGCGCGAGCGTCTCTTCAACCAGTGCCGCAATCCGGGTGAACCTGATCTGACCGGCAAGGAAGGCGGCTACCGCCACTTCGTTGGCGGCGTTGAGAATGGCAGGTGCACTGCCGCCGGCCTTGATCGCTTCGCGCGCGAGGCGGGTTGCGGGGAAGCGCTCCTCGTCGGGCGGGAAAAAGGTCAACTCGCCAATCGCCGCCAGATCCAGCGGGTTCAGCGGTGTATCCATCCGTTGCGGCCAGGCGAGGCAGGAGGCAATCGGCACGCGCATGTCGGAAGGCCCCAGCTGCGCCAGCGTCGACCGGTCGCGGAATTCGACCATCGAATGGATCACGCTTTGCGGATGCACCACGATTCCCAGCTTCTCCAGCCCGACCGGGAACAGGTGATAGGCCTCGATATATTCGAGCCCCTTGTTCATCATCGTCGCGGAATCGACGCTGATCTTTGCGCCCATCGACCAATTGGGGTGGGCCACCGCCTCAGCCGGGGTCGCCGCATCAAGCTGCGCCTGCGTCCACGTTCCGAGCGGCCCACCGCTGGCTGTGAGCGTAATCTTCGCCACATCCGACATGCGATTGCCCGCAAGGCACTGGAAGATCGCATTGTGCTCGGAATCGGTCGGCAGCAGCGTCGCGCCATGCTTGGCGACCGCCTGCATCAGGACCTCGCCCGCCGACACCAGCGCTTCCTTGTTGGCGAGCGCGATGGTGCCGCCGCGCTCCACCGCCGCCATCACCGGGGCAAGGCCTGCACAGCCGACGATGGCCGCCACGGTCATATCCACCGGCCGCGCCGCCGCTTCGACCAAGGCCGCCCTGCCGCCTGCCGCTTCGATCCCGCTATTGCCGAGCGCTGCGCGCAGTTCGGGCAGGCACGCCTCGTCACCCACCACCGCCAGTTTGGCATCGAATTCGATCGCCAGCGCCGCCAGTTCCGCCGCGCTGCACTGCGCAGTCAGCGCCTCGACCTGCCAGTCATCCGGATTGCGCCGCACCAGATCGAGCGTCGATGCGCCAATCGAGCCAGTAGCGCCAAGCAGGGTGATGGACCGCGTCATTCTTTGCATCATCCCAGCAAAGTGGGGATCGTGGCAATCACAAACAGCACGAAGAACACGGCGAGGAACCCATCAAGCCGATCAAACAACCCTCCATGCCCCGGAATCAGCGCACCGGAGTCTTTCACCCCGGCTCGGCGCTTCATCCAGCTTTCAAAGAAATCGCCCGTCTGCGCCAGCACCGCGATAAACACCCCGCCAAGCACCGCCATCCCGAGCGCGAGCGGCGTGTAGCCGGGCACTGCCGCCGCCGGGCCAATATCTGCGATTTCCACCCCCACCCCGACCAGCGCGGCCAGCAGCGCTCCGCCGCCGAGCCCAGCCCAGGTCTTGGATGGAGAAATCTTCGGCGCGATCTTGGGCCCACCGATAGCTCGCCCGGCAAAATAGGCCCCGACATCCACCGCGATGATCGGCAGAATATAAACCACCAGAACTTCAAGCGGCCCCCACCCTTTGATTGGCGAGGCGGGGTAAATCTCATCAAGTCCGTTCCGGGCCACATGCATCGCGATGCCCGCCCCGCCGATATAAATGACGCCGGCAAAGAACCACAGCGTCTCCGCCAGCCCAGACAGGCCAAAGCGGCCGACCAGCCGGTTCCATTCCCACAGTACCCCGCCAGCCAGCAGCACCACAAAGACGGTCCAGAACCATCCGCCCAGCCACAGCGCTCCGCCCGCCACCACCAGCATGACGATGGCAGAAGCCAGCCGCACCGGCAGATCCGAAGCGCCCATCCGGGCGCCTTGCCGGTTACCGTCCGCCATAACGCCGCTCCCTCCGGGCAAAATCATCGAGCGCCTGCGCCAGATCGGCAAGCTCAAAATCGGGCCATAGCGTGTCCACGAACAGCATTTCGGCATAGGCCGATTGCCACAGCAGAAAATTCGACAGGCGGATTTCGCCGCTGGTGCGGATCAGCAGGTCGAGCGGTGGCAGATCGGCGGTATCAAGCTGCGCGGCGAGGCTTTCGATCGTCACCTCTCCCGCCGCAGCCGCCTTGGCCGCAGCGCGCGCGATTTCGTGCTGCCCGCCATAGTTGAGCGCCACCGCAAGCACCTGCTGGCCATTGGCGGTCTGCGCCAGCGCATCATCCAGCATCGCGACAATATCGGGCGCGAGCGATTGCCAGTCACCAATGATCTTGAGCTTCACATTATTGGCAACGAATTCGGGCAGATCGGATTTGATGAACCGGCGCATCAGGTTCATCAGATCATCAACCTCGTCCTCCGACCGCTTCCAGTTTTCCGACGAAAACGCATACAGCGTCAGGCATTCCAGCCCCATGGGCCCAAGCCCGCGCACCAGACGGCGCACCGCTTCCACCCCGCGCTGATGGCCGACCGCGCGGGGCAGCCCGCGCTTCTTGGCCCAGCGACCATTGCCATCCATGATGATGGCGACATGTCTGGCGCGGCTGTCAGCTGCTTCGCCCATAATCCCCATCCGTTCGGGCTGAGCCTGTCGAAGCCCTGTTCTTTTCTTCCATCCCAGGCTCCTGAAGGAAAGACAGCCCTTCGACAAGCTCAGGGCGAACGGGGTAGGCCATCACTGCGTCAGGATTTCCTGTTCCTTCTTGGCAGCAGCCTCGTCGGTTTCCTTGACGTATTGATCGGTCAGCTTCTGGACCTGCTCTTCGGACCGCTTGCGATCGTCCTCGGAGATTTCCTTCTTCTTCTCGTCGGTCTTCAGGCTTTCCATCGCATCACGGCGCACGTTGCGGATCGCGATCTTGGCCTTTTCGGCATATTGCCCGGCGAGCTTGGCGAGCTCCTTGCGGCGATCCTGCGTCAGGTCAGGGATCGGCAGGCGCAGGGTCTGGCCATCGATGATCGGGTTCAATCCAAGGTTGGCGTGGGCGATGCCCTTTTCGACCGGGATCATGTTCGATTTGTCCCACACCTGCACGCTCAGCATGCGCGGCTCGGGCGCGGAGACCGTAGCGACCTGCGACAGCGGCATCATCGAGCCGTAAACCTCGACCACCACGGGATCGAGCAAGGTTGTGTTGGCACGGCCCGTGCGCAGGCCCTGAAGATCGCTCTTCAATGCTTCGACAGCGCCCTTCATCCGGCGCTCGACATCAGCCTTGTCATATTGCGGCATGGGTCAGTTCCCCTCTTCTATCAGCTGTCTTGAACAATGGTCTGCACGCCTTCACCCGCCAGCACGCGGGCAAGATTGCCCTGCTCGCGGATCGAGAAGACCACAATCGGGATCTTGTTGTCACGGCACAAGGCCACCGCAGAGGCGTCCATGACCTTAAGATTGTCTGCCAGCACCCGGTCGTAAGTGACCGTATCGAAACGCACCGCATCGGGATTGTGCTTGGGATCGCTGTCATAGACACCATCAACGCTGGTGCCCTTGAGCAGCGCGTCGCACTTCATTTCCGCCGCGCGCAAAGCTGCGCCGCTATCCGTGGTGAAATAGGGCGCGCCCACCCCTGCGGCGAAGATCACCACACGGCCCTTTTCCAGATGGCGTTCGGCGCGGCGGCGGATCACTGGCTCACATACCTTGTCCATCTCGATCGCGGATTGCACGCGGGTCTGCACGCCGAGCTGTTCGAGCGCGTTCTGCATCGCAAGCGCGTTCATCACAGTGGCGAGCATACCCATGTAATCGGCCTGCGCCCGGTCCATCCCCTTGGCCGCGCCTGCCATGCCGCGAAAAATATTGCCGCCGCCGATCACAAGGCAGATTTCAAGGCCGGTTTCCTTGGCCGCCTTCACTTCCTTGGCCAGTTCGGCGACAAATTCCGGATCGATCCCGAACTGCTGGCTCCCCATCAGCACTTCGCCCGATAGTTTGAGCAACACGCGCTTGATTGTTGGCAGAGACATGGCAGGTTGGCTTTCTGGCGGAAATTGGCTTGGCGGGGCCTTTATCGGGGTGTCACGGAACTGCCAAGGGGATAGCGGTGAGAATAGGCAAGACAATCATCCGCAGGGCCGCGCTGCTGGCGCTGGTGCTGACGGTCGCGGCAGGGGCAAAGGCGTGGCACGATACCATGCGCGCGCCAGTAGTGGAACGACTGGTCGTAACCAGCAACGCCCTGCCCGCTGGCACGAAGCCGGTCACCATTGCGCTGCTCGCCGATATTCATGTCGCCGGGCCGGATATGCCGCCCGAACGGCTGGCCGAGATCGTGGCGCAGGTTAACGCGTTGAAGCCCGATCTGGTCGCGATTGCGGGCGACCTCGTGAGCGAGAAACGCACGGCGACCAAGGTGTACTCAGCTGCCGAAGTGGTCGCGCCGCTCGGGCAACTCGCAGCGCCGCTGGGTGTGGTGGTGGTCCCGGGCAATCACGACCACTGGTTCGATTGGGACGAGCTCGCGGCTGAGCTGGCGCGCTATCCGCAGATCACGGTGCTGCGCAATCAGGCGGTGCAGCGTGGCCCTTTGGTGATTGGCGGGGTCGATGATGACTTCACCGGCCGCGCCGATCTGGCCGCCACCGCCGCTGCCATGCCGCGCGGCGTGGGTGCGCGCATCATACTGACCCACAGCCCCGATATCTTCCCGCAGGTACCGGTTGATGTCGATGCGGTGCTGGCCGGACACACCCATTGCGGGCAGATCGCCTGGCCATGGGGCGGCGCGCCGGCGACCATGTCGGATTACGGCGATCTCTATGCCTGCGGGGTGACGCGCCAGCACGGCAAGGTGCTGGTGACCAGCGCCGGGCTTGGCACCAGCTTGCTGCCGGTGCGGTTGTTCACGCATCCGGAAATCTGGCTGATTACGGTGCAGGAGGCGGCAAAATGACGTTGCCGGGCGGGCACGGATGGCCCGCCCTATCACGCTTATTCAAGCAGCAGGCGCGGCCATCGACACGGGAGGCGGGCCATCGGCCCAGTTTGTCCCCATGCCCTTCATCTCGCTTTTATGCTCCGCATTACCCGACTTGCGCGAGTCCTTGCGCGTGTCCTTCTCCTTGGATGCACTGTAAGAACCATATTTCAGCTGATCCAGAGCAAAGAGCGCCGTGCTTTTCGGATCATGCTTGTATTTGCCGGTTTCTTCGGAGGCATAGGTGAAGTGCCAATAAACATAGGTCGGGTGAGGCGTGACTGAATTCAGCATCGGCGTGCAGCCGCCACATGGCTCGCGTTCAGTGTAAACGCACAAGATCCGGCCGCCAGTGGCAGCAAAAGCCGCATCTGCTGTTCGCCAGGCCCCAAGTACCTGACCTGCAGGCCAGCTTGGCACCAGAATGGAACTCAACGGAGCAAAGTTCTTAATTGCCTGCCACACCATCTTTTCGGAATGATACTGGCCGCTAGGGCTGGTCCATTGAAAAATCGGACCGCCCAGCGCAAGTTGAAACCAGAAGGTTGCGTAGTTGGCCCCCGATTGGTCATTGTTGGCATGCCGCATCGCGCGCGTGAATTGCGACCACGGTGACGTGGCATAGTTGTCCTGCAACTGTTCTGAAATAATCGCCATGATTTCCCCCATCAGCTTGGCTAGTGCTGCTGAATCGGGAGGATATCAAAGATCATGTGGGGAGTCACATGGTTTTGGAGTTCAGTATTCCTACCATCCCACCGGATGTTCTGACCCGTTTCTAACCTCACTGGCGCGGCCATGCACTGCGTGTGCACTGCCTCACCGCCAATGAAAACGGCCGCCGCAGCGCTAAGCTGCGGCGGCCGTCTTTGGCGCTAAGTTGGAAAGGCAGATCAGCCCTTGAGCGTCGCTGCCACTTCTGCGGCGAAATCGACCTCTTCCTTCTCGATGCCTTCGCCGAGCTGGAAGCGGGCGTAGTCCTTGAGCACGATCGGCGTGCCCGCAGCCTTGCCGGCCTGCGCGACGAGATCAGCGATCACGGTCTTGTTGTCCATCACGAAGATCTGGCTGAGCAGCGCGTTTTCCTTGGCGAACTTCTTCACCGCGCCGTCGACCATCTTGGCCTGCACGTCTTCGGGCTTGCCGGTTTCGGCAGCCTTTTCAGCAGCGATCTTGCGCTCACGCTCGATCACGTCGGCATCAAGGCCATCAGCATCAAGCGCCATCGGGAAGGCGGCCGCCGCATGCATGGCGAGCTGCTTGCCGAGCGGTTCGAGCACATCTGCGCCCGCTTCGCTTTCCAGACCGATCAGCACGCCAATTTTGCCGAGGCCTTCGGCAGCGGCGGTGTGCATGTAGGAAATCACCGCACCCTTTTCGACCGCGACGGTCTTGATGCGGCGGATCTGCTGGTTTTCGCCGATGGTGGCGACGTTGTCGGTCAGCTTGTCCGAAACCGTGCCGCCTTCGGGATAGGCCGAAGCCTTCAGCGCTTCGACATTATCCGTGTCAAGACCCAGCGCAACCGCCGTAACGTTGCGCACAAAGCTCTGGAACTGTTCGTTCTTGGCGACGAAATCGGTTTCCGAGTTCACTTCAACCGCGACGCCGCGAGTGCCAGCAACAGCCACGCCGACGAGGCCTTCAGCCGCAGTGCGGCTTGACTTCTTCTGAGCGGTGGCGAGGCCCTTGGCGCGCAGCGCGTCAACCGCAGCTTCGATATCGCCGCCTGCTTCGGTCAGCGCCTTCTTGGCGTCCATCATGCCAGCGCCGGTGCGCTCGCGCAGCTTCTTCACATCGGCGACAGAAATATCGGCCATGGGAAATTCCTTTTTGTGTGTTGTTCGGGCGCCCGGCCCTGCCGACCCAAAACGGGCGGGCAATGCCGGGCGCGCTAGAGGTTGAATGTGACGGGCGATTGACGCGGGGGCAAAGCCGCGCGCCAATCCCGCAAAAAATCAGGCTTGGGCGTCTTCCGCAGCCGGTTCTTCAGCGATCACGGCTTCGGCCGCCAAAGATTCAACGGGGGGTTCAGCCATCGCGCCGAAATCGCTCGACACGTCAGCCTGGAACTTGCCTTTGCCTGCCAGCGCGGCTTCACCGATCGCCTGGCAATACAGACGCACGGCGCGGCTGGCGTCATCATTGCCGGGGACCGGGAAAGCGATGTTGCTGGGATCGACATTGCTATCAAGGATGCCGATCACCGGAATGCCGAGAACAGCCGCTTCCTTGATGGCGAGGTCTTCCTTGTTGGCATCGATCACGAACATCACGTCCGGAATGCCGCCCATGTCGCGAATACCGCCGAGCGAGGCTTCCAGCTTCTCACGCTCACGGGTGAGCTGGAGGACTTCCTTCTTGGTGAAACCCGAAACATCGCCCGAAAGCATTTCTTCGAGGCTCTTGAGACGACGGATCGAACCCGAGATGGTCTTCCAGTTGGTGAGCATCCCGCCCAGCCAGCGGTGGTTGACGAAATGCTGGCCCGACATGCGTGCAGCTTCAGCAATCGGCTCCTGCGCCTGACGCTTGGTGCCGACGAACAGCACCTTGCCGCCCGAACGCACGGTCGATTCGACGAAATCGAGCGCGCGCGCAAACAGCGGCACGGTCTGCGACAGGTCGATGATGTGAACACCGTTACGCGCGCCGAAAATATACGGCTTCATGCGCGGGTTCCAGCGGTGGGTCTGGTGGCCGAAGTGAGCGCCGGCCTCAATCAATTGCTGCATCGTGACGACTGGTGCCGCCATAGGTAATTCCTTTCCGGTTGTTCCTCTGGAAAGCTGGAACCATGCTGCGGAGATCCCGCAAACGGCACCGGTATGTGTGCTTTCCATGTGAATTTGCATCCTTTGTGGACCAATGGCCCACCGCGGTGCGAGTGGGCCTTTAGCGGGGGAATGGTGCGAAATCCAGTCATGAATGGTGTTCAGCCCAAAAAATCCCGGCGCTCGGATCACAAAGGCGCTTGACACCAGGGAACAGATAAAGAACAAGGAGGGCAGAACAAAGAACGAACACGTTCGGAATGAGGGAAATCGTCATGCTCACCACCGTCCTGACCATCGGCGTTAACGTGCTGCTCGCTGCCGCCCTGATGCTCGCCTTGTTGGTCATCGCCGATAGCGCGATCAAGGCGCACCGGGCTTACGCTCAGCTGATGCGCGAAGGTGCGTTGATGCAGGCCGGGTTCGCCGTGCAGGTGGAAGCGCAGGAATTGCGGGTGCGGCGTGCTTCAGCGCGGGCTAAGCCGATGCGGCATCCGTCGGGGTTGCGTCAGCCTTCGGTGCGTCCGCTGCCAGTCTGCGCTGCTTGATCCGGCCATATTTGATCAAGGCATAGGGCATCAGCGCCAGATAGGTCACGCTGATCGCCGTCAGCGACCACCACGGCTCCATCAGCAGCGCGGCAAAGGCCAGGCCGGTGAACCCGATCAAACCCAGCCGGATCGACCTGCGCGGCCGGATCGAAGCCCAGCTCAACGTGGCCATGTTGGAAATCATCAGCACCGCAATGAGTGCGAGCCAGATTGCGGTCACCACCGGATCGCGGAAAAATTCGATCCCGGTTTCAGTCCACAGGTAAAACGGCGTGAACGCCAACCCTGCGCCAGCGGGCGCAGGCACCCCGGTCAGGAACCCGGCTGATTTGTGCGGTTGGTCTTCGGTATCGATCTGCGCATTGAACCGGGCCAGCCGCAGTGCACAGCAGATCGCAAAGGCGAGCGCCGCAAACCAGCCGAAGCGCGGCCAATCCTGCAAAGACCACATGTAGAGGATCAGCGCCGGGGCAACCCCGAAGGACAGCGAATCTGCCAGACTGTCCAGCTCCGCGCCGAACCGTGATTGCGCGTTGAGCAGCCGCGCCACCCGCCCATCAATCCCGTCGAGCACCCCTGCCAGAACCACCAGCGCAATCGCAAAAGACCACTGCGCTTCGATCGCAAAGCGGATGCCAGTCAGGCCCGAACACAAGGCTGCGGCCGTGATCGCATTGGGCAGCATCGCCCGCAGCGATAAGCCGCCGCCATCGCCCGATGTGCGGCCATCTTCGTCTTCAGCCGCTTTGGGGCCGAGCCGCGCAGGCAGGAACCGCGCGCCCGGCAATCGGCGCGCGGTCTTCCGGGGTGGCTTCACTGAGATATCCCTTCGATCAACCCGCGCTGACCGATTTCAGCCAGCACGGTTTCTCCGGCAATGGTCGTTTGCCCCACCATCACCTTGGCGTCCGTCCCGGCGGGCAGATAGACATCCACCCGGCTGCCAAAGCGGATCAGCCCCACCCGCTGTCCCTTGGCGACCATGTCACCTGGCTTCACGAACGGCACAATCCGCTGCGCCAGCAGTCCAGCAATCTGGGTAAAGCCAATCTTCAGCCCATCGCCGCGCTCGATCAGGATATGCTGGCGTTCATTGTCGGTGCTCGCCTTATCGAGCTCCGCGTTCATGAACTTGCCCGGGATATAGACCACCCGCCGCACCGTGCCGCCAATCGGCGTGCGGTTGATGTGGACATTGAACACGCTCATGAAGATCGACACCCGCGTCACCGGCCCGGCCGGCAGCCCGGCGCTGCCCGATCCATCATCAATCTGCAATTCCAGCGGCGGTTCAACCAGCTCAATCTGCGTTACCAGCCCATCAGCGGGAGACACCAGCGCGAGCTCGCTTTGCGGCACCACCCGTTCAGGATCGCGGAAGAAGGCAAACACCCCGGCAGAGAACAGCAGCAGCGGCCAGCCGATAAAGCTCCAGCCGATGGGCCACAGGAAAAACAGGCTGATCGCCAGCGCAATCAGCCCGAACTTGCGTCCTTCCGGGTGGATCGCGGGCCAGTTCCAGCCCGCATCGCCCCGGCCCTTGTTATCGAGGATTTCGCCTGCCATCGCGATGCTTGTAGGCAGAGCGGCGCATGGGGGCAAGCAACTCGGCCCCCAATCGCGCGACTAGCCCACCTTGCGCACGAACACAGTGCCCGCCGAATAGCCCGCGCCGAAGCTGCAAATCAGCCCGGTATCGCCCGCTACAAGGTCATCACTGTGCAGGTTAAAGGCGATGATAGAGCCTGCGCTTGAGGTGTTGCCATAGGTATCGAGCACCGTCGGGCTTTCATCCTCGTTTGCTTCGTGCCCCAGCACCTTGTGCGAAATCAGCCGGTTCATGCCTGCGTTGGCCTGATGCAACCACAACCGCCGCAGCGTCGCCGGATCGATCCCCAGCCGCGCGGCTTCATCAAGGATCATCTGCGCCACCATCGGCACGACCTCCTTGAAAACCTTGCGCCCCTCCTGAACAAACAGCTTGTCCGCCGCCCCTGCGCTGTCCGGCGCGGCGCGGTTGAGGAAGCCGAAATTGTTGCGGATGTTGTTGGAGAACACGGTTTTCAACTTGGTGCCAAGGATATCCCAATGCTCTGCGGGGGCGATGGCAGCGTCTTCCACCAGCACTGCGGTCGCCACATCGCCGAAGATGAAGTGGCTATCGCGGTCGCGCCAGTTGAGGTGGCCAGAGGTGATCTCGGGGCTGACCACCAGCACCGAACGCGCATTGCCTGCGCGGATATAGTCGGCGGCGGTCTGGATGCCGAAGGTGGCCGAAGAGCACGCGACATTCATGTCGAAGCCAAAGCCATCGATCCCCAGCGCCTGTTGGATCTCGATCGCCATCGCCGGATAAGCGCGCTGCATGTTCGACGCCGCGCACAGCACCGCATCAACATCCTCGGGCGCGCGCCCTGCCCGCTCCAAGGCCTGCCGCGCCGCTGCGACACCGATCTCGGCCATGATCGACATTTCGTCATTGCTGCGCTCGGGCATGCGCGGGCACATCGTGTCGGGATCGAGGATCGGCGCCTTGCTCAACACATGGCGCGCCTTGATCCCGCTCGCCTTCTCGATGAATTCGACCGAGGAATAGGTCAGCGCCTCAGCCTCGCCCGCCGCAATCGCATCCGCATGGGCGGCGTTGTGGCGATCTACAAAGGCGTTGAAGCTGGCGACCAGCTCTTCGTTGGTGATGCTGTCGGCGGGCGTAAACAGGCCGGTAGCGGAGATGACGGGGCGACCCGTGAGTGCCGGGATTGGTTGCGTATCCTGCATGGGACTCTCTTGCATGGGACGCGCGCTTTACGCCTGCGCCGCGCGGGCCGCAAGGCCATGCACGCCGCCGGTGCGGCTTACGCAGTGCCCGCAGTGTCAAGATCATGTCACCAACACGCGCCACAGCGCGGCAATACTGGCGGCGGCGCCAGCCCAACATCAGCCTGCTGCCTTAGGGCAAGCTTTAGGAGCACCCCCCAAGTGATGGCCCGCGGGATGGCTGAATTGCTGTGCGATGCGGCCGCGCTGGCAGAGGATGGATCGCTAGCGGCGCGCCATGTTGCGGGCATTCGCTCGCTCGGCACCCCCGCGTTGATCGCCAATGCCGCCTGCGAGGTGATGCTGCTGCGCCATGGCGAGACGCGGCTGCCGGTGACCATCGATGACGGCGCGCATGGCCACAGCTATGTCTCCAGCCCGCACAGCGCCTATGTGCTCTACCCGCGCGACGAGATTGCGCTGATGGGGTTAGGCGGGGTGCGCTATGCGGCCGAGGGCGTGCTGGCGGTGCTGGCCGGGCTGCTGCGGGTCAGCCGCCTCAACCGCGCGGTGCATCTGGATAACTGGTTGCTGTCGACCAACCTTCATGGGGAGTGGGACGGCGCGGGTCTGACGGAGATGCGCGCGGCGTTGGCCCAACGGTTCCCCGATCATTTCATGATCATCCGTTCGGTCGATCCGTGGACCTGCCCGGCACTGCTGGATGCGGTGCGCGCCGATGGCTGGACTCTGCTCCCGGCGCGGCAAGTGTGGGTGACCGACGATCTCGCGCGCGATTGGCAACCGCGCAACAACACTGCCAATGATCGCCGCGCGCTCAGGAAATCGGGGCTAGTGGTGGATGCCCCCGCCCAGCTCACCGTCGCCGAGGCCGCGCGGATCGCGGAGCTCTATCGCCAGCTTTATGTCGCGCGCTATTCGGCGATCAACCCGCAGTTCACCCCGCAATATATCGCGCTGAGCGCGGCCAGCGGATTGCTCGCCTATCGCTTGCTCAGAACCGATGCGGGGGAGATCCTGGGGTTTGCCGCGCTGCGCAGTGCCGGCGGGGTCGGGACAGTGCCGCTGATGGGCTACGACACCACCCGCCCGCAAACTGAAGGGCTGTACCGGATGGCGAGCTACTGCGCGAGCGCACTGGCGATGGAGCAGGGATTGCGGTTCCACGGCTCGGCAGGCGCGTCTGAGTTCAAGCGCAATCGCGGCGCGCGGGGCGTGATCGAATATATGGCAGTCGATGGCCGCCATCTTTCCGCCTCGCGCCGCGCCGGGCTGGCGATGCTGGCGGCGGGCCTCAACCGCTTCATGGTGCCAATGTTGGAGAGCCGGGGCTGGTAATCAACCGACTTTGCCCTGCCAAAAGGTCGAACGTCATAAGCCAGTCTGCCAACAGCATCACAAGACCCTTGCCAAAATAGGCCGCATGCGGTGACTATTACACCATCAATTCAAGATGGGGGACAAGGTGATGAAATGGGGACTCTTTCTCGGCGCGGCGCTGATCGCGGCAGCATCCGCCAATGCGAGCGCCAAGGACAAGGATGCCAAGGACAAGGGCAAAGACAAGGACGCGATCGAAGCGGCAGCCGAAGGCGAGGTACCAAAGCCGATCGACACCTTCGTCATGGCCTTCCAGAAATCCGAAGGGCTCTTCCCGCTTTACCGTGATACCAAGACCGGTGAGGTCTTTCTCGAAATCAATGCCGACCAGATCGGCAAGGAGTTCATCTACTTTACCTACACCGAAAATGGCCCGGCCGAGACGGGTCACTTTCGCGGCAATTTCCGCGACAACCGGATCATCGCGTTCAACCGGAAGTATGACCGCATCGAGGTCGAGGCGGTCAACACCAGTTTCTACTTCGATCCCGCCAATGCGCTGTCCCGATCAGCCGATGCCAACATCGCCCGCGCACCGATTGGCAGCGGCAAGATTGTTGCCGCAAGCGCGGACGGCAAACGCCTCCTGATATCGGCCAGTGCCCTGCTGAAGGGTCAGGCGCTGCACCGGATCACCCCGTGGGTATCGCCCGACGACAAGCCGGGATCGAACTTCGTGCTGGGCGAGCTGTCCGACGGCAAGACCCAGATTGCCGATTATCGGTCGTTCCCCGAAAACACCGACATCCGCGTCGAATATGTGTTCGATAACCCGAACGCGTTGCGCTACGCCGCCGCTGATGTCACCGATTCCCGCTCGGTGGCAATCCTCGTGCAGCATTCGTTTCTTGAAATGCCCAAACCCGGGTTTGAGCCGCGCCTGGACGATTTCCGGGTCGGCTATTTCACCAACCAGACGACCGATCTGACCTCCGCCGATGTCGCGCCCTATCGCGACGTGATCAATCGCTGGCGGCTCGAAAAGAAGAACCCGGATGCCGCGCTTTCGGACCCGGTCAAGCCGATCACCTTCTGGATCGAGAACACCACGCCGGTCGAACTGCGCGACATCATCCGCAATGCAACCCTCGCCTGGAACAGCGCCTTTGAGGCGGCGGGCTTCACCAATGCGGTCGAGGTGCAAATCCAGCCTGACAATGCCGACTGGCACGCAGGTGACATCCGTTACAACGTGCTGCGCTGGACCTCCTCCCCCAACCCGCCGTTCGGTGGCTATGGCCCCAGCTTCACCAATCCGCGCACGGGTGAGATCATCGGCGCGGATATCATGCTGGAATATGTCTATCTCACCAACCGGATCACCTTTGAGCAGATCTTTGATACTGCCGCTCTTCCCGTGCAGTCCAGCGCTGCGTCCGGCCATCGCGATCATGATGGCCGCTGGTGTTCCTTCGGCAGCGAATTGCAAGCCAAGCTGATCACCGCGCGTGCCATGCTGATGGCCAAGGGCGCGAGCGATGCCGAGATCAAGCTCCTGATCGAAGAAGAGCTCTACTATCTCGTGCTGCACGAAGTCGGGCACACGCTGGGCCTCAATCACAACATGCGCTCGTCCAGCAGCGTGCCGCTGGCGGCGCTTGCGCAGCCGACGACAGCGCCGGTCAATTCGGTGATGGATTATCCGGCGGTCAACGTGGCGCGGCCCGGTGAGCCGCAGGGGCAGTTCGCGGTGACCAAGCCGGGCCCCTATGATCGTTGGGCGATCGAATTTGGATACACCCCCAACACAGACGCGCTCGGCACAATCCTCGCCCGCTCGACCGAGCCCGCGCTCGCCTTTGCCAATGATTCCGAAGATATGCGCGCGCCCGGCGTGCATATTGATCCGCGGGTGATGATCGATGATCTGTCGGACGATCCGATAGGCTGGGCAGGACAGCAGGCGCTGCTGATCGATCAGACGCTGGCGGTGCTGCCCGAACGGATGCTGGAATCGGGGGAAAGCTACCAATCGCTGCTAAACGGCTACCTGATCCTGACAGGTCAGCGCGCGGCGGCGGCCAATGTCGCTTCGCGCTGGATTGGCGGGGTGTTCACCAACCGATCGGTGGTGGGACAGACGGGCGCGGCGCAGCCGTTCGTTCCGGTGCCTGTCGCCGAGCAGCGGCGGGCGCTGGCCGTGATCAACCGGATCGCCTTTGCGCCCGATGCCTTCAGTGCCGGGGAAGCCCTCCTCAGCCGGTTGCAGCTTCAGCGGCGCGGCTTCGATTCGTTTGGCCGCAATATCGATCCCTTGCCCCATGCGCGGGCGCTGAACACGCAGCGCTCGCTGCTCAACCACCTGCTGCATCCGAACGTCTTGACGCGTCTGACCGATACCCGGCGTTACGGTGGGGACTATCCGGTCAGCACCTACCTGCGCGAATTGACCGGCGTGATGTTCGATGCCGACCGGGTGATGGCGGTGAACACCTATCGGCAGAACCTGCAGGTGGAATATCTCACGCGCCTAATCGGGATTGCAGCGGGCATGGGCGGCGGGGTCGAGCAGACCCCATACGGTCCGGTGCCGCAGCCGGGGTATGACTACATCGCCCGGTCGGCAGCGCTGGCCAGCATCGCCCGGATCAAGGTGATCGCTGCGGGCGCGGCGACGGATGAAGACACCCGGGTGCACCGCGTACACCTGCGCTCGCTGATCGCGGCCTTTGAACGGCGGTAATCGGCGACAAGATGGCGGCACAAGGCCGGTGGGTCATTCGGACCGGCCAGCCTTGTGCGCCAAATGCGCAGGGAAACGGAAAGCGGTCATGGAAGAGGGTGAATTTGCGAGGTTCAGGCTCGGGCTAGGCCGATTTAGACCCCCGCTAGACCCCCTTTAGACCCCTACTAGGGCCCCACTAGGCCCGTTTTGCTTGGCCATGGCGGTGTTTCACGTGAAACATTTGCGGGAATATGGTGGACAGGGCTGGATTCGAACCAGCGTACGCTTGCGCGGGCAGATTTACAGTCTGCTGCCTTTAACCACTCGGCCACCTGTCCACACAGTCCCCTGCTTGAGGGGGGCATTCCTGAGCGTCTGACGCTCTGAAAAAGCAGGCGGTCCGTGTTCGGGCCCGCCGCCGAGAGGCGCCCCTTTGGCGAAGCACTGCTTGCCTGTCAATGCCCCTGCTGGCAGGGGGCGCGTTTGGAAAAGCGCCAGTCGGGACACAACATGATCAAAGCTGAAAAGAAGCGCGCACTCAGAGGCCGGGCAGGCCGGATGAAGGGCGGGCGCGGGTCAGGCCGGGCGAGCACCGGGCAAGTGCGCCTGTGGGGCCGCCACGCGGTGGAAGCTGCGCTCAAGAACCCCGAACGCCAGCATCGCAAGCTATGGGCCACGCCCGAGGGGCTCGAAAGCCTCGACGGCGAATTGCCTGCGGGCTTCCCGGTCGAACATGCCCAGGCAGTCGATCTTGGGCGGCTGGTGGCCAAGGACGCCCCGCATCAGGGGCTGGTGCTGGAATGCGCACCGCTGGAAGATGTCTTCCTCGATGAAATCACCGACGCCGAAGCCGACCGGCCGATCGTGGTGCTCGATCAGGTGACCGATCCGCACAATGTCGGCGCGATCCTGCGCTCGGCCGCAGCCTTCAATGCCGCTGCCATCGTCACGCAGGATCGCCACGCACCGCCCGAAGGCGGAGTGCTGGCCAAGGCCGCATCGGGCGCGCTTGAGACAGTGCCGTGGGTCCGTGTGGTGAACCTCGCCCGCGCGCTCGATGAACTGGCAGAGGCTGGATATTGGCGGATCGGGCTCACCGGCACTGCTGATGCCGTGCTGGCCGATGTTATGCCCGCCGGACCGATCGTGATCGTACTGGGCGCAGAAGGCGAAGGCATGCGGCAGAACATCGCCGCTCACTGCGACGTGCTGGCGAAGCTGCCGATTGCCTCCGCCATCGAAAGCCTCAACGTCTCCAACGCTGCGGCAATTGCGCTTTATGCGATCGCCACGAGGGGCTAAACCTCGTGGAGCATAAAGGCGCCAGGCGCACCAAGGGGGAATGACAATGCCAGACCTGACCACCATCCGCCTGGGGGCCGCCGCCGTGCTGGCGGGCCTTGCGCTCGCCTTGTCGGGCTGCTTTGTGACGCCCGGCAAGTTCACGTCGGAGTTGGCCTTGACCGGGCCAGACAGTTTCACGTTCCGGTATGATGGCGAGATCTTCTTCCTCGGCCTGTCAAAGCTGGCACAGATGGGCGCGGCGGCAGAGGACAGCTTTACCACCAGTTGCTTTGACGACGAAACCTTCGAAAGCCGCGATTGCACCCCCGAAGAAGAAGCCGCCCAGCGCGAGGAATGGGAAGCAGGCGCCGCGGTTCGGGCCGAGGAAGCCAAGGAAAAGGCCAAGCAAATGGCAGCGATGATGGGCGGGATTGATCCCTCCGATCCCAAAGCCGCCGAAGAGCTGGTCAAGCTGCTGCAACGCCAGAAGGGTTGGGAGCGCGTGGTGCACAAGGGCGACGGGGTGTTCGATGTCAGCTACCGGGTCTCAGGCACTTTGGGCCATGATTTCCTGTTCCCGATGATCGAGGGCTTTCCGGCCACCAACCCGTTCGTGCAGGTGATCCTGCGCAAGGGGCAGCAGGTGCGTATCAACGCGCCGGGCTTTGCCGCCCAAAGCGGGGATTCGGCGGGAATGGGCGCGATGATGGGCATGGGCTCGCTCGCCGGGCTGGCCGCCATGGGCGCGGCGGATGCGGCAGAGAAGTCCGGCGAAGAAGCCGCACCGATGCCGGGGATTCCGATGATCGACGGCACCTTCACCGTGCGCGCTGCGCCGGGGATGCGTATCCTCGCCAACAACACCGATGAAGGCGCGGTCGCCGATGCCGCTGGGGAGGCGCTGGTGTGGCAAATCAGCGCACGCACAGCGCAGGCGCCGACCGCACTGATCGCCACCGCGCGCTGATCATCACGCAAGGCAAAGAGAAACCCCGTCAGCCGCTTGGCTGGCGGGGTTTTCTCATGCCTGTGCGGCAGTGGTGATCAGCGGTTGACCGCGATCAGTTGACCGCATCTTTCAGCCCCTTGCCCGCCTTGAACTTGGGCTGGGTCGACGCCTTGATCTGCATCGGTTCTTTGGTGCGCGGATTGCGCCCGACTGAGGCCTTGCGCCGCGAAACCGAGAACGTGCCAAACCCGACCAGCCGCACCTCGTCGCCCTTCGACAGGGCCTTGGTAATCGTGTCGAACACGCTTTCGACTGCGCTCGAAGCATCGCTCTTGGACAGGCCACTGGATTCAGCGACGGCGCTGATAAGGTCGTTCTTGTTCATGCGGGAACCCCCTCGCTTCAGAATAGCATCGTAGTCGTCGTGAATCGCACTTTTGGAAAGCGCGAAGATTGAGACGTTTTTGAATCGGCTGTCAAAGGCAAATAGCCTGACTTACCAGTCCCATTCAAATGCCGCGGGGTTTCTGTGCCCAGCAGGGCTTTCCCGAGGCGCAACGCACCGACTCCCGTCTTTTACGAAAAAAATGCGACCCGCCGCGAATCACGACTGGTGAGCGCCTTCTAACGGCTCAATGCGCGGTTGGCACCTCTGAACCTGCTGGATTCGCCGCGGGATTGGCGCCACTTGTCGGATGGCCCGGCTGGCTGGCGAGATCATCGGCTTCGGTCCACTCGATCGCGACTAGCGGCTCGGTCAGGGCAAGGGCCAGCACCTCGTCGACATGGCTGACCGGAATGATGGTCAGCCCCTCCTTCACATTGGCCGGGATTTCGGTGAGATCCTTGACGTTGTCTTCGGGGATCAGGACGGTGGTTATCCCGCCCCGCAGCGCCGCGAGCAGCTTTTCCTTCAGCCCTCCGATTGGAAGCACACGGCCTCTCAGGGTCACTTCACCCGTCATCGCCACATCCGGGCGTACCGTGATGCCGGTGAGGGTCGAAACAATCGAGGTGACCATGCCAATCCCGGCGCTTGGCCCATCCTTGGGCACAGCGCCTTCGGGCAGGTGGATGTGCACGTTCTTGCGCTGGAACAGGCTCGGCTTGATACCATAGGCAGGCGCGCGCGCCTTGACGAAGCTGAAGGCGGCTGAAACGCTTTCATTCATCACCTGACCCAGCTTGCCGGTGGTCTTGACCTCGCCCTTGCCGGGGGTGGTGACGCTTTCGATGGTGAGCAGTTCGCCGCCGACCGAAGTCCACGCCAGACCGGTCACTGCGCCAACCTGCGCCTCTTCCTCGCTGACCCCGTGCTTGAACTTGCGAACGCCGGAAAAGTCGCCAAGGTTTTCCGGCGTAATCGTGACGCTGGAGGACTTCTTCTCGAGGATCTGGCGCAGGCTCTTGCGCGCCAGTTTGGCAATTTCACGCTCCAGCGTGCGCACCCCGGCTTCGCGCGTGTAGTAGCGGATCAGATCGCGCAGCGCCGCTTCGGTGAGGATGAACTCGCGGTCCTTCAAACCATGGGCTTCGATCTGCTTTTCGATCAGGTGGCGCTGAGCAATTTCGACCTTCTCGTCCTCGGTATAGCCTTCGAGCCGGATGATCTCCATCCGGTCCAGCAGCGGCTGGGGCAGGTTGAGGCTGTTCGCGGTGCAGACAAACATGATGTCGCTGAGATCAAGGTCGAGCTCGAGGTAGTGATCCTGGAACTTGGCGTTCTGCTCGGGATCGAGCACCTCAAGCAGCGCCGAGGCCGGATCGCCGCGGAAGTCCTGGCCAAGCTTGTCGATCTCATCGAGCAGGAACAGCGGGTTCGACGTGCCCGCCTTCTTGAGGTTTGCGACGATCTTGCCCGGCATCGATCCGATATAAGTGCGGCGGTGGCCGCGAATTTCGGCCTCGTCCCGCACGCCGCCCAGCGACTGGCGCACAAATTCGCGCCCTGTGGCCCTGGCGATCGACTTGCCGAGGCTGGTCTTGCCCACGCCCGGAGGGCCGACGAGGCACAGGATCGGCCCTTTCAGCTTGTTGGTGCGCGCCTGCACCGCCAGATATTCCACGATCCGGTCCTTGACCTTCTCCAGCGCGTAATGATCGGCATCGAGCACGTCCTGCGCCTTGGCAATATCGCGCTTCAGCTTCGATTTCTTGCCCCACGGCAGGCCGAGCAGCACATCAAGATAGTTGCGGATTACCGTAGCCTCGGCGCTCATCGGCTGCATCGATTTGAGCTTCTTCAGCTCAGCCAGCGCCTTGACCTTGGCTTCTTTGGACAGCTTGGTCTTTTCGATCTTATCGGCAAGTTCGGCGATTTCGTTGCCGTCTTCACCATCGCCGCCGCCCAGCTCGCTCTGGATCGCCTTGAGCTGCTCGTTGAGGTAATATTCGCGCTGCGTCTTTTCCATCTGGCGCTTCACACGCCCACGGATGCGGCGTTCGACCTGCAAGACCGACAGCTCGCCTTCCATGAAGGCCATCACCAGCTCAAGCCGCTTCAACGGGTTCGCCTCGGTCAGCAGTCCCTGCTTGTCCGATACCTTGGCGCTGATTGCAGCGGCGATCGTATCCGCCAGCTGCCCGGCATCATCGACATCGCTAAGATCAACACCAGCGTCTTCGCCAAGCTTCTTGTTGAGCTTCACATATTCGCCGAACTGTTCGACCACCTGCCGCATCAGCCCGGTCACTTCGCTGCCCGAAACCGTCTCGGGCGGCAGCGCCTCGACTTCGGCGAGAAGGTGCGAGCCGACATCTTCAAGCGCCATCATCCGGGCGCGGGTCTTGCCTTCCACCAGCACGCGGACCGTGCCATCGGGCAGCTTGAGCAACTGCAGCACCTGCGCAATCACGCCGATATCATAGAGATCATCGCCGTCGGGATCATCGCAACCCGGATCAAGCTGGGCGATCAGGACAATGTCCTTGGATGCTTCCATTGCCGCTTCAAGCGCCGCCACGGATTTATCGCGCCCGACAAACAGGGGGACGACCATGCCGGGGAAAACGACAATGTCGCGCAGGGGGAGAAGGGGATAGGTTTGGGTCATATCTGTGTCCACGGCGCCATGGGGCAGCGCCTTTGAAGGGAATATGGGTAGCTGGCACGCGGGCCGCAATGGGACGAGATGTTCAGCCTGTGGACGACGCCTGCGATCAGGCGGCAGCGCTGTCCGGATCAGCCTCCCCGCGCAGAAGCAGGAAGAGAACGAGCGAGGACAAAACCGTCTGAAGTGCAATCGGCTTCCACACCCCAGCGCCGAACAGGGCGGAAGCCAGCGCTGTCACCGCCACTGGCCCGACCAAGAGAAAGGCGAGACGATGCCGCAGCATTTCGCGAACGAACACCATCGTTACGGCAAGGATCGGCAGGAATAGGAAGGCTGAGAGGAACGTCCCCATAATGAGTAAAGCGAAGAAACTGCCGGCCCCCGGGTCCGCGCTCATGACCGTCCCGGCGGTCGCAACCCCAAACAGGCCGACCCAATGAGCCAAAACGAGCTTCAAGGCGAAGTCGCCCCGCATGTCATCCTCACCCCAATCCGGGCAAGTTAAACCCCGGCGGCAGGCCCATCGAGGACTGCATGTCCTTCATCTGCTCGTTCGACACCCGGTCAGCCCGGTCGCGCGCGTCGTTGAAGGCGGCGGCGACAAGGTCTTCGAGGATCTGCTTATCGTCTGCGTTCATCAGGCTGTCGTCGATGGCGACGCCAAGAATGCGGCCCTTGGCACTGGCACGCACCTTCACCAGGCCGCCGCCTGCAGTGCCTTCCACCTCGATCGAATCGAGCTTCACCTGCATCTCGTTCATCTGCTTTTGAATGGTCTCGGCAGCCTGCTGGGCTGCTGCCATCATTTCTTCCATCGACTTCATGGGATGCTCCTCAATTCCACGGGGGGTTGCCGGCGCCAGCAGCGATCTTACCAGGGGCAGTGATCAGTTCGGCGTCGGGAAAGGCTTCGAACGCCGCCTTTACCAAGGGGTCAGCGCGGACGCGTTCGTCTGCGGCACGGGCTTCGGCTTCGGCGGTTTCGCGCAACGAAGGCTGCGCGGAACCGGTCCCGCGCTCGATCATCAAGCGCTTGCCCGTGACCTTGAACAGCGCCTCACGAATATCGGGCGCAGGATCATCGGCGTAGCTATCGGCCTGTTCATAGACCAGCCGCTCGGGATCGAGCGTGATCACGCGGACGCGGTCCCGCATCACTTGGGCGACGCGCAGCTGGCCCGAGGCGTCGACCGCCTCGACCAGAGCAGCCCAATTCTGGGTGGGGGAAAAAGCGACTGGAGAGGCAGCAGGGGCATCGCCGGCCGAAGCAGGAGCTGCTGCAAGCCCGCCCGCCGCGAGTTCCTCGATGCGCTTGGCCAGTTTGCCCGGATCGGGCATTTGCGCCGCGTGGAGGATGCGGAGCAGGGCCATCTGCAAGGACACCAGCGGATCAGGGCCGGTGCGCACTTCATCATGGCCCTTGAGCAACAATTGCCACAGCCGGTGCAATTCAGCCGCCCCCAGCCGCGCGGCGAAATCTGCCAGCGCCGCGCGTTCGTCCTCCGCCGGGGCATCGGGCTCGCCGCCGCCAATCTGGGCGAGCGTGATCCGGTGCGTCAAATCCATCAGCGCTCGCATCAGCGCCAAAGGCTCAACCCCCAGCGAATATTGTTCATCCACCGACGCGAGCAATGCCTGCGCATCACCTTCGAGCAGGTGACCGAGCACGCGGCGCTGCGCAGACTTGTCCGCCAGCCCCAGCATGTCGCGCACCCGCGCGGCGGTCACCTTGCCCTCCCCGTCAAGGTCGGCATGAGCAATCGCCTGATCGAGGATCGACAGGCCATCGCGCACCGATCCCTCCGCCGCAGCAGCGATAATCCGCAAGCCTTCGATCTCGGCGTCCACCCCTTCGAGCCTGCACACCTTGGCGAAGTGATCGGCCAGCATCCCGGCAGGAATACGCCGCAGATCAAACCGCTGGGTGCGGCTGAGCACCGTCACAGGCAGCTTATCGACCTCGGTGGTGGCAAACAGGAACTTCACATGCGGCGGCGGTTCCTCAAGTGTCTTAAGCAAAGCATTGAACGCGTTGCGCGAAAGCATGTGAACTTCGTCGATAATGTAGATCTTGTAGCGCGCCGAGACTGCGGCGTAGCGCACCTGTTCGATGATTTCGCGCACATCGTCCACGCCGGTGTTCGAGGCCGCATCCATCTCGATCACATCGATATGGCGGCCCTCCGCGATGGCCACGCAGGCTTCGCATACGCCGCAGGGATCGATGGTTGGCCCGCCCTGCCCGTCCGGCCCAACGCAATTCAAAGCCTTGGCGATCAGCCGCGCAGTCGAGGTTTTGCCGACCCCGCGCACGCCGGTCATCAGGAAGGCATGCGCCAGCCGGTCGCGGGCGATGGCATTGGCGAGGGTGCGCACCATCGCCTCCTGCCCGATCAGCTCGGAAAAAGTCTGCGGCCGATATTTACGCGCCAGCACGCGGTAGGGTTGATTGGGAGCGACTGGCGCGGGTTTCGGTGCAAGTACAGCCGTTGGGCTTGGCTGCGGCGGCGGGGCGGGATCGCCGAACAACGCGTTCTGGCCGGCGGCCTCCAGCTCAGCCGCAGTTGGGCTGGTGGATTCTTCAGGCAGATCGGGTTCGGAATCGCTCATGGGCACAAGCTAGGCGCTCAGGCCGGGTTTGTCATGCCGCGCAACATGGCGAATATCGTGGAAAAGGAGCCGGGCGACCCGCCGCAATCCACCTGAGCTGCTTCCTTCCGGACCTGACTCGGTGAGCGGACGCAAACGTCCACCCGACTCCCGGATGGCCATATGGCGTGGCCGCCGGGAAAAATCAACTCAGCGAAAATTATCCGCGTAGGCCTGCAGCTTCAGTCGCTTGGGCGGGGTCGCGTGGACGCGCGCGGCGATGCCGTACTTCTCGGCATAGGCCTTGGCTGCATCCTTGCCGGGGAACGTCAAGCGCACCTGCGACTGCGTGTCGGCTGAGCCAGTCCAGCCCATCAGCGGATCGGCAAACCGCGCTGCCGATGGCGCGAACTCGAGCACCCACTCATCGGTGTGCGCTTTGCCCGATTGCATCGCGTGCTTGGGCTGCTGGTAAATTCTCGCGGTCATAGGCTGCCCTTAGATCACGAATCGCTGCGGTTGAAGGCGTTTTTGGTCTTCATGCTCGGCTTTTCGAGCCATGGCTGATCGGGCCAGCGGTGCTTGGGATAGCGCCCCTTCATTTCTCTCACCACATCGCGCCAGCTGCCACGCCAGAATCCCGGCAGATCGCGGGTCGACTGGACCGGTCGCCCGCCGGGGCTGGTGAGCTTCAGCAGCAATGGCGTGGCGCCGATCATCGGCTGTGTATCCAGCCCGAACAGGCCCTGCACGCGCACCTCAACGCTCGGCGCATCATCGCCGGAATAGTCAATGGCGTGGCGGGTGTCGGCAGGCGACGTGAAATGGGTAGGCGCGGCGCGGTCGAGCGTTTGCCGCGCGTTCCAGTCGATCAGGCCCAAGGCCGCTTCGGCATAGCGATGCGGCGGCAGGCCGAGATCGCGCCGACCTGCGAGAAGCGGGCCAAGCCATTCGCCCGCGCGCGCGCCAAGCGCCTCAGGCGACAGCGCCTCGACCCCGGCAAAGCGGGCGCGGGCAAGAAAGCCTTCGGGCAGGATCGGCTCAAGCCGCTCAATCGCTTTGGCGATCAGCATATCGGCATAGAGCGCGGGATCAGGAGCAGGTTCAGGGACGCTGGCTAGGATAATCGAACCCAGCCGCCGCTCGCGCCGGGCCTTGATACGATCTTTTTCGCCATTCCAGCGGGTTGTGACGCGTTCCTCAAGCTCTTCGGCAAACAGAGCGGGGATACGGTCAGCGGCGATCTCCGCTCCTGCGGTGATGCGTGCGCCTTTAGCCTGCCCTTGCGCATCGCCGATCACGATCCACTCGGCCCGCGCCAATGGCGAGGCGGGATCGAGCTGATAGCCGCGCCCGCCAGCGCTCAGCCAGTGCTCGCCTGAAGCATCGCGGCGGCGGGCGACGAAATCCGGGCGGGCGAGCGCCAAGGCTTCGGCGGCGTCGGTGGCGGGGCTCTGCCCGATTACGCGGGCGAGCCCCGCCGCCTGCTTGGCCCAGCCCTGCGCAATCCGCGCCGCCGCCACACTGTGCGGCGCACGGTCACCGCGCCAGCGGGTGAGACGTTGCAGCAGATCTTCCCCGCGCCCGCCCAATCCGCGCTCTTGCAGCAGCATCACCAGCCGCGCCGCATCATCCCCGCAGCCAGCCCGCGCACCGTGTAGCACTGCGGCAGCCTGATCGGGTGCCATCGGCAATGCTGCAATCGCCTCGCCCAGCGGAGTAATCCGCCCGGCCGCGTCGAGCGCGCCGAGCGCTTCCAGCGCGCCCCGAGCCGCAGCCACCGAGGCCTCGGGCGGCGGATCGAGCCACGGGAGGCCCGCCGGGTTCGCAGTCCCCCACTTCGCCAGCCGCAGCAGCAGTGGGGCGAGATCGGCTTGCAGGATTTCGGCGGGGGTGAATTCTGGGCGGCCCGAATGCCCCGCCTCCTCCCACAGCCTGTAAGCCACGCCCGGCCCCTGCCGCGCCGCACGCCCGGCCCGCTGCGCTGCCGAGGCCTGCGATGCACGCCGAGTTACGAGATGTGTGGTCCCCGCCGCCCGGTCGAATTCGGCAAGGCGTGCGAGGCCGGAATCGACCACCACGCTCACCCCATCCAAGGTCAGAGACGTTTCAGCAATCGCGGTGGCGAGCACGATCCGGCGCAGGCCATCAGGATCGCGGCGGATTGCCGCGCGCTGCGCCGATGGCTCGATCTGGCCGTGGAGCGGGTGGATCGGCACATCCGAAAGGCGCGCTTCAAGCCGCTCGCGCACCCGCTCGATCTCACGAACGCCGGGCAGGAAGGCGAGGATATCGCCCACCTCCTCGCGCCACGCGGTCATCACGGCGGCGGCCATACGATCCTCGATCACCTGCGAGGCGTCGCCGCCAAGCCATTTGATTGCCAGCGGAAAACTGCGCCCCTCGCTCTCGATCACCCGTGCATCATCGACCAGCAGCCGGGCGAAGCGCGCGCCGTCGATGGTGGCTGACATCACCAGAACCCGCAGGTCTTCGCGCAACACACTGCGGGTTTCGAGCGCCAGTGCCAAGCCCAGATCGCTGTCGAGTGCGCGTTCGTGCGCCTCGTCAAACAGCACCGCCGAAACACCCGGCAGTTCTGGGTCGTCGACCAACCGGTTCACCAGAATCGCCTCGGTGACGACAAGGATACGGGTGCGGGCCGAGACCTTGCTGTCGAGCCGCGTCATGTAGCCGACGGTCTCGCCGGGGGCTTCGCCCAGCATCTCCGCCATGCGCTCGGCAGCGGCGCGCGCCGCCACGCGGCGGGGCGAGGTGAGGATGATCTGACCGCTGCACCACGGCTCACCCAGCAAGTCAGGCGCAACTGCCGTGGTCTTGCCCGCCCCCGGCGGCGCGATCAGCACGCCTGCTCCCGCGTCTGCCAGCGCAGCACGGATGTCAGGCAGGACTGCGTGGATGGGAAGATCAGGGTTCAATGGCAAACCCGTTCATGCTGAGCTTGTCGAAGCATCGTATTCGCTTCGGCCCTAACCGCTAAAAGAAGAACGACCCTTCGACAAGCTCAGGGCGAGCGGAGGGAGTGGCTAATGCCCGCGCGCGACCGCGAATTGCGCCGCTTCGGCCATGGCTGCGCGCGCCTTGCCATCGGGGAAGATCGAGATCGCATCGATCGCCCGATGCGCGAAGTGGCGGGCGCGGTCGCGGGTATCGTCGAGCGCGTTGTGCTTGCCGATCAATGCAATCGCATGGGCGAGATCATCGTCGGATGAACGGTGCCCGATGATCGCGTCCTTCCAGAACTTGCGCTCTTCCTCGTTTCCGCGGGCGTAGGCGAGGATCACCGGCAGGGTCATCTTGCCCTCACGGAAATCATCGCCCTGTTCCTTGCCCATTTCCGCAGCGTCGGAATCGTAATCGATCGCATCATCGACCAGCTGGAAGGCGACGCCCAGATTTCGGCCATAGGCTTCGAGCGCACGCTCTTGCTCTTCCGAACATTCCGCCACCACTGCACTGGTCTGGCTGGCAGCGGCGAACAGCGCGGCGGTTTTGGCGCCGATGATGTGGAGATATTGCTCTTCACTGGTGTTGATCTGGCGCTGAGCGGAGAGCTGCGAAACCTCGCCCTCTGCAATCACCGCGCTTGCCCGGCTGAGGATTGATAAGACGCGCAAGGAGCCATCTTCAGTCATCAGTTCGAAGGCGCGGCTGAACAGGAAATCGCCGACCAGCACCGTCGCCGGATTGCCGAAAATAATGTTGGCGGCCGCCTTGCCGCGCCGTAGCTCGCTTCCGTCCACAACATCATCGTGCAGCAGTGTGGCGGTGTGAATGAATTCGACCGCAGCGGCGAGTTTGTGGTGGCGCGTACCCTTGTAGCCAACCAGTTCTGCCCCGGCGAGCGTCAGCATCGGCCGCAGCCGCTTGCCCCCGCCTGAGATCAGGTGACCGGCGAGGCGCGGGATCAGCGGAATCTCGCTCTGCATTCGGTCAAGGATCACGGCGTTGACGGAATTCATGCCACCCGCAGTCAGCGACAGCATCGGATCGAGTGTCGGTGCCTTGCGCGGCAGGGGAAGGATGTCGGCACTCATGCGGCCTTGGCTCTAGGGCGGCCCTAGCGTGCTTGGCAAGCGCAGAATTGCTGCTAGTTTTGCGCCCTATGGCCCAAAATACGCAATCTTCCACCCCGCCCGATCCAGTTCTGGCCGCCTTCCGCAAGAGCATCGACAATATCGATGCGGCGCTGATTCATATGCTGGCTGAACGGTTCAGGATCACGCAGGCGGTGGGCGAATACAAGGCCAGGGCCACCCTCCCCCCAGCGGACCCTGATCGCGAGGCGCGCCAGATCGCGCGGCTGCGGAAGCTGTCAGAAGAGGCCGACCTCGATCCCGAATTCTCGGAGAAATTCCTGCGCTTCATCATCGAGGAAGTGATCCGCCACCACGAGCGGGCGCAGGCCGGTTAGGGCTTGTCGCCGCTGCTCCCGGCTGTCGGCAGCATCGGTTCAGGCAGCGGGGGCGGGGGCAACGGCGGTGCCATGCGCAAGGCTTCGAGCAACTCCGCCCGCTCACGAACCAAGCGTGCCTGCGATCGGGTGAGGCGGATTGTTTCGCCGCTGCCAAGGGCTGCCGTGCGCCCGCGCTCCGACAAGATCAATGGCACGCCGAGACAGGTAGCATCGCGCCCGAAATCCACATCGCATTGCGGCCCGATCCCGCGCCGGTCGATATCGGGAGCGACATAGGGATTACTGAACACCGTGCGCTGTCCTTCGAGGGGATCGCTTGTGGCGCAGGCACTAAGAAGTGCGATGATAAAAAACATGCTGCCGCGCTGTGCAATCATGGTGCATGGGTTCCGACTTGCGAGGCGTATTCAATCTCTTGAACGCCGTGAACCACGTCTGAACCGCTCACCACAAAAAGAGGGGGCACACCGCTGGGTCAAAAGCGGTGCGCCCCCTTGGCGAAATGCGCGCCGTTCCACCAGACCGGCACGCTCTCGCCGTTTTGCGCGCTCCATCGGGGTGGCAGGTCAGCCGGGCCGCATGTCCTGCCGCGAGCAGCGCAAATTGGTTGATCAGCCGCGCGGGCGGCGGGTGCGCGGCGGACGGGTGGTGCCGGGCGCGCGGGTCTTAGTGACGGTGTTGCTCACCTGACCGGGGCTGCGGGTGGTGGTACGATTGCGCGAGGCCAGCACATTGCCAGCGCTGTCAGACACGCTCTGGCTCGCCGAGGAATTGCCCTGTCCGTCGCGGCTGCGGCTGCCTGCCAGCCCATAGGTCTCGCCGCCGCGGCCAGTAGCGGTACCGGTGAAGGTCGAGCCATTCTCAGTCCGGACGCGCTCACCTTCAAGGCTGCGCGAATTGCCCTGCGGGCCGGTCTGCACGACATCGATGGTCGCGCCCGTTTCGGTGCGCGGGCGCACAGCGCTGCTGGTGGCGGTGTTGCCGGTGTTGAGATTGGTGACAGCACGGTCACGGCTTGCGGTGCCGGTTTCGGGGTTCACAGTGGTCGTCACTACGCCGCTGGCATTAGGGCCTTCATAGGTCTGGGTGCGGGTCTGGTCTTGCGCGGCGGCGGGAACAGCAAGTGCCAACGCGGTCAGCGAGGCGAGCATCAGGCGGGTGGTAAGCATGGCAGTATTCCTCCTTGCAATCATAGGCTTGCGGGGTCCCGGCAGCGGAAAGGGTGCTGTTGCCGGGCACATGGAGGAAACGTGCAAGCGCCGCGAACCCTTCGTGCGCGCCGCCAATTTTTTCTATTCGTCGGGACTGGCGGTCTGCACTGCGGGCGCGGTGGCCTCAGCAGCAGCGTCAGCGTCGGGTGAGGCGGGATCGGTTTGCTGGTCGCGAAGGGCGCGATACTCCTCGATCAGCGCGCGGCGCTGTTCGGGCGGCAGCTGACGCAAGGCGGCGCGCCGTTCAGCTGGCGTCATCCGCCGCAGCCGATCCAGCCGCTCGCGCCGTTGCAATGCACGGGCATCATCAGCCAGCGGGCGCAGGACATCCTCTCGGGTCAGCGCCTCGCCGCTTTCGACCTTGCGCGCCATTTCCTCGCGGCGGAGCTGGACCCGTTCGTCAGCAAGCTGCTGGCGACGGGCCTGCGCTTCATCGATGCGCTGGCGCAATCGGGCTTCCTGCTCGGCATTGGGCAACGGCAGTCCAGCCGCACGGCGGCGTTCGATGGCATTATCGATCCGCTGGTCGATGACCTGGCGGCGCACCTCAGAGCGGCCCTGACGCACCTCGTCAATCCGGCGGAAGGCTTCGCCGAGTTCCTCTGGCGTATCGATTGGCCCATCGATTGTGACCGGGGCGATCGTTGTGACAGCCGCTTGGGTGGGCTGTGGGGCAACCGGGGCAACGGCCGCTGGTGTTTCCTTGCCGGTGATACTGGCCCAAACTTTCTCGGCCGAGGGAACGGGAATATCGAAGCGCTCCAGCACCCCGGTGGCCGCTGCGGCGGTGGCAAGCGCACCAAAGCAGGCTGCGCCGACCATGATCCGCCGCCCCAACCGCCAGCCGCGCACAGGTGCCGGGCGGCGCAGATCGGGCAGCGATGCCGGGCGCGCCTCGGCAGCGGCGACGATCCGGTCGGCAAAATCTGGGCTGAGACCGGGCACCGGATAGCCATCCAGCGCGCGCGCTAACTGGCTGCCGGGGATGATGTCATCAACGCTCATGCTGAGCCTCCTTCCGCGCCATCCGCAAAGGCTTTGCGCAGCGCCGTCCGAGCGCGCAGCAGCAGCGATTCGAACGCCTTGATGTTCATGTCGAGCGCTTCGGCAGCGGTAGCATTGGACAATTCCTCGTAATAAGTCAGCACGATCGCAGCGCGCTGGCGGTCCGGCAGCGCGGCGATCAGCGCGCGGGCTGATTGGTCGCGCTCCCCCGCTTCGATCAGGGCGTCGGCCAGCGGGGTATCATCTTCGGCTTCGGGCACCTCCCCACCTGACAAGCGCCGCGCCCGGCGCAAACGATCAATCGCGAGATTGGTCACCACCCGTTGCAACCACCCGCCAAGCTTCAACGCGCCCGCCGCCTGGCTGCCGACCGGATGCCGCGCCGCAATCTTCGGTGCGTGGTCCCAAAGCCGCAGCATGGCTTCCTGCACAATATCCTCCGCCTCGTGGGCATCGCCTGTCATGCGATAGACGATGCGGTGAAGCACACCGCCGTGCTGCGCGATGGCTTCGCGCAGCGCCGCCGCATCGCGTGCAGCAAGGCGCTCCGCCAAGGCGGCATCACCGCCTGAACCGGCGGCGGGCGGTGCGATGGTGGAAGGCTCGCCGCTGGCGTTCATATTTGTGCGCAAAGGGCCCCGTTTGCGTGAATGGTTCGTCGATCTTGCAAGCCTACAACGAAGCGCTTGCCAAAACCCTTCGCACTGAAACGATCAATCTGCGCGCGGCAGGCGCAGTTCGACCAGCAAGCCGCCCAGATCATCGCTGGTGCCAAGCGTGACGCTGCCGCCATAGATCTCCGCAACATCGCGCACGATCGCGAGACCCAGCCCGGTGCCGGGCTTGTTGGTATCGAGCCGAACGCCGCGATCGAAGATGCGGCTGCGTTCTGCTTCGGGAATGCCGCCGCCGTCATCCTCCACCCAGATCAGGCACATCTTGGGATCGCGGGGGGTATCGTCTTCATCCGGATCGATGGTCACGAACACGCTGCCACCGCCATATTTGGCCGCATTCTCAATCAGATTGCCGAGCAATTCGTCGAGGTCCTGCCGTTCCAGCGCGACGTTCGCATCCTTGCTGCCCGCGATATCCAGCCGGCCTTCGGGATAGAGGCGTTCGACCGCGCGGCGCACCGCCTCGGCGCTTGCCATCACGTTGGTGCGCGCGAGGCCCACCGCGCGGCGACCCACCGCGCGCGCGCGGGCAAGGTGATGGTCGACATGGCGCTGCATGGTGCGGGTTTCGCGCATCACCGCTTCGCCAAGATCGGGCGCACGCGCGGTGGCGGCGTTGGTGAGCACTGTCAGGGGTGTCTTGAGCGCATGGGCGAGATTGCCGGCATGGCGCCGCGCTTCCTCGGCCTGCTTTTCGGAATGATCGAGCAGCGCGTTCAATTCTTCGACCAGCGGCTGCACTTCCAGCGGTAGTGGTTCGGTGATCCGGCCCGCACCTGTTGTCCTGAGGTTCTGGATCGCCGCGCGCACCCGGCGCAGCGGCGAAAGGCCATAGCGGATCTGCATCAACGACATCAGCAGCAGGCCCAGGCCCAAGATTGCGAAACTCCAGATCAGGATCAGCCGCACCCGCCCGACCTGGGTGTCCATTTGTTCGGTCGCGCTGGCGACGGCAAAGGTCCAACGGGTTTCGCTGCCGGGCAGGATCACGGTGCGTTCGGCAATCCGCAGCGGCTCGCCGGTGAACTGACCGGAGTTGTAGAAATGCGCATCGCTGTCGAAATGCGTCGTCGTACCCGTCACGCCCTGCAACTTCAGCGTGCGATCCCACAGGCTGCGGGAAGGCCAGGGTTCGTAGTTCCCCCCGCTGATCTGCCAATAGAGCCCGCTGCCCGGTTCCAGAAACCGCTGATCGCCCAAGGTGCGATAGAAATAGACCTCACCATTGGGATCGATTTCCGCCGATGCGACCATCGCGGTCAGGATGTAGTCGAGCTGCTCGTCGAAATTGGCTTCCACCTGCGATGTCAGCGTGCGCTCCAGCGCCAGCCCGCCGCCGAGCAACAACACGAAAATCCACCCCGCCGCGATAAGCCCCATGCGCCGCGCAAGGCTGGCGCGCGGGGCGGCAGGACGCGGTGCCGCTATCTCGTCTGCCACGGCAATAGCCTCGCCCTGAGGCAAGGCCTTGCGTGCGTCACCGCCCGCAGCCGCAGCCTCAGGCGCGCGGCTGGTCGGCGGGGTCGTCGAGGCTGTAACCGAGGCCACGGATGGTCGTTATCACGTCTGCGCCAAGCTTCTTGCGGATGCGGGTGACGAAGACTTCGATGGTGTTGGAATCCCGGTCGAAATCCTGATCATAAATATGCTCGATCAACTCGGTGCGGCTGACGACCTTGCCCTTGTGGTGCATCAGATAGCTCAAGAGCTTGTATTCCTGCGCGGTCAGCTTGACCGGCTCGCCATCGAGCGTCACCCGGCCCGAGCGGGTATCCAGCCGCACATCGCCCGCGTTCAGCTCGGACGAGGTATTGCCCGAAGCGCGGCGGATTAATGCGCGCAGCCGGGCGATCAATTCTTCGGTCTGGAACGGCTTGGCAAGGTAATCATCCGCGCCCGCATCAAGCCCGGCGACCTTGTCTGACCATGAATCGCGCGCGGTCAGCACCAGCACCGGGAAGGTCCGCCCTTCGCGCCGCCACATGCCCAGCACAGTCAGCCCGTCGATCTCGGGCAGGCCAAGATCCAGCACCACCGCGTCATAATCCTCGGTCGAGCCCATGAAGTGCCCGTCTTCGCCGTCGGCCGAAAGATCAACGGCATAGCCCTGCCCTTCGAGCGTTGACTTGAGCTGTGCGCCAAGGGTCGGTTCGTCTTCGACGATCAGAATGCGCATAAACCACCATTTTCCTGCATTGTCGTTGGCCGGGTGGTGCGCTCTCGCGCCGCCAGCGTCAAGCAAGCGGCCACTGGCTGCACCCCGGCTTTCCCCCGATGATCGTGCATGGCTGCCTGCCGGTCAGCGCGAACGGCCGATGATGCGCCCCGTGCGGGCATCAACATCGACAAAAGACACGCGGCCATCGCGAATGAACTTGAGCCGATAGGCCCGTGCGGTCGAATCGTAGGCCGGGCCGAGATATTCTGCGCCGTTCATCTGTGGCAATATCTTCCGCTCGATCTCGCGCAGCGAAAGCTGGGTGCCGGCCAAAGCCTCACGCCGCGCCTCACCCTGGTCGCCGCGCAGTTGGTCCTGCGCCGACGCAGGCACACTGGCTAGCGTCAGCGCGGCAAAGCATCCAAAAATCAAAGGCCGAAACGGTATCATCACACAAACATGCCTATAGCGGGTCCATTGAACAAGCCGTGAATGATCATCACGGCGCGGTAACGGCTGTGCCCCTTACCAATTCGTAGGTGATGTTCATGCTGATCCCGGTCGAAACCATGCCCGGCTGCACCGGCGGCACGGCCACCGCATCTCCGGCCGACTTGACCATCGCCATTTCCGGCATGGGCCCGCGTCCTTCAATTGTCTCGGCAATGGCCAACACCCTTGCGTCGTCATAGCCGAGCATCGCGGCATAGCTCTTGGCCCGCGCCTGTGCGCGCTCAACGGCGCGTTTGCGCGCTGCATCCTTGGCGGCATCGTCGTTTTCCAGCGCAAAACTGGGGCCGCTCAGATCATTCGCGCCGGCCTCGACCAGCGCGTCAAGAACCCGGCCCGCATCGCCAATCTTGCGCAGGATCACGCTGACCCGGTTTGCGGCCTGATAGCCGCGGAACACCTGACGCTGGCTTGCCTGATCATAGTCGTATCGCGCGTTGAGATTGATCCCGGTGGTCTGGATATCCTTCTCGGCTACGCCCAGCGCCTTGATGCGGGCGACGACCTTTTGCATTTCGGCTGAATTCTGCCGCAGTGCCTCGGTCGCCGTCGGCGCATCGGTTGTGACGCCCGCGCCGATTGTGGCAATATCGGGCGCGACTGAAACGCTTTCAAACACGCTCAATTCAACCACCGGGCCGGTGGCCTTGAGATCAACTTCGGCAGCGGCAATTGCATCGGAGGGGAGCGTCATGGCGCTCGCGGCCATCAGGGCAAGGGCAGTGCGGATCATAGTGCATTTTCTCCAGTTCGCGGCGGCCTCTGCACCCATCCGGCTTTCGCGCGACTGAACCATCTTGACGACGCAGGCTTGTGACGCGGACGCCAAGCCCGTAAGTGGCGCGTCCCATGGCGCAACCTCCTATCTTTTCGCTCGAAGGGCTTGCCCTGCAACAAGGCGGGCGCTGGCTGTTCGGTGGCCCTGCTGCTGATAGCGGCGTTGCGCCGATCGATCTGCACGTGTTGCCCGGTGACCGGCTGGCGCTGATCGGGCGCAATGGCGCGGGCAAGACCACGCTGCTGCGACTGATCACCGGCCAGATCGATGCCGACCGCGGCGCCCGCCGCTTGAAGCCCGGCGCCCGAATTGTGTTTCTGGAGCAGGACCCGGATTTCTCCGGCACGGGAACGCTGATGGACTTCGCTATCGGAGGAGATGATCCCCCCGCTGCGCACGAGGTGGAGGCAATCGCAGGCCAGCTCGGCATCGATATGAGCCGCCTGTCAGCCACCGCCAGCGGCGGCGAACGGCGCCGCGCGGCAATCGCCCGGGCTTTGGCGCAGGACCCCGATCTGCTGCTGCTGGACGAGCCGACCAACCACCTCGACCTATCGGCCATCGACTGGCTCGAAGACTGGCTGACCCGTTATCGCGGCGCCTTTATCACCATCAGCCACGACCGCACCTTCCTCACCCGCCTGACCCGCGCGACGCTGTGGCTCGACCGCGGGACGCTACGGCGCAAGGAGGTTGGCTTTGGCGGGTACGAGGCGTGGGAAGAACAGGTTTATGCCGAGGAAGCCCGCGCGGCCGACCGAATGGACGCCAAGCTCAAGATCGAGGCGCACTGGCTTGAACGCGGTGTCACGGCGCGGCGCAAGCGCAATCAGGGGCGGCTGGAGAAGCTGTTCCAGATGCGCGCTGCCCGGGCTTCGATGATCTCCGGTGCGGGGACGGCGAAGCTGAAGCTTTCGAGCGATGATGACTTCAAATCCAAGTCGGTGATCGTGGCGGAAGGCATTTCAAAGACTTACGGCGAGCGCCAGATCATCAAGCCGTTCAGCCTGCGCATCCAGAATGGTGACCGCATCGGGATCGTCGGCTCGAACGGCGCGGGCAAGACTACCTTGCTGAAAATGCTCACCAAAGAGCTGGAGCCCGACACCGGCACCGTCACCCATGCCCGCACCCTTTCAGGCGTGATGATCGATCAGCAGAGGAAGCTGCTCGAACCCAATGCCACCGTCCGCCAGATCCTCGCCGAAGGGGGTGACTGGATCGACGTTCGAGGGGTGCGCATGCATGTGATGGCCTATCTCAAGGACTTCCTGTTCGATCCCGGTCTGGTCGACACCAAGGTGGGCATTCTGTCGGGCGGAGAGCGTTCGCGCCTGCTGTTGGCGCGCGAATTTGCGCGCACTGCGAACCTGCTGGTGCTGGACGAGCCGACCAATGATCTCGACCTCGAAACGCTTGATTTACTTCAGGAAGTCATCGCCGATTTCGATGGCACCGTGCTGATCGTCAGCCATGATCGCGACTTTCTGGATCGCACGGTGACGGTCACTCTGGGCCTCGACGGATCAGGCAAGGTGGACATTATTGCTGGCGGCTATGCCGATTGGGAGGCCAAGCGCAAGCAGGGGTCTAACGGGGCTCAACCGGGCCATAACCCGCGCAATACCCGCCCAAACGCAGGCCAAAGCGAGGCTGGGATCACCCCGCCGGGCAAACCTGCCCCTGCCGCCAAACTATCCTACAAGGACCAGCGCGATTACGAAATCCTGCCGGATCGGATCGCCGAACTCGATACCATCATCGCCCGCGGCGAGGCGCTGCTGAACGATCCCGAGCTCTACGCCAAAGACCCGCAACGCTTCGCGACGCTGAGCCAAGGCGTGGCCAACGCGCGGGCTGAAAAAGACACCGCCGAAGAACGCTGGCTGATGCTGGCCGAGATGGTCGAGGGGTAAGCCTGTGTCCGCTGGGCCTCAGCATCAACCCGATCAGGCCGAAGCGCTGCGGACACAGATCGCCGCCTGCACCTTGTGCGCGGAGCACCTCCCGCTCGGCCCCCGCCCCATCACCCAGTTTTCGTCCACCAGCCGGTTGCTGATCATCGGTCAGGCCCCGGGTACGAAAGTGCATGCCAGCGGCGTGCCGTGGGATGATGACAGCGGCGACCGGCTGCGCGATTGGTTGGGGCTCGACAAGACCACCTTCTACGACGCAGCGCAGGTCGCGCTGATGCCGATGGGCTTTTGCTATCCGGGCAAGGCGAAAGGCGGTGACGCCCCGCCGCGCCCCGAATGCGCGCCGCAGTGGCACGGGCTGGTGCAGGCGATCCTGCCCGCCGACCGGCTGACCCTGCTGGTGGGCACCTATGCGCAAACCGCCTATTCTCCCGAGACCAAAAAATTGTCGATGACCGAGCGGGTCCGGCGCTTCGACCGGGATGCCGCGTTCATCGCCTTGCCCCACCCAGCATGGCGATCGCGGCTGTGGATGGAGCAGCACCCATGGTTCGAGCGCGACCTTCTCCCGCAGCTGCGCGCACGTGTCGCTGAGCGACTTCGACCGGCTGTTGGAGACACATGTTACACTGTCCAGGAACAGAAAAACCCGCCATCATCTGGTCAGCCGATCCGGTAATATTCCGCCACCCGTTCCAGCGCGATCTTGAGCACCAGCTTGCCGCTCCGCGAGGGCCAGCCAAGAGTCTTCTCAGCCTCGGGCAGCGCCTCGCCTGCGCAGACCACCCGCCACAGCACATCTTCCAGCCCCTTGCCCGCCGCCCGGATCGCGCCATCAAAGCGCTGGCGGGCGAGGATCTGGCGCTCGCTTGACGAAAGCCCCCGCTCGCCGGTCGATTTCACCTGCACCGGATCCCAGCGCATGGTGATGCTGGCGGACAGCTGAGCGCGTTCATAATCGCCCCGCAGTTTCTCGCCTGCATCGAACAACCGATCATCCAGATGCCCGCGTGAATGCAGCCACGCCAGCGGGCTTTCAGCCAGATTGACCGTGACCGTGCGGCTGGGCCTTGGCCCGCCCGCATCCGCCTGCCGCCGCCGTGGACCTTCAGGGGTGAGTTCGCGTTCGACCAGTTGGCGCTTCATGGCTGCTTCTCCGCTTGTTGATGACAAGCGGCTTGCCAAGTCGCAACAAGTGTAGGAAAGAACCAAATCGGTTATTTGGAGCACCTTGTTTTGAACCGTATCCGCGATATCCGCAAGGCCAAGGGGTTCACGCTGGCCGATCTGGCCGCCGCCTGTGATCCGCCCACCACCGCGCAGACCATAGGGCGGCTGGAAACCGGGATGCGTAGCCTGTCACTCAGCTGGATGAACCGGATTGCCGCCGCGCTCGGCGTGGAACCGGCCAGCCTAATGCGCGGCGAAGCCTCCGCGCCTGCGCAGATCATTGCCGAACTTGCCGCCAATGGCGCCCAAGCGCTGACCGCGCCGCGCGAGGCGCTGCTGCCCAGCGAATTGGCCGGTGAGGATGGCCCGCCGCTGATGGTGCTGGAAGTCGGTGCCAGCGTGGGCGAGTATCGCCCCGGCGACTTCATCTGGCTGCGCCCGTTTGATCCGGCCGGTACCAATGCTGCGATGAATCGCGCCATGAATCGGGATTGCCTTGTGCCCCGCCCCGGGGGGCGCTTTGCCTTCGGTCGGCTGATCGACCGGCGCGGCACGCTGATCGGCCTGCTGCCACCGGGCGCCGGACAAAAGCAGGTCGTGGTCGACAATCCAGCCTGGATCGCGGTAGCGATCATGCTGGTCAGGCCGCTGTAAAGCCCCGCTCCGATGAAGCACGTGGTCTCCCTCTCGACGCTGTATCCCAATACAGTGAACCCGCGCTTCGGCACCTTTGTTGCGCGTTCGCTGGAGGCCTTGGCCAAGCGTCGCGATTGGCGGGTTACGGTGATCAGCCCGAATGGCCTGCCCCCTATCGCGCTGGGCCGATATCGCCCACTGGCCGAGCTTCCGGCGCAGGCAGAGGAAGGCGAGATTACCGTCTACCGCCCGCATTTTACCCTGATCCCCCGCATCGGCGCGCGCCGCAATGCAGCCGCCATCGCCCGCGCCGTACTGCCGCTGGTGCGCCGGATCCACGCCGAAACCCCGATTGATGTGCTCGATGCGCAGTTCTTTTTCCCTGATGGCCCCGCTGCGGCGGAGGTCGCCCGCGCCATGCATCTCCCGTTATCGATCAAGGCCCGTGGCAGCGATATCAGCTTCTGGGGCGACCAAGGTTTTGCCCGCAGCCAGATGTTGGATGCAGCGCGCACCGCTACCGGGATGCTAGCCGTTAGCCGGGATCTGGCGGAGCAGATGGCGGCGATGGGGATGGATGCCGAAAAGATCACGGTGCATTACACCGGGCTGGATCGTGATCGCTTCCGCCCGTTTGCGCATCAGCAATTGCGCAGCCAGCTCAGCCGCGAATTGGGCTTTATCCTGCCAGACCACGCGCCGGTGCTGGCCTGCGTCGGCGCGCTAATTGAGCGCAAGGGGCAGGGAATCGCGATTGCTGCGCTGGCGGCGATCCCCGATGCGCGGCTGATCCTGATCGGCAAGGGCGAAGACGAAGCCCAGCTGCGCGCGCTGGCCATCAGCGAGGGCGTGGAAACCCGCGTGCATTTTGCCGGGTCGATCGATCATGATCTGCTGCCGCTGATCCTGTCCGCTGCCGATGTGATGGTCTTGCCGACGGTCAGCGAAGGGCTGGCCAATGCCTGGGTCGAAGCGCTGGCTTGCGGCACGCCGGTGGTGACCACCGAAGTCGGCGGCGCGCGGGAATTGATTACTGGCGATACCGCCGGGCGGCTGGTGGAGCGAAATGTTGAGGCCGTAGCCGCCGGGATCAAGGAAGTGCTCGCCGCCCCGCCCCCGCGCGAGGCCGTGGCAGCGCTAACCGAAGGGTTCAGCTGGGATGCCAACGCCGCCGGGCTGGCCGCGCATTATGAGCGTTTGTTGACCGCCTGACGGCGGCGCAGACCTACCCTACGCCTCGCCGCGCGCGATCTTTTCCTGCCGGTCTTCCTTGCTTTCCTGCGGCACGAAACTGTCCGAGGTCACACCCATCCAGATCAGCAGCGGACCAGCGAGATACACGCTCGAATAGGTGCCGATAAACAGACCCGTGGTAATGGCTGCGACCATGCCGAACAGGCTGGGCGGGCCAAAGATCAACAGCGGTATCAGCGCCACGAACAGCGACAGCGTGGTCATCGCTGTGCGCGAAAGCGTTTCGTTGACCGACAAGTCGAGCAGTTCGGGTAGCGGCATCTTGCGGAATTTCTTCAGATTTTCGCGAATGCGGTCATAGACCACGACCGTATCATTGAGCGAATAGCCGATGATCGCGAGGATCGCGGCGACAATCTGCAAGCTGAATTCCATCTGCGTCAGCGCGAACAGGCCCACGGTCACCGACACGTCATGCACCAGCGCAAACATCGCGCCGACGCCGAACTGCCATTCAAACCGCACCCAGATATAGACCGACACCGCCGCCATGGCGGCCAGCAAAGCAAGGATTGCAGAGTCGCGGAACTCGCCTGCGACCTTGCCTGAAACGGTATCGTTGCCATCCCGGCGGGCGTCAGGATATTCGGCGACGATCGTCGCGATCACCTTGTCGCCGATCGCGGTCGCAGCGCCCGGCGTATCTTCAGCCCCCTCGGGCAGAGCCACCCGCACCGAAACTTGATTGGGCGCGCCGAATTCCTGCACCACCGGTTCGCCATAGCCGAGCCCGCCGACCAGTTCGCGCAAGGACGGGATCGGCGCAGTCTCGCGCTCCTCGAAGGTCATGCGCACTTCCTGGCCGCCAGCAAAATCGACCCCGAAGTTGAGGCCGTTGACCAGCACCGCCGCCCAGCTGCCGAAAATCAGCACCAGGCTCAGCACGAAGAACGGAATGCGCAGCTTCAGGAACTTGATATTGGTATTGTCGGGGACGAGCTTCAGGAGTTTCATCGTCTCGTTCCTTTCAGATGGTGATGTCGGCCGGGCGCGAAGAACGCAGCCATCCGGCGACGAACATGCGGGTCAGCGTCACGCCGGTGAAGACCGAAGTAAACAGGCCGATCACCAGCACCACGGCAAAGCCCTTCACCGGGCCAGAGCCGAAAGCGAACAGCGCCACCCCGGCGATGAAGTTGGTGAAGTTCGCGTCGTAAATCGCGCGGCCCGCTTCCTTGTAGCCAGTTTCAACCGCAGCAATCACCTTGCGCCCGCGCACCCGTTCTTCGCGGATGCGTTCGTTGATCAGCACGTTGGCGTCCACCGCCGCGCCGATGGTAATCACGAAGCCCGCAATCCCCGGCAGCGTGAGCGTGAAATTGCCCAGCGCCATCAGGCCGAGCAGCATCAGCACGTTGAACACCAGAGCGATGGTCGCATAGACGCCAAAGCGGCCATAGGTGGCGATCATCAGCGCGATCACTGCGATGCTGCCAATCGCCATCGCCAGCAGGCCCTTGCGGATCGAATCCTTGCCGAGATCCGGCCCGACGGTGCGTTCCTCAACCACCGCCAGTGGCACCGGCAGCGCGCCTGAACGCAGCGCAATCGCCAGTTCATTGGCGGATTCGGGCGTGAAGCTGCCCGAAATCTGCGCCCGCCCACCGATGATCGGCCCTTCAATATTCGGCGCAGACAGCACTTGGCCATCAAGGATGATCGCAAAGGGCTTGTTCACGTTTTCAGTCGTCAGCTTGGCGAATTTGGCCCCGCCCTGCGCATCAAAGGTGATGTTGACGACATTCTGGTTGTTGTTCGGATCAACCCCGGCCTGTGCGCCAGTTAGGCTGTCACCGCGAATGCCGCCCAGACGGCGCACCGCCTCAAACTGGCCTTCCTGCGGGGTGCCCGGCGCGTAGGGGAAAACCTCGCTGCCAGCAGGAGCAATCCCGGCCTGCACATTTTCCGGCAGGGCGTTGAGATCAACCAGCTTGAATTCGAGCTGCGCGGTCTGGCCGAGCAGGCTTTTGAGCGCTTCGGGATCTTCCAGACCCGGCACCTGCACCACGATCCGGGTATCGCCCTGCCGAATGATCGTCGGCTCGCGCGTGCCCAATTCATCGATCCGGCGGCGGACCACTTCAGTGGCGCTCGCCATCGCGTCGTCAATCGCCTGTTCCACGCCGGCATCGGTCTGCTTCAGCACCATGCGCTGGCCATCAACCACCGTGAGTTCCCATTCGCGGGTGGTGCTTTGACCCTGCATCGCCGGTTCGATCAGCCCGCGCGCGCGGTCAATCTCGCCTGCGTCATCCAGAATGAACGACAAGCGCCCATCGCCGGTCGAAACATCGCCGATGCGGATCCGCGGCTTGGCATTGCGCATCAGCTGGCGGACGGTTTCTTCCATGTTCTCAAGCCGCTGCGCACGGACGTCATCCGCCTTGGCTTCGAGCAGCAGGTGCGATCCGCCCGCGAGGTCCAGCCCCAGATTGACCTGCGGGCTGGGCAGCGCAGTCGGCCAATCCAGCCCCGCCACATTGAACAAGGAAGGCAGCGCCAGCACCGATGCGGCCAGCGTCAGGCCCCACAGGCAAAGCTTTTTCCAGAGGGGGAATTCGAGCATTGCGTCAGGTTCTCACGCGCTGAAAAGGGGTGTGGCGGCCAGCATCGCAGCAGCTGGATCAATCGTTGGCAGGCGTGCCGCCGGGCGGGATGATGTCGCCAATGGTGGCCTTGATCGCCTTGACCCGGACATTGGTGCCCAGTTCCAGCTCGACATAGACGTCGTCCACCTTGATAACCTTGCCGACAAGGCCGCCTGCGGTGACGACTTGATCGCCCTTCTTGACGGCGGCGATCTTGGCCCGGTGATCCTTCTGCTGCCTCATCTGCGGGCGGATGATCAGGAACCAGAAGATCGCGATCATGCCGACGATCGGCAGGAAGCTGATCCAGGCAGGCGGTGCAGCAGCAGCGCCTGCACCGGCGGCGGCAAGAAGGTCAAATGTCATGCGATAAAACCCGTCAGAATCCCGTGATAGATAAGCAAGGCATTCGCCCTGCCGTTCAAGTGGGCGCGCCTAGCAGCAATGCAAGCGCCCGGCAATCGCGCCGGGATACAAGCGATGCAAGTAAGCCACACCGGACACCCCTTCCAAACCGGCTTGCCAGCCCGCCATCCCAGCCCTATAGGCGCCGCTCCACTGGAACGGGACGTAGCGCAGCCTGGTAGCGCATCACACTGGGGGTGTGGGGGTCGGAGGTTCGAATCCTCTCGTCCCGACCAGTGGTTTTCAAACAAACTCAATACCCTAAGCGGGCGGCGATAGCCGCCCGTTTGCGTCGTGCTGCGTCGGAATCTGCAGACCGTAAGCGCAGGTGCTTTTAAGGCGCTTTGGCATCCATGCTAACGAGGGATGGCAGCTTTGATCGTTTTTTGGCAAATACCAGCCATTCGAGTACCGACCCCAAGGCGGACTCAGGCCGCAGAAAAGGGCCGTTCCGCTTAGCTCCTGAGCGCTGCGCCGATCGTCTTGATCGCGTCGTCCCCGACGACCGGCGTCACCGTAATGTCCATCGTCGTCGCCCACGCCATCGACCAGAGCGCGATGGTCTGGGGATCGTCGCATTCAAATATCGCGACCCCGGTGCGGCCATCGAGCCCATGCCAGCGACCCACCAGCTTCAGGCCGTTTCCGCCATCGCCGGCTTCGTCACCGGCTGGCATTTTGGCAAAGGCCTGCAGGTTGCTGTGACGGTATTCGGGGTGGGTCGTATACTGGCTCATGAACAGCATTGGAGCGGTCCTTTGCATGATGGATTGAAGGCTGTGCGCGAAAAGTAGGACGCCGGGGCGGCTTCCATGCAATCACCCCGGCGTCCCTCGGCTTTACCGAAACCATTGTCCGGTGCCGGTAGCCGAGTCCCCGAGCGCGTGATTGGTGAGAGTGCCGCCGCGCCCCTTGTATGCGCCGGTCTTGCCATACAGGCCGCCGATGCAGCTCAAGTTGGCGGTGGCGGCATCAATGATCGTGCAGCCCATCACGGCCGAATAGGTTCCAGTGCTGTCGGTCGCATCGCACAGCATATGCAGATCGAAGATCTTGCCGCTAGGCGGCTGCGTCATGCTGATGCAGGTATACTTGGCCGAGATGGTGGAACTGTCAGCCATGGTCCCCGTGGTGGTGCCCGTGAAGTAGGCGCCTGAATAGGGGTTGGTGCCCGTGCCGTCGCTGCCGAGCAGTACTTGAGAATTGGCCTTGGATGTGAACACGAACGTATCCGCCGCAGGTTGGGCGTGCGCGGCGCTCGCCCCGATCAAGGCACATGCAGCGATAGCGGACGAAACAGCGCGGTTGCGCAATGAATAGTGAGACATGAAACTTCTCCTGAGTTGTGGTTGGTGGTTGGGCTTAGCGAATGGTGACAGCGGCAAGGCTGGTCGAAGCAGGCGTGCCATGCAGGGCGATGAGCTCCGCACGCTGGCTTGCGGCAACGGCTTTCGTCACCAGCGCTTCGCTGCATTCCTGGCGCGCCTTGCGGCCGTAAAAGGACGAGACGATATGCCCCCCCGCACGGCACTCAAGGCCGGCCTGCTTGCGCAGCTGGCGATAGTTTTCTTCGGCAGATGCGGTTTCGTTATAAGTGAAGCTGATCGAGACCTCTCTGGTGGCTTTCCCTGCGGTAGCGGGGCTGGCCAGAAGGCTTGCGCTTGCGAAAGCGAGGACGGCGATTTTGAAGAACTTGGTCATGTTGGTAACTCCCCCAGATCAAACAGCAATCGGTGCTGCTGGGATCGTTATGGATGGCCCGGCCGATCAAAGTCCTGTGGGACATCTGGGGAAGTTCTGAGGTTTTTCTTAGGCCTGTTTTCCGTAAGGGAAATCAGTGTATAGTGCGGACCAAGGGCGGGGGGCGTCCGTCACATTCCATGCGGTGGGGACATGAAGCAGGCGCGCGTCGGTGATGCCAGGGTCAATTTCAGCAGCCTTATTATCGAAGGCGACGCCGGTCGTTATTCGGTCGAGCCACGCGTGCTTGAAGTCCTCGGGGTGCTCATCGAACATCACGGCGAAGTTGTCAGCCGGGATGATCTGATCGATCGGGTCTGGGGCATCGGCTATGGTGGGGATGAACGCCTGTCACGCGCGATCTCGTTGCTGCGCAAGGCCTTTGGCGAGAGGCGCGACAAACATAGCTATATCGAGACAATCTCGAAACGCGGCTATCGCCTGATCGCGCCGGTGAACGGCAAAGAGCGCGAAGTGGGAATTCCCGCCCCGCTCGCCCCGCCCCAGCAATCCATCGCCGTGCTACCTTTCCTCAACATGAGCGCCGATCCCGGGCAAGAACATTTCGCCGATGGCCTGACTGAAGAATTGCTCAACGCGCTCACGCATGTCTCGCAGCTCAAGGTCACGGCCCGAACGTCGTCCTATGCGTTCAAAGGCACGAACAAGAACCTCCGCGATATCGGTGCGACGCTGAACGTGGCGCATATTCTCGAAGGCTCGTTTCGCCGAGACGGCAACAAGACCCGCATCACCGCGCAGCTGATCAGCACCGCTGACGGCTATCACCTATGGTCGGGAAGCTACGACGAAGTGATCGGCGATACCTTCCAGATTCAGGACAAAATCGCCAACGCAATCGTTGGCGCGCTTGCCAAAATCATGGACTTTGCGTCGCCACAACAGCTGTCCGTCAGACCCACCGAGAACGAGGAAGCCTACGAACTCTTCGTGCAGGGTCGGCGATTGACCTATCAAGGCGTTGGCCAGACAACACTTCCGACAGCGATCGGATTGTTGGAAAAGGCGGTTCAGCTCGACCCCGGGTTTGCGCAGGCTTGGACCTGGTTGGCGCTAGCATGTACGATGGTCTCGGAATACGCCCAAACACCGGATTGGGAGCGCCACAATCAGAGAGGCCGTGAGGCTATCGGGGAGAGCCTAGCGCTTGATCCTTCGGATGCGATCGGATGGCATACAAAAGGGACAATCTTGACCCGCGACCTAAGGGTTGATGAGGCGTACAACGCCTTCAAACGAGCCTATGAACTGGACTCAAACAGCATAAGGCCAACGATCGGATTCGGCTACGCAAACCTAGCGATAGGCCATCAGGACAAAGCGGCTGAACTATTACTACGGGCCATCGCGATCGACCCCTTGAACGCTATTTGGCATGGCGGAATGGCCTCCATCGAGTTGCAACGTGGCGATCAGCGTGCAGCCGAGGCCTACATGCGCAAAACATACGACCTTGGCTTTGGCCCTGCGGCCTTTACCACTGCCTTGTTCATCGGCGAGCGGGAAGGACCCGAGGCGGCCATTGCCTATGCCGAGGAATGCTTTGATGGTTTCAGCGTGAACGACAAAACCGAGCTGCGATCGCCGCTTGTCCGAAAGCTTGTCTTTAATGCCTTCTACAAACACGGGCGCTTGGCGACGTGGCTGGTCAGTTCGAAGCTGAAACGACGCTGCAACGACCCGGATAGCCAGCCTACAATTACAGCGACCATGAGCTTCTATTTTATGCGGCAGCCTGAAAATTTTATGCGCGCGATTGTTCAGAAACCCAATTCCTTGCTCGGCTATGTCCTTGGCCGCTTCTATGAAAAGACTGAACGGGGTTTGACGCTGCGGTCGCATCCTGACTTCGCGGCCTTTGCAGAACGGATCGGATTGGTGCGCGCCTGGCAAGAGCATGGCTGGCCCGAGGCTGTCCAGCCGATTCCGGGGACCGACGGATCGAACGGCCAGTTTGTGGTGTTTTAAAGGCGCCCATCGAAACAGCGTAAAGGCTTTCGCGGCGTCCGGCGGCACGGGCATAAGCGCTGCAACCTTGCCGACATATTGGCCGCTTTCGATTTCAACCATGACGAGGATATCGTCGAGTTTTTAACACCAATCCAATTGGGATCACGATGTCACCGGCTCTCCTTCATCATTCTCACGATCTGTGATTGGCCAAGCCCACCATTGCCGCAAGCTCTGGATCGGTGAAGGGAATGCGGCCCCATTGGCGCGTCATGTTCACAATCGGCACCGTTGCGGCGATCTCGGCAAAGGTCGCCAGATTGGCGGATTGACTGCCAATCGCCCCGGCGACCAAGGCCCGGTGGCGGTGATTGAGCAGCGCCGAGATCGCAGCAATCCCATTGATCCGCTGCACCGCGTTCTCCGCCACCTATGCCTCCTCCAGCCTCAGGCAGATGAAGGCACCGATCGCGGCGCTGCGCAGACGCCGGCCGACCGGCGCAACGCTGAATGCGCGGCCAGAGCCATTGTTCGTGCGCATGAACCAACCACCCGCCAGACCGCTGCCGATCCACCGGTTGCCTTCGCGCCGCAGCACCAGCGTGTCATCCGCCAGCATGCTTGCTCTTGCCTGCATCAAGTCGTTGAGCACAGTCGATTTCCCGCCACCCGACGGCGCCATGATGGCGATGGCGCTGTCCGCCCCCGGCATCACCACCGCCGCCGCGTGCAGCACGACATTGCCCGCAATCCAGGCCAGTGCGGGCAGGCCATTGGCGATGGCGTTTTCGCTCACCGACTGCGCATCGGCTTCGGCACTATGCCGCAGCACCAGATGCCGATCCCTCACCACGTGCTGCTCCGCGGGGTTGATCGACCACACCAATTGCGCATCACGCCACACGCACTCGGGCGCGAATGATGGCGCGTCTCCCAGATCATCGACGGTTACCTGCCAGTCAGGCTTGGCGTCGCCGGGTGCATCCAAGGCTCCGGGCAAGGTGACGGCGCTTTCGATGATGCGGTCATAGGCGATCAGTCGAGCCATTGCCGCTGCTATTGTGCGCCGCGAGCAACGATGGATGATGTCGCGCAGGGCGGGCGGACCGACGCCTGACGATCGCGCGATCCGATCCCGCTAACAGCATCGTGCCGCATCGTTTCACGGTGGCAGATGTACAACATGGTAGAGGCTCCGCACTGCGCCAGCGGGCCAAGCAGCCCCTGCCTTGAATCCCGCCTATGCGACAAGAACGCCCGCCGGGCCAGAGGCGGCTAGCCGATGAACGGACTTGACCTTTGCACGCCGCATGCACAACCCCAAAGCATGACCGCGCAGGAAACCAAGCAGCAAGGATGGGCTGCCATCGTGCGGCGGAAGCTGACGACCATGGCAGCGCAGCCGCCCGCCGTTCTGGCATTGGTTCCCTGGTGCTGGGTGCTGATTGCCATCAGCGATATCATCATCCTTGCCGTCCCTTTTCGCCGTGTGGCGCCTTGGGCTGGGCAAGCGGTGGGCACAGCGGCGACCATCCCTGTGACAACCCCGCGCCAGCAGCATCTTGCGCAAACCATCGGCCAGGCCATCGGCATCGCCGCGCGCGCTGCACCGTTTCGGGCCGATTGCTATCCGCAGGCCTTGACCGCAGTTGCGCTGTGCCGCTGCGCCCGCGTGCCAACCGCCCTGTTTTTCGGCGTGACCCTCAGCACCGACGATGGTGGTTCGGGGTTGGAAGCGCACGCCTGGGTGGTCAGCGGCCCCGTGACGATCACGGGCGGAAAGAGCAGTTTCGGTCGATTTCCGGCACTGGCCTGCTTTCTCCGGGTCGGCTAGGCGGCGACGGCCAGTACCTAAAGGCTCGCCAGAGGCCCGCGCTTTGCCCCCGATGGCCGCCTGATCACTCTGCGGCTCCGCATCGCCCGGATATACCGCCGCAAGGGACCATAGGCGCGCCCGTCACCTTTCAGTACGGTGAGCCTTAGAAATTCCGTTGCCTCGCGCCATCGCTGTGGCTATGGCCCCGCCCTGCCCACAAGGCGCGCCGCTTTAGCTCAGTCGGTAGAGCACATCATTCGTAATGATGGGGTCACGTGTTCGAGTCACGTAAGCGGCACCATTTTCCTGTTTCCTGACATTCCTGATCGCTTGAAAATCCCCTGTTTTTGTGGGATTTAACAGCTCTCAAGCGCGCTAGTCGTTTCTGCTAGTGCCCCCAAAATTCACGCAATCTGGGGGCACTTTTGGGGGCACTGGCCGGAAATGCAGGAGCTAGTGCCCCCAAATGCCCCTCAAAGCCATGGAAATAAAGGCCTTTTCGGCAGCGGAAAAGCTTTATCGCAAGCCCGATGGGCAAGGCATGTATCTTGAGGTTCGCCCGAACGGCTCAAAGCTGTGGTTTCTCAAGTATCGGATAGACGGCAAGGAAAAGCGGCTGGGGCTGGGAAGCTTCCCCGATGTCAGCTTAGCCGATGCCCGCGCGGCACGTGATAAGGCGCGGGCGGCAATTCAGGCGGGGCACGATCCGCTCCATGATCGCAAGATGACTAAGATCGAACGGCGCGTTGGCGCTGGCCATACGTTCAAGTCTGTTGCCGATGATTTCATTCAAACGAAGCTGGTCGCCAGCCGCAAGGCGCAAGCCACTATCGACAAGGCGCGCTGGTATCTCTCACACCTACAGCGCGACATTGGCGACCGGCCTATTGCCGACATCAAGCCTGCCGAGCTGCTGGCCAGCCTCAAGCGGATTGAAAAGCGCGGGCACCATGAAACGGCGATCCGCACCCGCGCCCTTGCCAGCCGCGTTTTCCGGCTTGGTGTGGCAACTGCCCGATGCGAGAATGATCCGGCCAGCCTGCTAAGCGGCGCGCTGGTTACGCCGACAGTCAAGCATCATGCCGCTATCACCGATGCCGCACCGCTAGGCGCGTTTCTGCGCGCGGTGGATGAATACACCGGCGGGCCGATTGTGAAGCTCGCCATGCAGATTGCGCCGCACGTGTTCCTGCGCCCCGGTGAACTGCGACAGGGGCGCTGGGAGGAAATCGACTGGCAAAGCTGCACTTGGACGGTTCCGGCCAGCCGCACAAAACTGCGCCGCCCCCATAGCGTGCCCCTAACGCAGCAAGTGATCGCAATGTTGCGGGAACTGGAGCTACATTCCGTCGGCTTTGACCTGATGTTCCCCGGCCAGCGCTCGCACCTGCGCCCGATGAGCGAAAACACCTTGAACGGCACCTATCGCCGGATGGGGTTTGGCAGCGATGTTGTTAGCGCCCACGGCCTGCGCTCCACCGCGTCCACGTTATTGAACGAAAGCGGGCTTTGGCACGCCGATGCAATCGAACGGGCACTTGCGCATGGCCATAGCGATGCGGTGCGCGGAATCTATGCGCGCGGCCAGCATTGGGATGAACGTGTCAAGATGATGCAATGGTGGAGCGACTATCTCGACAAGGTGAACGCTGGCGGTGAAGTTGTGCCGTTTGAACGGGCGACAGTGTGAAAATTGCAAAGCTGGATTCGAATGACTCAATGACCAAACATTTCTTCACAGCTTCATTTTCCATCTCGCACACCGCGCGACTCAAGATTTTCCCACGCGTTGCGATGATTTTTTGCCCGTTGTCCACAGCCAACGCTTAAAATACTGGCGCGCTTCACCCTTGCGCCGAATAAATTTGCTGGCGACAGCCCTGTTGTTCCCGGTGGGGTCCCTTTTGTGCCGAACCACCCGTGAACTACTGTTTCGGAATAACCCGGACAGTAAATTCAAAATGGATGACCAAACATGCCAGCATTGATTACCGTCTCATATTTCTGCGAAAACTACGGCGTCAGCCGCTCAACTTGCTATCGTTTGCGTGATCGCGGCGAAGTGCCTCACGTCAGGATCGGGCGCGCGGTTCGCATCCGGCGTGAGGATGCCGGGCGGTGGTATGTTTCCCTCAGGGATGATGCCGCGAATGACTAATCCGGCGGCAGTAAAGCAAAAGCGCCGATAAGGCTGGAGACCCCATCGACGCTTGCATCCGAAAATGACGAATCTTTCTGGATGCCGCTTAACTGCCATAGGATTTGCGGGCCGTCTAACGCAAAAATGCGTATTGCCCAAAGGCCGGGGCGGCTGGAATTGATCCGGTCGCCCCGGAACCCTTCGCGCGGCTAGTGTGCCATTGTGCCCCGTCGTTCCTTTTGAAACTTCAGGCGAATTGTTCCCGCTTGTGCCAGCCGGAAGCGTGCCTTCCCTAAGGAAAACATCGCCTTGGCGGTGCTGGAGCGGTCTCGCCTATATTAGGGGCGTTATTTCATGCCACCTGCAAGGCTGAAGCGAGGCGGGCCGCACAATTCGGGCGACCGCGTGTCATGGGGCCTAACCGAATATCACTGCCGCCGCGTGATCGGTCGCAGCTATGACGCTTGGGATGCGGGCCAGCCGCTAACCCGGTTCATCACCTTGGCATGGGGACTGGCCGGGATCGATGCCGCGCGCGCGGTGTGGGCAACCGGGCAATTCATCGACAAGGCACGCGAATGGATGCGCGGGCATGGTTACGTAATGCCATGGGTTTGGGTGCAGGAAACTGGCGACACGTTCGGCCAGCACGCGCATATCCTGCTGCACGTCCCGCAAGAATTGGACGACCTCTTCAGGACTATGCCGAGGCGTTGGGCAAAGGCGGTCTTGCGCGGTAAATACATTGCAAAGACAGTCGATACCGACACGCTGGCCGGTTCAAAGTCCTTGGAGGCCAGTCCCGCGCGCTATCAGGCGGCCTTGATGGGCAAACTCCACTACATGCTCAAATGCGCGCCAGAGGCCTTGGAATGGGAGCTAGGGCTGCAAAATTGGAGCAATGCGGTATGGGGCCAAAAATGCCGCGTAATCGGACGGCGCGCATCGGCATGGCAGCGTAAGCGGGGGGGTGCCTAAATCCTTGCAGGATTCCTGCCGTCCAGCGGTGCCAATCCTCCTTTCAGACGCGAAACCCGTTTTTCAGGCGCGCGCACAAAAGGTGATGCCCCGCCGTGCCCCGTGGTGCCAAAACCCCCTATTTCCCGAATGATTTAGGAAAATCTTGGCGGCGCGCTCCAGCCGCTCTAGCGTGCCGTTCGCATCACAGGGGCGCACATGGATATTCCCGGCTACCTAGACGAAATCCGCAAGCTCTACGCCAGCGGACAATCGACCGAACATTCTTTCCGCCCCGCGCTGGAGCGGCTGTTCACTTCGATCGATCCCGCACTTACCGTGATCAATGAACCCCGCCGCATTGTGGACGTTGGCGCGGTGGATTTCGCGTTCCATCGGGGAACAGTGCCGATTGGCTGGTGCGAGGCCAAGGACATCGGCAAGGACATCAGGAAATTCGCGGCGAACGATTACAGCAAGGCGCAGAAAGACCGTTATCGCAAAGCCTATCCCAACCTGATCTATACCAACGGGCTGGATTTCGAATTCATCCGTGACGACGTGGCGGTGGATTTCGTCACCATTGCCGATCTGATCCCGACCTTGCCCGCGCGCCTCGATGAATTCACGCGGCTGGAATTGCGCCTGAAGGAATTCGCCAGTGCGACCCCGCTGAGCGTCACCACGTCCACACGGCTGGCCGAGCTAATGGCGAACAAGGCAATGCTGATAAAGGACATCATGGGCAACGCGCTGGTGGCCGATGTAAAGGCCAAGGATGCGGGCGAGCCTGCCACCGATCTGATCGGCCAGTATGAGGCGTTCAAGGCCAATCTGCTGCACGAAATCACCGTGGAGGAATTTGCCGACATCTACGCCGAAACCATCGCCTATGGCCTGTTCGCGGCGCGCCTGCATGATGAAACCCCGGCGAGCTTCACGCGGGCCGAGGCGCTGGAGCTATTGCCACGGTCCAACCCGTTCCTGCGCGAATTGTTCATCTACATCGCCGGGCCGAACTTGGATGATCGCCTGCGCCGCGTAGTGGATGATCTTTGCGCGGTGTTCCTTGCGACCGACATGGAACAGGTGCTGCGCCACTTCGGCAAGGTGACAAAGCGGCAAGACCCGTTCCTGCACTTCTATGAGGATTTTCTGGCCGAATATAACCCGGCCAAGCGCAAGGCGCGGGGCGTTTGGTATACGCCCGAACCCGTGGTGAATTTCATCGTGCGCGCCGTGGATGAGGTGCTGAAAACCGAATTCGGGCTGGCCGATGGCTTGGCCGACACCAGCAAGGTTTCGATTGATTGGGACACCGGCCAAAACGATCCCAAAACCGGCAAGGCGGCGACTATCAAGCGCGACGTGCACCGGGTGCAGATACTCGATCCTGCGACCGGCACGGGCACCTTCCTTGCCGAGGTCGTCAAGCTGGTGGCGGAACGGGTGAAGGGGATCGCTCCGGGGCAATGGTCCGGCTATGTCGAACGCGACCTGATCCCGCGCATCCACGGGTTCGAGCTGCTGATGGCGAGCTATGCCATGTGCCACATGAAGCTCGACATGATCTTGACCGGGCTGGGATACAAGCCATCGAACAAGCCGCCCCGGCTGGGGGTCTATCTCACCAATTCGCTGGAGGAAGGCGAGCGGGTGGACCAGACCCTGTTCGGCCTGTCCCGCGCCATTGCCGAGGAAGCCAAGGCGGCGAGCGACATCAAGCGCCAGTCCCCGATCATGTGCGTGATCGGCAACCCGCCCTATTCTGGCATTAGCCAAAACAACGGCGACTGGATCACCGGCCTGATCGAAGATTACAAATACGTGGACGGCGCTCACTTCGGCGAGCGCAAGCACTGGCTGCAAGACGACTACGTGAAATTCATCCGCTTTGCCGAAAGCATGATCGCGAAGAACGGCGAGGGCGTGCTGGGATTCATCACCAATCACGGATACCTCGACAACCCCACCTTCCGGGGGATGCGCTGGCACCTGATGAACACGTTCGATCAGATTTACGTGCTCGACCTGCACGGCAACTCGAAAAGGAAGGAAGTCGCCCCGGACGGCTCACCAGACAAGAACGTGTTCGACATCATGCAAGGGGTGGCGATCATTGTGGCTGTCAAGCGCAAGCATGACGGCAAGAAGCCTAAATCTTTGGCCGACGTATGCCATGGAGATCTTTGGGGCGCACGGGAGGCCAAATATTCTGAGCTTTGGGAGCGAACTGCCAAAGACCTTATGCCGCAGAGCCTACCGCCAAAAACACCGCATTACCCGTTTGTGCCGCGCGACTATGACGTTGAAGCCTCATACTCGACCGGTTTTTCGGTAGCCGAGCTTTTTCAGTTAAACGTCACCGGTATCGTATCGATGGGTGATGCCTTCATCATCCCAGAAACCAAAAATGAGCTGCAAGCCAATCTCGATTATCTTCTCACCTCGGGCTGCGCAGTGTCAGATATGAAGTCGCGGTATGGACTAGGAAAAAACTATGCTGATTGGGTGGTAGAAAATCGTGGATCGATTCTATTCGACCCTTCAAAGATCACGCCAATTGCCTACCGTCCGTTCGAAAATCGATGGACATACTTTGACAATAAGCTGTTATGGCGGTGGCGCGAGAAAGTGATGAGAAATCTCATCGATCATCGCAACTTAGCGTTGGCAATTTGCCGACAAGGCGTTGGCGAAGGCTGGGCAAATGTGTTCCTAACCGACCAAATCGGTGACGACAGTTTTGTATCAAATCGGTCAAAGGAGCGTGGCTATTTCTGCCCGCTCTACCTCTACCCCGATGAGCAAGACCTAGACCAGGCGATCCGAGTCAATTTCGATCCCAAGCTCTACGCAAAAATCCGCGCGGCGGCTGGCCTCACTGGGCCGCTTGGCGTGCCCGATCCCGCCATGGTGGAAAGCGGCGCGTTCCGCACCGCGACCGGCGATGCGCGCCCCGATGAGGTGAAGGTGTTCGATTACATTTACGGCGTGCTGCACTGCCCCGCTTACCGCGAAACCTACGCCGAATTCCTCAAGATCGATTTCCCGCGCGTGCCCTTCCCGCCCTCGCCAGCCGTGTTCCGCACCATCAGCGAACAGGGCGAAGCGCTGCGCCGTCTGCATCTGATGGAGGATGCCGCCATCGGCCCCGCGCCCTATGCCTTCCACGGTGACGGTGACAGCGTGGTGGACAAGCCCCGCTTCGAACCCCAGCCTGACAGCGGCACCCAAGCCCTTGGCCGCGTCTACATCAACGGCAAGGGCGCAGAAGGCCAATACTTCGACAACGTGCCACAGGTATCGTGGGGCTTCCCCATCGGCGGATACCAGCCTGCGCAAAAATGGCTCAAAGACCGCAAGGGCCGCGCCCTTAGCTATGACGACATCCGGCACTATCAGAAGATCATCAAGATCCTGGCCGAAACCGACCGCATCATGCGCGGGATCGAAATGCCATTGGGAGAGGGGGCGGGCGAAACATGAAGCGTTCACTCGCAGCGGCAGCGTTGCTCGCCTTGCTTGTCGGCGCGGTGCCCGTGGCCCGTGCCGCAACTGGTCCATTGTGCGGCACGGGCAAGAATGCGGCCATCTGCTTTGCCTCGGTTGACCGGGGGGGGCAAGCTTTCGCCTGCTGAACGGGCAAAGCTCATCGCCGCCGCGCCGGTGGCCATCGATATTGTCAGCTCGCGCCAATTCGCCGCCGAACTTGCCGCGTTCCACGCCGCCCTGCCACCGCGCTGGGTGAAGGGGAACCGATACTGGCGCGGGTTCGATCCGGTGGCGGCCCCCAAGGCGTTCCGGGCGGCGTTTGCGGGTCTGCATATCGATACCAGGGGCGGTGAGCGGGCACGCAAAAGCGCCGCATTCGGCGGCAACCTCGCCTATGAGGGCAGCACCGATAAGCGCACCGGCGAACGGTTCATCCTGCTCAATCGCTATCGGCTGGACCGGCCAATGGGCGGGCTGGTGAGCACCTATGTCCATGAAGCGGCGCACAAGGGCGGCTATTCGCACCGCGGCGGCCAAACCCGCGACCAGAAGTGCGAGCCGCCTTATGTGATGGCGCAGCTTGCGCGCAAGCTGGCTGAGCCGGGTAAGTGGGCAAGCTTTGTCGCTGGCAAGAATGCGTGCCGGTTTTGGCAGGGAGCGCAGTGATATCCGATTGGGCCAGCAAGACTCGCCCCCCCCTTGCGACACTGCCCTAATACGTCAAATCACCGTGTATGGGCGATGACGGTTCAGGGCGATAATGGGGCAGGCCAACAGCGCAGGTCGTGTGCGGCGACCTTGGCCGCTCGCCAGCTTCAATAGGCGGCGGTCAGACGTTCACGCCGAACAGCCAACCCACTCCAGCAGTCATCGCCATCGCAAAGATGCCCCAGCTGAGCACGCGCAGGGTCGCTGGCACCAGCGGCGCTGCCCCGGCCTTCGCGCCGAGCGCGCCGAGGATCGCCAGCGTGATCAGCGAAACAATCAGCACCGCCGGAATGATCGCCCCACCGGGCGCCAGATAGGCCGCCACCAGCGGGATGGCCGCCGCCGCACTAAAGGTCAGGCCGGACGCCAGCGCCGCCTGAAGCGGGCGCGCGGCAAGGGCTTCGGACAGGCCTAGCTCGTCGCGCACATGGGCCGCCAGCGGATCCAGCGCCGACAGCTCACGCGCCACCAATGCCGCCGTTTGCTCGCTCAGGCCCCGGCTGCGATAAAGCGCGGCGAGTTCGGCCTCCTCGCTCTCGGGCGTCTGGGCCAGCGCCTGCTTTTCGCGGCTGATATCGGCCTGTTCGGAATCGCGCTGGGACGACACCGAGATATACTCGCCCGCAGCCATCGACATCGCGCCCGCCACCAGTCCCGCCACACCGGCGACCAGGCTGGCCTGCGGATCGGGCGTCGCCGCCGCCACGCCAAGGATCAGCGAGGCAACCGAAACAATCCCGTCATTTGCCCCCAGCACAGCGGCTCTCAGCCAGCCGGTGCGGTGGACATAATGCGGATCGTCGGGATGCGCGCTGGCGGGTTCCACGTGTGGGCTCCTTTGGCAGACCGCGATGAGGGCCTAACGTGGCTGTCTGCGCAATGATCCGCGAAAGCAAGCGCGGGGATGCCGCAGCATTGCGCGGGCTGACTGCGGCGGTTAGGCTGGCTTCTGCCCTTTACGAAAGCACACCGCGCATGACCCGCTGGCGCCTTGCGGCCCCGATTGATGATATCCGCGAGCCGTTGGTGCGCATCCTTGGCAGCGAAACGCGCTTTGCCATCGCCACGCTGGTCGAGGTGTCTGGCTCGGCCCCGCGCGATGTGGGGGCGCAGATGCTGATTGCGGGGGACGAGTATTGGGGCTTCCTCTCGGGCGGCTGTATCGAGGCTGATGTCGCGCGGCACGGGCGTGAGGCCATGGCTGAGGGCGCGCCCCGCCTGCTGCGCTATGGCGAGGGCAGTCCGTGGATCGACATCAAACTCGCCTGCGGGTCAGGGATTTCTGTGCTGGTAGAGCCGGTGGCGGCGGACGAACCGGCGATTGCCACCTTGCTTGGCGGGCTGACCGCGCGGCATCCGGTGCTGTGGTCGAGCGACGGCATTGAACGCCGCGCCGCCGCCAGCAACGAGAGCCACACCGATCTCTGGGATGGCGCCCGCTACACCCGGCTGTTCACCCCGCCCATGCGGCTGGTGCTGGTGGGTGAGGACGGCGCGGCGCTCACCGCCGCCGCGCTAGCGCAGGAAATGGGATGGGAGGTGGCGCTGATCACCCCCGGCGGGCCTGACGAAGCACCCCTCCCCGGAATCGCCTATCACCGCAGCGATCCGACCACCGCGCTCGCCGCGATTGGCGTTGATCGCTGGACCGCCATCGCGGTGCTCTCGCATGACCGTGAGGACGACGAGCGTGGATTGGCGGCAGCTTTGCAGAGCGAGGCTTTCTATGTCGGCGCGATTGGTGCGCGGGTGCGGCTTGATCAACGCGTCGCCCTGCTTCGCGGGCATGGGGTGAGCGAGGCCACGATTGTGCGTCTGCATGCCCCTATCGGTCTCTATGGTTTCGGCAAGGCCCCGCGCGAGGTGGCGCTGTCGCTGGTGGCGGAGGTGGCGCAGGCATTCCACGCCCGCGCTGCGGCCGCGAGATCTTCCGGCGTGTCGATATCGAGCAGAGCGCCGCTTTCGGCGGTGTCGCAATAGGCGACATCGTCGCGGGCTCGGAGCAGCGCGGTGGCACCCTTGTCGCCCTCCAGCGACACCAAATCGGTGAAGGCCGCGCGAGTAAACGCCACCGGATGACCGGGCTTTCCCTCAATCCGTGGGCGCGCGGCATAGCCGGCGCGCGCGGCCTGCTCGGTCAATTCGGGGCACAGATGGATCGGCACCAACGGCATATCGCCAAGAAAAACGCAAACGCCGCAAGCCTCGGGCGCAAGCGCGGCGATGCCCGTGCACAGCGTCGCCGCCATGCCCTCGGCCCAGTCCGGCGCATGAATGATCCGCAAGGGCAGCCCAGCCAGCGCGCCGCGCACCGCGACATCATCAGCGCCGGTGACCAGCACCACCTCGGCAAAGCCTGCCGCAGCCACCGCATCGGCCACCCGCCGGATCACCGGTGCGCCCGCCATGTCGGCCAGCAGCTTGCCCCCGCCCCCATTCCTGACGAAGCGCCGCCCCGCTCCGCCAGCGAGGATCAGCGCCGACCAGTCCTGCAACTCAGGCCTTCGCTTGGGTCAGCAGCGGCAAGTTGCGGATGCGCTTGCCGGTGAGCGCGGCGAGCGCATTGGCGAGCGCCGGGCTGGCTGGCGGCAGGCCGGGTTCGCCGATCCCGCCGGTCTTCGCGCCGCTTTCGATGAAATGCACATCCACTGCGGGCGGCGCATCGGCGAGCTTCAGGATCGGGTAATCGCCGAAATTGCTCTCAACCACCGCGCCCTTGTCGAGCGTCACTTGCTCGCCAATCGCCGAGGAGAGGCCCATGATCAGCCCGCCCATGATCTGCGCCTCGGCGTTCAATGGGTTAATCGTCGTCCCGCAATCGACAACCGCGAAGGCATTCAGCACCTTCGGGCTGCCATCGTCCTTGAGCGTCACTTCAACCACTTCGGCAACGATCGTGCCGAAGCTTTCGACAATTGCGATCCCGCGTCCGACACCTTCGGGCAACGGCGTGCCCCAGCCGGACCGCTTGGCCACCATGTCGAGCGCAGCTAAGTGGCGCGACCCGGCGGGCAGATGCTTGCGGCGAAACTGGTAGGGATCCTCTCCAGCGGCCTGCGCCAGCTCGTCCATGAAGCTTTCGGTATAGAACCCGATCTGCGTTGAATTGACTGAGCGCCACGGCCCGTCGATCTGGTTCGACTGATAGGCGAAATGCCGCCGCGAGGTCGCGGGGATGGCGTAGATGAACGGCACCTCGCCTTCGGCATTACCGCTCTGGACATAATCAGTGCGCCAGCCGGTGATTGCGCCGTCCTTGAGCGACGCCTTCAGCGCGGCTGAGGATTGCGGGCGATAGGTGCCGTGGCGCACTTCTTCCTCGCGGCTCCACACCAGCTTGACCGGATAGGGCACCTGCTTCGCCAGCAGTGCAATCTGATCGATGATCTCGACCACGTCGGGGAAGCGCCGACCAAAGCCGCCGCCCATGATCATCGGGTTGAACACCACCTGATCGACGTCAAGACCCGCAGCCTTGGCCGCGCGGGTGCGGGTGCTGAGCGGGTCTTGCAAACCGCCCCAGATCGTCAGCGTGCCATCCTTGAAATGCCCGGTGAGCGCGAAGGGCTCCATCATCGCATGGTGGAGGAAGGGGACGCGGTATTGCGCTTCGACCAATTTGGCGCCTGCCGCGCCGAATGCAGCATCGACATCGCCATCGCCCGCTTCATTGTCAGGCTTGCCGCCTTTGCGCAGCTTGTCCTGCGCGGCATAGATCGCCGGGGTCGACATTGCGCTATGGCCGCCATCAGTGAACTTGGGGGCAAGCGCGGCGAGACCCTTGGCCGCTGGCCAATAGCCCTTGGCGACCACGATCACCGCGTCGGGCAGCTTCACGACCTTCTCGACGCCCTTGATGGCCAGCGCCGGGGCTTCGTCGACCGATTCCAAGGTTCCGCCGCGCACGGGTGCCGCCGCAATGGTCGCCACCCGCATGTCGGGGAGCGCGAAGTCGATCCCATAGACCGCGCTGCCATCAACCTTGGCGGGGATGTCGCGGCGCGGCACGGGCTTGCCGATCAGCTTCCACTCTTCGCGGGTCTTGAGCACGGGATCGCTGCTGAGCGAACGCCCAGCCGCGCCCGCCGCCAATTCGCCGTAACGCAGCGACTTGCCCGATTTGGCGTGGGTGACCATGCTGTCAGCCGTGGTCAGCTCGCTTTCGGGCACGCCCAGCCGGTCAGCCGCCTCGGCGATCAGCGCCGCGCGCACCGCTGCGCCAGTGCGGCGCATCGCGATCTCGCCGGTGAAGCGGATCGCCGAAGAGCCGCCAGTGATCATCAGCGGCATCGAGCGCGCCATCATGCCGATCACCGCGTCAGGGATCAGCCCTGCCAGCGTCTCCCCCGCCATTGTCGGAAGGAAGCCTTTGGCAAGCGCGGCGTTGGCGAAAGCGAGATCAGCCGGGGCCTGCTCGATCGCGACCTTGCCCCAGTCCGCGTCGAGCTCGTCCGCCAGCATCTGGCCCAAGGCAGTGTGCGAGCCCTGACCGAAGTCGATATGCGGCGAGAAGACCGTGACGGTGTCGTCCTCGGCGATGGTCATGACGCTGCCGAAGGCCTGCTTGCCCTCGCCGCCGATCAGCGCGTTGGCCTTGGCCTTGACGCCGCTGTCGGTCCACCAAACGCCGAATATGCCGCCACCGACCACCAGCGCCGAGCCAGCTAGGAAAATGCGGCGTTTCACGCCCTTCTTCTTGGGCTTTTCCGCCGGAGTGACGGTTTCGGGGATGTCGAGATCGGGATTGGGATTGTCAGCCATTATGCCTCTCCCGTCTGAGCAGCGGCACCTGTGGCCGCAAGGATCGCCTTGCGAATGCGCGGATAGGTGCCGCAGCGGCAGATATTGGTCATCGCCTCGTCAATCTGCGCGTCAGACGGGCTGCCGACCTGCTCGATCAACGCCACTGCGGCCATGATCTGTCCCGATTGGCAGTATCCGCATTGCGGCACCTGCGCATCGATCCACGCTTGCTGCACCTTGTGGAGCACGCCATCAGCGCCCTTCAAGCCTTCGATCGTGGTCACCGCCTTACCCGCGATCTCGCTCAGCGGCACGCTGCACGAGCGCGTGACCGCGCCATCGACATGTACCGAGCACGCCCCGCAGGCCGCGATCCCGCAGCCAAACTTGGTCCCGGTCATCCCGAGATCATCGCGCAACACCCAAAGCAGCGGGGTATCGGCTTCGGCCTCCACGCTCACTTGCTTGCCATTGACCGTAAAGCTGGTCGCCACAGCGCATCCCCTGCTGGTTAAACTGCGTCCTTTATAGCAACCCAAGCGAGCGGGGGCCAACGGAAAGACGACGGGTCTGGGCAATCCCCGGGATGCCGCGCGGGTCAGGTGGGCAAATGCCCCATGTCACAGGTGCAGGGCTGGGGTAACGGGCTGCTCCGTTTGTCGAAACTCATGCTCTTTTGGACGGGTCCATGCGCCACAGCCTATCGACAATGCGATCCGATTGCGGTCATGCGCGCCCGATGACGGGGGCCTCCATTCGATCAGCGATGCGCTGCGGCGCAGCTGCGTGCCTGATCGGGGCGGCCGGGCTTGCCTTGCCCGCGTCGGCGCAAGAAGCCCCCGGCTCCGCTGCGCCATCAAGCGAGGCCGCGCCAGTGGATGCGCCCACTTCCACCACCCGCAGCACCTTCACGCCCGAGGATTTCGCCCGGTTCGCTCCGCGCACCGCATTCGACATGGCGCGGCAGGTGCCCGGTTTTGCCATCCGCGAAACCGATGATGCGCGCGGGCTAGGTCAGGCCGATACCAATGTGCTGATCAACGGGCGGCGCATTTCGGGCAAGTCCAATGGCCCGGTCGAAGCTTTGCAACGCATCCCGCTTGAAGACGTGGTGCGGCTGGAGGTGGTGGACGGGGCCAGCTTAGATATTGGTGGGCTCAGCGGTCAGGTGCTCAATGTGGTCACGCGCTCAACAGGGCGGATCACCGGCCAGTTTCGCGTCGCCCCGCAATTTCGCACGCGCGGCACGCCTGCGCAGCTGCTTGACGGCCGGATCGGCATCGCGGGCGGCGGTGCCAAGACTGAATGGAATCTGTCGCTCGACAATGATTCCAACCGGCGCGGCGATGAAGGGCAGGAACGCGTGTTCAATGCCGCAGGGCAGCTGATCGAAACCCGCGAGGAAAAGAGCAATTTCAATTCCGACCTGACCAACCTGTCCGGCTCGTTCACCCGCAAGGCCGATAGCGGCAACATCCTCAATCTGGCGGGCGAAGTCGAAGCGTTGACCTTCAGCGAGAACGAGCGGTCAGCGCAGACCAACCTGGTCAGCCCGATTATGCGCGACCGTATGTTCCGCCGCACCGATAATTCGCGCAGCTTCGAACTGGGGGTCGATTACCAGTTCACCTTCGGGCCGGGACAGCTGAAATTGATCGGGTTTTACGGGCTGGAAGATACCCCTGAAGTTTCAAATGTCCTGACCGAATTCGCCGATGGCCGCGCGCCTACAGGATCGCTCTTCGTGACCGACAACCGTTCGGGTGAGACTATCGCACGCGGCGAATACACGGTCGCAGCGCTCGGCGGCAATCTGGTAGCCGCAATTGAGGGCGCGCAGAACTTCCTGGAGATCGACGCTGAGCTTGCGGTGCGTGATGGCGCAGGGGTGTTGCAGCCCACGCCACTTCCCGGCGCCAGCGCGCGGGTGGATGAGGACCGCATCGATGTCGGCCTCACCTACAGCCGGGCCCTGGCCAGCAATCTGCAATTCCAGGGCTCGCTCGGCGCGGAATTCTCGCGCATCAGCCAAAGCGGCGCGTTCGGCCTGTCGCGGCAGTTTTTCCGGCCCAAGGGGTTTGTGTCGCTCGACTGGAAGGCGGGTGCCGGGGTCAATCTGGCTGGGCGGATCGAACGGGTTGTCGGCCAGCTTGAGTTTGACGATTTCCTCGCCGGGGTCGATCTTGATCAGGACCGTGAAGACGGCTCCAACGGGGAGCTGGTGCCGCCGCAAAGCTGGCTGAGCGAGCTGGAGCTGAGCCTGAATCTCGGCGCGCTGGGCAAGGCGAACCTGCGCGGGTTCTACGAAGAGATCACGGACATCGTCGATCAGATCCCGCTGACCGGCGGCGGGCAGGCGGTCGGCAATATCCCAAGCGCCAAGCGCTATGGCCTCGACGGCGATATCACGCTGCTATCCGACGGGCTTGGCTGGAAGGGTACGCGGTTTGACCTCAGCTTTGCCTTGCAGGACAGCCAGGTGCGCGATCCCCTGCTGGCGACGTCGCGCGAATTGTCGGGCAGTGAACGCGTCAACCTGCGCGGCAATCTGCGGCACGATTTTGCAGACAAGGTGTGGGCCGTGGGCAGCATGTTCGACTGGATGGATTTCACCCCGCAGGTGCGGCTGGATGAGGTGTCGCGCCGCAGCCAGACCTTCGGCTTTCTGTTGGTGTTTGTCGAAAACAAGGACGTCGCCGGGCTGACGATGCGCGGCATGCTTGGCAACCTGCTCGATCGTCGCAACAAGTTTGATCGCACCGTCTTTGCCGACCGTGCGGCGGGTCTGGCGAGCTTTTCCGAATCCCGCAGGCGCAGCTTTGGGCAGATCGTGACGCTGGAGATCGAAGGCTCGTTCTGAGGCTTTACCTCATGGTGGCAGCTGCCTAAGCCGGGGGCCGAGAGGAACGTTCGATGCCCCAAACCGCCCACACTCCCTCCCCTATGCGTTCATGGCTGTTCGCGCCCGGCGACAGCGAGAAGAAGATGGGCAAGGCAGAAGCCAGCGCGGCGGATATTGCGCTGTTCGATCTCGAAGATTCGGTTTCGCCGGAGAACAAGCCCGCCGCCCGGGCGATGGTGGCAGAGCAGATTGCGGCCAGCGATAATCGCGCGCGGCTGTGGGTGCGGATCAATCCGGTCACGACCGCCGATTGCATTGCCGATCTGGCCGCAATCATTCCTTCGCGGCCAGGCGGGGTATTTCTGCCCAAGGCCGAAGGCGCGGGGGATATCACCCAGCTTCACCATTATCTGACTGCGCTGGAGGCGGCGAACGGTATTCCCTTGGGCCGCACCCTGATCGCCGCCTTGGTGACTGAGACGGCAGCAGCGATGTTCCGTACCGGCGAATATGCAGGCACTTATCCCGGCAAGTCGCGGCTGGTAGCGATGAGCTGGGGAGCAGAGGACTTGTCCGCCGCGCTCGGAGCGCGCGAGCAGCGCGGGTCGGACGGCGAATATGCCCACACCTATGAAATGGCGCGCAGCCTGTGCCTGATCGGCGCTTCGGCGGCAGGCGTGGCGGCGATTGAAACGGTGCAGCCGGAATTCCGCGATCTTGAGGCTTTGGAGCGGCGCGCCAAATCGGTGCGTGCGGCGGGTTTCAGGGGAATGCTGGCGATCCACCCGGCGCAGGTCGATCCAATCAACGCCGCTTTCACGCCGAGCGCCGAAGAACTCGCCCACGCCCGCGCGGTGGTGCAAGCCTTTGCCGATCACCCCGGAGCAGGCGTAGTGGCATTGGACGGCGCGATGCTGGATCGCCCGCACTTGGCACTGGCGCAGCGGCTACTGGCCGAGGCGAGCGCGACATAGGTTAAATCATTTTCCTACTTTAACCAATATGGTCATTTTCGTGCGACTCAATCCCAAGGAGCGCACACCATGGCCCTACTCGACGTCCTCATCGGCCCCATCGCCGCGATCATCGACAAGATCATCCCTGACAAGGAAGCTCAGGCCAAGGCCAAGCTTGAGCTGATCGCGCTTCAGGGCACACAGGAAATGCAGATGCTCGAAACGCAGCTTCAGGCGATCATCGCCGAGGCGAACTCCGCCGATCCCTGGACCAGCCGCGCGCGCCCCAGCTTCCTCTATGTGATGTACATCCTGCTGCTGACCGCCCTGCCGATGGGGGTGCTGAGCGCCTTCCACCCGTTGGCAGCGCGCGACATTGCGGCGGGGATGAACACTTATCTCAATGGCCTGCCTGAGCCGCTCTACGCGCTCTTTGGCACCGGCTATCTGGGCTACACGGCGGCGCGCCAGTGGGGGAAGGTCAAGGGTGTGGATCGGTAGGTCAAGCAGCGCGCAGAAAAGTGGGCACCGGTTTTCTGCCAACAGCGATGCGCCATCAGGGATGCCCACGTTCACCTTGTGTTTGTACAATAAAGTGTACATATTGCGGCGCAAGGAGATCAACGATGGAAGTCCTCAGCTACAGCGACGCGCGCAAGAACCTCAAGTCCGTGATGGACAAGGTGGTCGAAGACCGCTCCGAAGCCATCATCACCCGCCGCAATGGCGAGGCGGTGGTGATGGTTTCGCTGTCGGAGTGGAATTCCATTCGGGAGACCGAGCACCTGCTCCGCAGCCCTGAAAACGCACGTCGCCTGCGTGAAAGCATCGCCCAGCTTGATAGGGGCGAAGGTGTCGTGCGCGACCTCATCCAGCCGTGAATGTCGTCTTTTCCGCTCACGCGTGGGCGGAGTACCGGCATTGGTGCGAGACCGACCGAAAGACCCTCCTGCGCATCAACACGCTGATCGAGGAATGCCGTCGCAACCCGTTCAAGGGCTCTGGCAAGCCGGAACCCTTGCGGGGCGAACTGGCGGGGCTGTGGTCGCGCCGGATCAACCAGCGCGACCGGCTGGTTTACCGGGTCGTGGGCAAGGATGGCGAGCAGCGGCTTGAGATCGCGCAATGCCGTGAACATTATTGATCGCGCGGTCTCAGACACCACTGAGATGACGAAGACGGAGCTGAAAATCGGCTTATGACAGTCCGTCACGCGCCTGAATCGGCCGCAGCCTCCCCACTTTGCGCGCCGCACCATGCCAGAGGCGCGTTTCGAAAAAGCGTAGTTCTCGCGCAGATTCCGTATCGCCGGTTCTCGCCGCACGTCTCAGCCATCGGCGATATCCAGCCATGTCACTGCGGTTAAAGCAACTGATAGCCATGTTCCGGGCGGCGTTGAAATTGCCCTTGCGATACGCCCGATAATAGAGCCCCGCTGCACTGTAGGCTGCGCAAGCCCTGCCAGCCTCTTTGGCGGTATCCTCGCCGCTGAACCAGTCAGCCAGCTCTACCATAGCGCCAGTGTGACCGCGCAGCGCGAGGTGCCACATAATCGGCATCCACAGACCCACGCCCCGTTCGTGACGTATCGCCAATGCCCTGAGGTAAAGCCTGTCTTTTGCAGATTGGTCAGTGGCTTGGCTCATGCATACACGCTCGCACATGGCCAAACGCATGACAATAGCGCTGGCAAGTCCGCGCACCCTTCCCCGCCCCGCGCCTTCCCGCTATCCCCGCCCCATGACCAACCTCGTATACGTCCTCAATGGCCCCAACCTCAATCTCCTCGGCACGCGCGAGCCGGAGATTTATGGCACCACCACGCTCGACGACATCGCCGGGATGCTCGAAGACCGCGCCCGCGAACTCGGCCTCGAAATCGACATGCGGCAGACCAATTACGAAGGGACGCTGGTCGACTGGCTGCATGAGGCGCAGGCGACAAGCGCGCGGGCGGTGCTGCTCAATGCGGCGGCCTATACTCACACCTCCATCGCGCTGCTCGATGCGATCAAGGCAATCAAAACGCCGGTGATCGAGGTGCATCTGTCCAACCCCAAGACCCGCGAAAGCTTCCGCCATATCTCCTATGTCGGCATGGCCGCCGCGTTGACGGTTGAAGGCCACGGAGCCGATTCCTACCGCATCGCATTGGAAGCGGTCGCCTCAGGGCAGGTCTGAATTGTCACCGGACTTTCACAAATTGCACCCTTGCCACTTGCCAGCCGCAATTCGCGGCAATAGTCCCCGCACGCATAACGGGCGATCCACAGGAACAAGGGAACTACATGGCAAACGACGGTGCCGAGGGCAGCAAGTCGAACCGGCGCAAGTCCGGCATGAACATCGACACCGCGCTGGTGCGTGAACTGGCCGAATTGCTCAACGAAACCGGCCTCACCGAGATCGAGGTTGAGGATGATGACCGCAAGATCCGCGTGTCGCGTGGCAGTGTTGCCGCAAGCGCGCCGGTCTATGCGGCCGCGCCTGCGCCCATGGCCGCAGCCCCCGCGCCGGTCGCCGCGGCACCGGCTGCTGCGCCAGAACCGGCCGCCGGACCCGACATGACCAATGCGGTCAGATCACCCATGGTCGGCACTGGCTATCTGTCGCCCGAGCCCGGTGCCGCGCCGTTCGTCTCGGTCGGACAGGCGGTCAAGGAAGGCGACACGCTGCTGATCGTCGAGGCGATGAAGGTGATGAACCCGATCACCGCCCCGCGCGCGGGCACCGTCACCGCGATCCTGATCGAAACCGCGCAGCCGGTCGAATTTGACCAGCCGCTCGTCGTGATCGTCTGACATCATGGGCATCAAACGCATCCTGATCGCCAATCGCGGTGAGATCGCCTTGCGCATTCACCGCGCCGCGCATGAGATGGGGATCGAGACCGTGGCGGTGCACTCCACCGCCGATGCCGATGCGATGCATGTCCGCCTCGCCGATCACGCGGTGTGCATCGGCCCGCCGCCTGCAACTGACAGCTATCTCAACATCGCCAACATCATCTCGGCCGCAGAAATCGCGCAGTGCGATGCGATCCACCCCGGCTATGGCTTCCTGTCGGAGAACGCCAAGTTCGCTGACATCGTCGAGGCGCATGACATCATTTGGATCGGCCCCAAGCCCGAACATATCCGCACCATGGGGGACAAGATCGAAGCCAAGCGCACGGCGGGCGCGCTCGGTCTGCCGCTTGTGCCCGGCTCGGATGGCGCGGTCTCCGATATCGCCGAAGCGAAGGCAATTGCCGAAGCCGCTGGCTATCCGGTGATCATCAAAGCCGCTTCGGGCGGCGGCGGGCGCGGCATGAAGGTGTGCAACGGCCCGGACCAGCTCGAAACGCTGATCCAGCAGGCCGGTAGCGAAGCCAAGGCCGCCTTCGGAGACGCCACGGTCTATATCGAGAAATATCTCGGCAATCCGCGCCATATCGAATTTCAGGTGTTCGGCGACGGTAATGGCAACGCGATCCACCTAGGCGAGCGTGATTGTTCGCTCCAGCGCCGCCACCAGAAGGTGCTGGAAGAAGCCCCCTCCCCCGTCATCTCCGCCGAAGAACGGATGCGGATGGGCGAGGTCTGCGCGCAGGCGATGCGCGACATGGCCTATCGCGGCGCTGGGACAATCGAATTCCTGTGGGAAGGCGGCGAGTTCTACTTCATCGAAATGAACACCCGCCTTCAGGTCGAACACCCCGTGACCGAAGCGATCACCGAGATGGATCTGGTGCGCGAACAGATCCGCATTGCTGAAGGCAAGCCGCTGTCGGTAACGCAGGACGAGCTGGAATTCACCGGCCACGCGATTGAATGCCGGATTAACGCCGAAGACCCGTTCAACTTCGCGCCCTCACCCGGCCTTGTGACCTATTACCACCCGGCGGGCGGCATGCATGTGCGGGTTGATTCAGGGCTTTACGCCGGTTACCGCATCCCGCCTTACTACGACAGCATGATCGCCAAGGTGATCGTCTATGGCCGCAACCGCGAAGACTGCATCATGCGCCTGCGCCGGGCGCTGGAAGAAATGGTGGTCGAAGGGGTGAAGACCAACATCCCGCTGCATCAGGAACTGCTGCGGCAGGATGATGTGCTAAACGGTGACTATTCGATCAAGTGGCTGGAAAAGTGGCTCGAGGAGCGGGCGGTCTGATCAATTACGACCCTCTAGCAGCAGACTGTTGATAAGTGCCGTTCTTCCATATCCTTGGTTCGAACGCTCCATGACAGGAATTGACGGATCGCTGGCTTCCAGTGTCCAGACGGGGTTTTCGCTCGAGGAGGAAAAGCTGTAGTAGGCGACGGTCGGTTCTGCCTTGAGACACGGATCGGCAATAAGCGCATCCAGAGCCAGACTGTCGCTTTCGGAAAGTCGATACTGCTTTGCCGTGTGCACGTTCTCGTATTTCTTGGACCGGTAATTGTCGATGCCAATCGCAGTGACAACCCAAATTCCATCAGGGGTTCGCACTGCCACATAGCTAGTCGCGACAGATGCCCAGTGGTTTGACCTGCGGAGAATACGCAGCTGCATCCCGCCCTCGGCGAGTTCTAGTCCCGCTTTCGCCCATATTTCCTCGTGGATGGGGGACTGCGAAGAAGCAGGTTGCCATGAAGGCGGCACAAAGTCGGATTGGCTCGGCACAGTCGCTAGTATCTTGGCGCGGTTGAGCGAGGAAAAGTCTGGTTCTGCTGCGTAAAACGGCTGGGCCAGCCATGTCTCCAAGCCACTCGGAGTGACGTGCTGACAGGCTGCAAACTCGGACCTCAGCATTTCGTCGGCAGCAGTGCGATCGGCCAATGCAGCCGAAGTGCCGAGCGGCGGAGCTATGGCAATCAGCATTGAAATGGCGGCGAAGCGGAAATCCATGGCGCCGTTCGACCTCGCGAGTTCCCAATTATAAATCTGATTAGACGGCGGATTCCCCGCCTGCAATGCCTTCCTGCATAGCTCCGACATTCATGGCTCTCATCAACGAATGTGCGTGTCCGCTCCTGTTTCTTCCTGAATGCAGGAACCGCGTCGGCCTTCATGCGCTGTTGCCTCCATGTTGCACTGCAACACAAGTTGCATCGCGCCACGTTGATTTGACGCGATTTTGCCCGAACGCCTCGCTATAGGCCGACGCGGGATTGCGTTGCACGATTGTGCCAAGGAGTGCCTGAATGAACCGCAAGACCCAGATTGTTGTCGTTGGCGGGGGCGCGGGCGGGTTGGAATTGGTCCGGCGGCTTGGCGCGAAATACGGGCGCAAGCGGCACGATATCATTCTGGTCGACAAGAACCTCAGCCATATCTGGAAGCCGTTGCTGCACGAAGTCGCGGCCGGATCGCTCGACGCGAACCTTGATGAAGTCGGCTATCGCGGGCACTGCCACCGCTGGGGTTACCGCTTTTTTCAGGGCAGCCTCGAAGGGATTGACCGCGAAGCCAAGACCATCCGCCTTGCGCCAGTCAAGGACGAGGATGGCAGCGAACTGATCGCAGGCCACACCATCCGCTATGATATCCTCGCCATCGCGCTCGGATCGGTCTCGAATGATTTCGGCGTGCCGGGTGTGAAGGAGCATTGTCTCTACCTCGACAGCCGCGTGCAGGCTGACCGGTTCCGCACCCGCCTGCTCAACCACTGCCTGCGCGTCAGCCGGGCGATGATGAATGATCCGACCGCGAACGAGCAGGTGCGCATCGCCATCGTTGGCGGCGGGGCGACCGGGGTGGAACTGGCGGCCGAGCTCTACAATGCCGCGGGCGCGCTGCGGCATTACGGGCTGGAAGTGTTCGACGAAAGCCGGATGCATGTCACCCTGCTCGAAGCCGGGCCACGCATTCTGCCCGCCCTGCCTGAAAAGCTGGCAGCGGCGGCAAAGCATGAATTGGGTGTGCTCGGCGTCGGGGTGCGCGAAAACACCCAGGTGATCGAAGCCCGCCCGCGCCAGTTGATCACCAAAACCGGCGAGGTGATCGAGGCTGACCTGATTGTCTGGGCCGCCGGGGTCAAGGGTGCCGAGTTCCTGTCAGAGCTTGGGCTGGAGACCAATCCGCGCAATCAGATCATGGTCAAAGACACGCTCCAGACCACGGTCGATCCCAATATCTATGCGCTGGGCGATTGTGCCAGCTACACCGCGCCGGGTGAGGATCGCCCGGTCCCGCCCCGCGCGCAAGCGGCGCATCAGATGGCGGCGGTGGTTTATGACAATATCTGCCGGACGCAAAACGGCCGCGCGCTCAAGCATTTCATCTATCATGACAATGGCTCGCTGGTGTCCCTCAGCCGCTTTTCGACCGTGGGGAGCCTGATGGGCAATCTGATCGGCGGCAGCATGGCGATCGAAGGGCGGCTGGCGCGGTTCATCTACACCTCGCTGTACCGCATGCACCTGATCGGCATCCACGGCTGGGTGAAGGCGACCTTCCTGATGCTGATCGGCCGCGTGAACCGTATCGTGCGGCCCAAGCTGAAGCTGCACTGATCGGGCGCAGGCTAGGTGGCCTTGCTGCGGATCGGCTCACACAAAGACACAAAGGGTTGGAAGCGGATTAGCAAACTGCCGGAAGGCGATCCTTCTTTGTGTCTTTGTGTCTTTGTGTGAATGATGCCCAACTCTGCTCACGTCACAAGGGCACGCCAGGCTCCTGTTTCGCAGTACGGATCGTCAGCGAGGTCTTCACGCTTTCCACATTGGGCGCAGGGGTCAGCTTGCCGGTCAGGAATTCCTGAAAGCTTTGCAGATCCTTGCTGACGATCTTGAGGATGAAATCGATCTCGCCGTTGAGCATGTGGCACTCGCGCACTTCGGGCAGAGCGCGCATATGCTCCTCAAATTCGCGCAAGCTGCTTTCGGCCTGACTTTTGAGGCTGACCATCGCGAAGACGGTGATTGCAAAGCCCAGTTTCGACGGATCAAGATCAGCGTGATAGCCGCGGATCACCCCGTCTTCTTCCAGCCCGCGCACCCGGCGCAGGCATGGCGGCGCGGTCAATCCGACGCGCTGCGCCAGTTCGACATTGGTCACGCGGCCTTCCGCCTGCAATTCCGCCAACAGGCGGCGATCAATTTCGTCCAGTTTGGCCACTCGGCTTAAGCTCCTTCAACACGGCACCGTTCACCGGGTGGCAACGCCGCGTGCTTATACGATCCCAAAGAAACAAGAGGCGCGCCGGGAGGCCCGCTTCGCTAATATTATTAGGTCTGCCAGCAATTGTCCCGCTTTGCAACGCACCTTGCATGCGGCGTGTGACAATTGCATCAACCTGATAGATCAGGCAGGCAGGCGCAGGGTAACCCCTGCTGCGGGCACCCTGCACCGCAGTGACCGATTCGGCTGCGAATGCCGCCATGGGAGTGCCATTTGTTCTTCGATGACCGCCTTGCCACCGTGCTGCGCCAGCGCGCCACTGGAGAGGCGGGGTTGCGCACGCAGTTCCGGCAATTGCTCGATCTGCTCGGCAAGAACCAGGTGCATCGCGCGGGCGAGATCGATCATAGTCTGATGGCTGCGGCCTGGCTGCGGATGGATGCGCTGGCACAGGACATTCCCGCGCCCGAGCGCGCGCAGATGATCCGCGAAGCCGGATGGCGGTTTCGCAATCCCGATCTCGCCCTGCATCTGGCCGATCACGAGCCCGAGGTGGCCTCTGCCGCGCTGAACCGGGCCGATCTTGTGTCAGAGGATTGGAACGCTCTGATCCCGCGCCTGCCGGTGCGTGCGCGCGGCTTTCTGCGCAACCGGCGCGATTTGCCGCTTGATGTCACCGCGCTGCTGGAACGGCTGGGCGTGCATGATCGCGGCCTGCCGTCACCCGATCCCTCACCCATCATCGCTGATACCCCACCGCCAGCGGCTTTCCGTGCTCGCGCCGACAATGATGCTGCGCCAGTTGCCCCGTCGCCGGTTACGCCGCTGCTTCGGACGCGCGACCGGGATGACACGGCCCGCACCGAAATTTCCGCTCTGGTCGAACGGATCGCGCAGTTCCGCCGGGAACGCACCGATGTCCGGGCCGATTTCGAACGCGCCTCGCCGCGCCTGCCGCTCGACGAAATGCCCGAACGGAATACACGGGCTGCAACAAGTTTCGGCTTTGCGGCTGACAGCGGAGCGCGGATCACCTGGGCCAGCAGCGAGGTGGCTGCGATGGTAATAGGAACGCGCCTGTTCGCGGCCACTCGGCTGGGCGAGACGGCGGCGGAGGATGGCGGGCTGGCGCGCGCCTTTGCCCGCCGCCAGCCGATCAACCGCGCCCCGATCAGCCTGATGGGTGCCCCGGCCATTACCGGGGACTGGATTATCGACGCTGAACCGCGCTTTGCCGAAGACGGGCATTTCAGCGGCTATTTCGGCCGCTGTCGCCGGGTGCCAGCCAGCACCGAAGCGCCTGACAGCGCCGAGGCGCGCGAGGCGGACCGGATCCGCCAACTGCTCCACGAATTGCGCACGCCGATCACCGCGGTGCAGGGCTATGCCGAGGTCATCCAGCAGCAACTGTTCGGCCCCGCCCCGCATGAATATCGCGCGCTGGCCGCCGCCATCGCCGCCGATGCCGCCCGCATCCTTGCCGGGTTTGAGGAGCTTGACCGGCTGGCCCGGCTGGAAACCCATGCGATGGCGATTGATATGGGCGAGACTGATCTTGCCGCGCTGGTGCGGCGCACTGCCGCGCAGATCAGCCCGGTGCTTGAACCGCGCGGTGCCGGGTTTGCGATTGGCTTTGCCGACACGGCGGCGTTGATGGTGGTGGTTGATCCCGATGATGCCGAGGCGCTGGTATGGCGATTGCTGGCCAGCCTGGCAGCCGCTTGCGGGGAAGGTGAACACCTCGCCCTGCGGCTAAACCCGCTGATCGGTGGTCAAAGTGCGCTGGCACAACTGACCTGCACCTTGACCGCTCGGTTGGCGCGCGAGGACAACCTGTTTGCCGCCACCACGCGCGGCGCGAACAGCGCGATCAATGCCGGGTTGTTCGGCACCGGATTTGCCCTGCGGCTCGCCCGGGCCGAAGCGCGCAGCTGCCACGGCGGACTCGTCCGCAACGGCAATGATCTGGTGCTGACCTTGCCGCTCCTGACCGCAGCCGAACATTCCTACGCCAATCAGGCGTAGGTCGCGGGGAATGGCATAGTGGCCAGCCGATCAATGCTGAACGTGCCGCCAGCCAGCAGCACAGCCACCTTCGCCGCCGGCTTCGGCCAGCGCGTGCTGTTGACCGTCGATACTGAAGAAGAGTTTGACTGGAACGCCTCATTCCGGCGCGATGGCTATGGCCTCAGCCATGTGCCCGCGATCCAGCGGTTCCAAATCTTTTGCGAAGGCATCGGCGTCTGCCCGGTCTATCTGGTGGACTGGCCGATCGTTCATGATCCGCGCGCGGTGGAGATCATCGGCGATGCAGTGCGCCGCGGCACGGCGGAGGTCGGCGTCCAGCTGCATCCCTGGGTCAACCCGCCGTTCGATGAGGAGGTTACCGAGCGCAATTCCTTTGCCGGCAACCTGCCGCGCAAATTGGAAGCGGCCAAGTTCATGGCCCTGCGCGACGCGATCGAGGCTGCGTTCGGCAGCGCGCCGCTCTGTTACCGGGCGGGGCGTTATGGCCTGGGTCCGCACACCGCCGATCTGCTGAAGCGCGCCGGGATCAGGGTCGATACCTCGGTGCGCACGCTGTTCGATTACAGTTTCCGGGGTGGTCCCGATTACAGCCGCCATCCGCTGAAGCCCTATTGGGTGGATGATGCGCGCGGCGTGCTCGAACTGCCGGTCACGAGCGTCTATTGCGGGCCGCTGCGGCAACTCGGGCCGGTGCTGCACCGCGCACAGCGCCATGTGCCGACCTTCTTTTCGGGCTTTTCGCGCCTCAACCTGCTCGAACGGATCGCCCTGACCCCCGAGGGTGTCACCGCCGAAGAGGCGCTGCGCGGGATCGACATTGCTGTGGGCACGGAGCTGCCCGTGCTGGTCCTGTCGTTCCACAGCCCCACGCTGGCGCCCGGCCATACGCCTTACGCAAAATCCGAAGCCGCAGTCGAAGCGCTCTATGCCTGGTTCACCACAATCTATGCTGATCTCGCGCGGCGCGGTGTGCAGCCGACCACGATTGCCGAGATCCTCGCCGCTACCGGCGGTTGAGGCAAACCGCGTATGGCGGCTTGTCTGATCCGCTTTGCCAGTCTAGGGGGGCAGCATTCGCCCTGCCTGCCGGTACCGTTTTCCACGGGCCTGTAGCTCAGCGGTTAGAGCTGGCCGCTCATAACGGCTAGGTCGCGGGTTCGAATCCTGCCGGGCCCACCGGGGGCGGGCGACAGGTGGATCGGGACGAATAGTGTCGGGGAGTAGCGCAGCCTGGTAGCGCATCTGGTTTGGGACCAGAGGGTCGCAGGTTCGAATCCTGTCTCCCCGACCATTTTCTTTTCCAAGCACGTGCCATTTTGTCCCACAATGTCTTAAAAGACGTTGCCTTTCAGACAGTTAGTAGGCTCACGCCGTTTCAACCGATTTCAGCCAATCTCACCAGTTACCTGCAATTTGTGGGTAAGATTTTTGGTGCTAAAGCTCGATTGCGCTAAGTTACCTGCATGCTTAGCGACGCCATGATCCGCAGCCTGAAGGCTGGACCCAAACCGACCAAGCACGCCGATGGCGGAGGCTTGTTCATTCTCGTGATGCCCAACGGCAAGAAGCTGTGGCGTCTGACTTATCGGTATGCGGGCAAACAGAATCTGCTTTCGGGCGGTCCTTATCCAATCGTGAAGTTGGCTGACGCGCGCAAATGGCGCGACGAGGTCAAAGGCCAATTGCTGGAGGGACGCGATCCGAGCGCCATCCGGAAAGCGGAAAAGAGGGCGCTGGCGGCAAAAGGCCAGGACGCCTTCGAGATCGTCGCGCGCGAATGGCTCCATACCCGTTCGAAGGTCTGGTCTGAGCGATATGCGCGGATCACCCGCACCCGGCTGGAGCAGGACATCTTTCCGGGGCTTGGCTCCGTTCCAATTGGCGACATCGACCCAGTGATGCTGCTGACTGAGCTGCGCAAGATCGAGCAGCGCGGTTCGGTCGAAATGGCGCACCGCATCCGAAATCACGTCGGGGAAGTCTTCCGCTATGGCATCGCGACACAGCGGTGCCGGAGTGACCCCAGCCGTGACATTGCGCCTGCTATGATGCGCCCGGCCCCGGTCAAGCACCGCGCCAAGGTTGATGCACGCGACCTGCCTCAATTCTTCGCCAAGCTGGCGCAGGACGAAGGGACGCGGATGAGCCATCTGGCTTTGCGGTGGACCATGCTCACGATGGTCCGGACGCAGGAGACGCGGTTCGCGACCTGGAACGAGATCGAAGGCCTGGACGGCAATCAGCCGCTTTGGCGGATTACGCCCGACCGGATGAAGATGCGGAGCGAGCATCTCGTGCCTTTGTCCCGTCAGGCCGTCGCGCTGCTCAAGGAGATCGAGGCCGCAAACGTGTTTCGCGCCGCTGGCAACGCGCGACTGGGCAAGTTCCTGTTCCCGGTCGCCACCAGCAAAAGCGACGTGATCAGCGAGAACCGGATGCTCGATATCCTCTATCGTATGGGGTTGCGCGGCAAGGCGACCGTCCATGGCTTTCGAGGGTTGGCGAGCACGGTGTTGAACGAGTCCGGCGAGTTTGAACCCGACTGGATCGAGGTGCAGTTGGCGCACGTCGCGCGCGGTGTGCGGGCGGCTTACAACTCGGCACGATATCTGGCCCACCGGCGCATCATGATGCAGTGGTGGGCCGACTATCTGGAGCGGGCGGAGAAGGCAGGCTTGAGCGGGGACTGTCAGGCAGCCAGGTGATTGGCCGATGCGGCGCGGTAGGCCGCTGGATTGGAAACCCAGCGATTGATCTCAGCTTCGCTCCAACCAGCGCCGTTGACGCTGATCCGCAACTGCGGCGGGAACGTTCCTTCTGCGATTTTGCGATAGACGGTCGAGCGGGACAGGCCGGTCCGGTCGAGGACGGTTTTTAGGCGGATGATACGGTCTGGTTCGGGCATGTTCGTGGTTCCATTGCTTGTGTGTCGATGGCACCCCCTGCGACCAATCTTTGCCATTTCACGCTAAACGAAAAGGACGTTTCTGGGGAATCGAAGTGCAGCGAAGAGATAAGTGCATACGGCGGGATTGACTGTATAGCGTCACTTGACGCCGAACGCAGAAATCAATAGGAGAAGCGATGCGAATCAGGAACGTGATCCACAAAGGGTTGCGGCGCTTCATCGAGGAAGATGACGCCAGCGGGTTGCAGCCCGCCGTCGTTGCCAAGGTTCAGCGCATCGTCTCGTTTCTGCAGGACATGGAGCAGGAGGAGGAGCTTCGCACCGTGCCGAGCTGGAAAGCGCATATGCTAACCGGCGACCGCAAGGGGACGTGGAGCCTGTTCGTCACGCGAAACTGGCGGATGACGTTTCGGATCGACCGGGAAGAGATAGAGATCATCGACCTGGACTATGAAGATTACCATTAGGAGCAGGCCATGAGCGCGATTGCAGGCATCCGCATGAAGAACCCGGCCCATCCCGGTGGGTTCGTGAAGTCCGAGATCATTGAGCCGCTGGGCCTGTCGGTGACGGCGGCAGCACAGGCGCTGGGTGTTACCCGCGCGACGCTTTCGACCTTGCTGAACGAGCATTCGCAGCTTTCCTCCGAAATGGCGCTGCGGATCGAGAAAGCGTTCGGCGTGTCGATGGACACGTTGATGCGGATGCAGAACAGCTATGACATAGCCCAGGCGCGGAAGCGCGAGGGGGAGATAAAGGTGATGCGCTTCCAGGGGTTGCCGAACGAAGCCAGCACGGCTGCGACGCTTTAAGGTAGCATGAGCGACACCACGACATTTGCGACATGCCGCACGGAAGCCGGGCTGTCCGTTGCCGACGTGGCAACGGAATTTGGCGTGCTGCCCGAGTTGGTAAGTGAATGGGACGCTGGCAGGGCGCAGCCGCCTGCGCACGTCATCCGGTCACTTGAAACCATTGGCCGGATCGGCCGGACTGTAGACCCGGTCGGCATCAAGCCACAGCAACCCGAATTCGAGGCCATCCGCGACGAGGGGCCGCTGTTCAAATCTGACAAGCTGATCAAATCGAAGAAGCGTGTTGCCGATCATGGCGAGGTGTTCACCCCGCCCTGGCTGGTCGAGAAGATGCTCGATTTGGTCAAGGGCGAGACCGAACGCATCGACAGCCGGTTTCTGGAACCCGCCTGTGGCAGCGGCAACTTCCTCGTGCCGATCCTGCAACGCAAGCTCGCGGCGGTGGAGGCCAAATATGGCAAGAGCGATTTCGAAAAGCGCCACTTCGCGCTGCTGGCGCTGACCTGCTGCTATGGGATCGAGCTGCTGGCCGACAACATTGCCGAATGCCGCGCCAACATGCTGGCCGTCTTCGCGCAGTATCTGCGGCTTGATGAACAGGACGAGCTATACCGTGCGGCTGGTCACGTCCTGTCACTCAACCTGATCCATGGCGACGCGATGATGATGAAAGATGCCGATGGCGGCCCGATCACGATCGTCGAATGGGGCTATATTGGCAAGGGCAAGTTCCAGCGCCGTGATTTCCGCCTTGATGTGCTCACGGGTATGTCCTCGTTCCGCGAGGAGCGCACGCTGTTCGCGCATCTTGGGAGCCACGAAATTTTCCAGCCGGTTGAGAGCTACCCGCCAATGCGGGTGGCGGAGCTAGCGGCGGCGGATGGCAACGGATGAGTAATTCTGTGAACGCACCAATAGGCGACATTTCGGCGGCGGACGTTCCCGAATTTGTGCGCGGCGCACTTGCGGCTCTAAACCGAGCCGCTGCAGAAGCCCGACGAATAGCAATCGAAACCGACACTGGTATCGTCGTCGTCCGTGGTGGCAAGACGGTGTTCATTTCGGCGCAGCAACTACGCGAAGGCCAAGTATGACGGAACAGGCGCGCTTCACAAGCAGTCCGTTATTGGCCGGGCGCAATCCGGATGTGCTGAGCTGCATTGCCAATCTGTCGAATGACGAGGTGTTCACCCCGCCGGAATTCGCAGGCCGGATGCTCGATACGTTGGCGCAAGGCTGGGCGGCGGCAAATGGGGGCGCGAACATCTGGGCCGATAGCAAGGTTACCTTCCTCGATCCGTGCACCAAATCAGGCGTGTTTCTGCGAGAGATCGCCAAGCGGTTGATCGCGGGCCTGGAAGCGGAAATCCCGGACCTACAAACCCGCGTAGATCACATCCTGACCAAACAGGTGTTCGGCATTGCCATCACCAAGCTGACCAGCCTGCTGGCGCGCCGGAGCCTGTATTGCTCGAAACACGCAACCGGCCCGCATTCGGTAGCCAAGGGCTTTGACGATGATGACGGGAATATATGGTTTGAGCGAATTGAGCATTCTTGGGCCGGTGGCCGATGTAAGTTCTGTGGCGCAAACGAAAGCGCGTTTGATCGAGGCGATGAGCAAGAAAGCCATGCCTACGCATTCATTCATACGAATGATATCAAGACGCGCGTGGGCCAGCTGTTCGGAGGTAAAATGCATTTTGATGTAATAATCGGAAATCCGCCTTATCAACTTAATGATGGGGGGCACGGTGTAAGTGCTTCGCCAATATATCAAAAGTTCATAGCTCAGGCAAAACAGCTTGAACCACGATTTCTTTCAATGGTTGTGCCTTCACGCTGGTTTGGTGGCGGCAAGGGATTGGGCGATTTTCGGGCAGAGATGCTTAGTGACGATCGGCTTCGAAAGTTGGTTGATTTTGAGAATGCGACAGATGCTTTCCCCGGTGTGGATTTAGCTGGAGGAGTTTGTTTTTTTCTCTGGGATCGAGACGAACGTGGTCCATGCACCGTCACTAATATCGTAGGAGACTCCTTAGAAAGCGAAACAGAGCGCCAGTTGAATGAGTTTTCGACTTTTGTTCGACACAGCGGTGCCGTTCCAATCATTAGGAAGGTCCTTGCGGCCTCGCAAAGCATGATGAGCGAGCAAGTTTCAAGCAGAAAGCCGTTTGGCTTACCGACAAATGCCCGGCCATTGAAAAGTGGAGATTTGGTTCTTCGATGGGAAAAGGGCGAGGGGCCATATGAGCGTGACCAAATCACCGTTGGTGTCGACATAATTGATAAGTGGAAGGTCATTACCTCTTACGTTGCCTACGATCACGCCGGAAACCCCGGAAAAGACGGACGAAGGAAGGTCTTTTCGAAAATCGATGTGATGCCACCAGGTATGATATGCACTGAGACGTATCTCGTCATTGGAGCGTATGAATCAGAGGAGCACGCTAGAAATCTTATCGAATACATGAAAACAAAGTTCTTCCGGTTTCTCGTTTCCCAGTTCATGTATTCGCATCATTTAACCAAGTCGGCGTATGACTTTGTTCCCGTGCTCGACATGAACGAAACGTGGACTGACAGTGCGCTCGCTCTTCGTTTTGGTCTCACTGATGAAGAGATTAGCTTTATTGATTTGAAGATAAGACCCTTCGCTTGAAGCTGGTCGTCCGAATTGGGGGGTGAATGATGTCCAATTATGCAATCCAGGGAACGCATGGCTTATTGCTTGAGGCAGAGGTCGCTCCTCGCGCCCAGGCAAAATTTGAGCAGCGATACCAAGCCGCGACGGGTCAAGCCGTAACGACAGGCAATCCGGTTCATTATCAAAATCAGCCCAACAAATGGGGCGCGGAGTTGCGCGTTTACTTCAACGACCCCGGCATGGCCATTTCACTCGCGGTGGAAGGCTATCATGTGGAAAACTCGCTCAAGGCCTATCAAGGGCAAAATTACCGCTTTCGCGTGAACTCAAAGAAGCTGTGGTGGGCATTCGTTGAGGATCACGGCCTCCGCCTTGGCATAAGCTGACAGTCGCAGCGAAAATGAACAAGCCCACCATCGACGACATCCTGACTCCAAAGCCGGAAGCCCGACTGCGTATCTATGCGTGGACGCCGAATGATCCGCCTGCGGCCTATGCCGGGCTGATTAAGATCGGGCAGACGACGCAAGGTGACGTCAACGACCGCATCCGCCAAAGCCTGGGGCAGATGCAACAGGCGTATACGCTGCACATCAATGACGTTGCCGAGCGCGAGGATGGCAGCGGGTTTCGCGATGGCGACGTCCGCCAACGTCTGATCCAAAAGGGATTCGAAAATGTCGTGATCGGCGCGTCGCGCGAATGGATGCGCTGTTCGCCCGCCGATGTGAAGACCGCGATTGCCGAATTGAAAAGCGGACTGCGCTTTACCGGGACGCACCACGACAGCTTTCCGATGCGCGCCGAACAGGCCCAGGCGGTCGAGCAGACCTATGCCTATTATCGATCGCGCTGGGAGCAGGACGCCAAGGCGGTGCCGCGTTTCCTGTGGAATGCCAAGATGCGGTTCGGCAAAACCTTCACCAGCTATCAGCTTGCCAAGAAACTGGTCGCCAAGCGCGTGCTGGTCGTCACATTCAAGCCAGCGGTTGAAGATGCCTGGGCTGCGGACCTTGACAATCATCGTGATTTCGACGGCTGGCAATATCTGTCCCGCAACACGGGTGGCGACCCGCGCAGCGTCCCCAAGGACACGCCGCTCGTCTATTTCGGCTCGTTTCAGGATTTGCTTGGCAAGGACACGACCGGCAACATCAAGCCGCGCAACGAATGGATTCACATGATCAACTGGGATTTGGTCGTGTTCGACGAATATCATTTCGGTGCCTGGCGCGACACGGCGAAGGAGCTGTTCGAGGGAGAAGAGGCAGCGGTCGCCAAGGCCGAGGTTAGCCAAGAATATGCCGGCGCGCTGGAGGTGGTGAACGAAGACCTTGGCGAACTGTCCGAAGCCGAAGCCGAGTTTCTGCCGATCACGACGCGGGCCTATCTCTATCTGTCCGGGACGCCGTTCAAGGCGCTCGCCACCGGTGAGTTCATCGAGGAGCAGATTTTCAACTGGACCTACACCGACGAGCAGCGCGCGCGGGCGGAATGGGACGCCGCCCAGCCCGGCGAGCGCAATCCCTATGCCGCGCTGCCTCAGATGCGGTTGCTGACCTACAAGGTCCCCGACGAGATCACCACAATCGCCAGCGGCGGCCAGTTCGACGAGTTCGACCTGAACGAGTTTTTCGCGGCAACCGGCACTGGGGTGCTGGCGACCTTCAAACACAAGGACGAGGTGCAGAAGTGGTTGAACGTCATCCGCAACGCGCCGGATGCGCCCCGCTCGCTTGAAAGCCTCAAATCCGGCGTCCGTCCGCCGTGGCCCTATTCGGATACGCGCCTGCTGCCCTATCTCAACCACGCCTTTTGGTTCTTGCCCAATGTCGCGGCCTGCCAGGCGATGGCCAATTTGCTGGAGGAGCGGCAGAACGTCTTTTGGCACGATTATGATGTGATCGTCGCAGCAGGGACGGGAGCCGGGATCGGGCTTGAGGCGCTGCCGCCGGTCCGCAGCGCCATCGGCAGCGGATTTGAGAGCAAGACCATCACGCTGTCCTGCGGCAAGCTGACGACAGGGGTGACGGTGCCGCAATGGTCGTCGATCCTGATGCTGCGCAATCTGAAATCGCCCGAAACCTATTTCCAGGCGGCGTTCCGGGTGCAGTCGCCATGGTCGATCAAGAACCCGGACGGCGACGATCCTGCCCGCGAGGATATTCTTAAGCCGGTATGCTTCGTGTTCGACTTCGCGCCGACGCGGGCCCTGCGTCAGCTTTCCGAATATGGCATCGGCCTGTCACCGGGCGAGCCGAACCCTGAAAACGCAGTGCGCGACTTGGTCTCGTTCCTGCCGGTGCTGGCCTATGACGGCGCGAACATGATGCAGATCGACGCGGGCGGCATTCTCGACATCGCGATGGCGGGCACGTCGGCGACCTTGCTTGCTCGCAAGTGGGAATCGGCGATGCTGGTCAACGTCGACAACGACACGCTGCGCCGGGTGCTCGACAACCCCGAAGCCATGGCAGCGGTGGAACGGATCGAAGGTTGGCGCGCGCTCGGCGACAATGTGATCGAAACGATCATCAACAAGAGCGACAAGGTCAAGGAACTGAAGAAAAAGGCGAAGGACGGCGAACTGAGCAAGGCCGAGAAGAAGGAGCTGAGCGACGAGGAGCGCGAATACAAATCCAAGCGAAAGCAGATTCAGGAAAAGCTGATCAAGTTCGCCACCCGCATCCCGGCCTTCATGTATCTGACCGATTTCCGCGAGAACACCCTGGTGGACGTGATCACCAAGATCGAGCCAGAGCTATTCCTGACCGTGACCGGCCTGACGGTGGAGGATTTCAACCTGCTGGTCCGGCTCCGCGTCTTCAACACCGAACGGATGAACGAGGCCGTATTCGCCTTCCGCCGCTACGAAGACGCCTCTCTGCGCTACACCGGCATCGACAGCCATGAGGGACTGACCCACATTGGCGGGTATGACACGGTGGTGGCGATCGCATGAAACTGATTGGCGACAGCTCTGCTGACGACATGCAAGATTTGACGGTGAGCAGAAACGAGTTCGATGCTTTAGCACCGAACCCGTATCCGCAACAGAAATGTCTCGGTTGCGATTGCCCCTTTTAAGGCATTTCCCTTGCGGGATAATCCTTCTCAGCGGGGCGACTGTTACCGTGGCATCCCTACCGACTTGCCGACGATAAAAGAAGCGCATTGACGGGGCGAGGTCAAGCGTTTTTCATGCCGCAGATATTGGACGGGGGGTACTTGGTGAGAACTTTCGGCATAGACCTCGGCATCGGTTCTTGCGGTTGGGCAGTCATCGACCATCCGGCCAATGCTGGCGAAACGGGGAGCATCGTCGGGATGGGGTCCTGGGTGTTCGATGTCCCCGAAACTGACAAGGAACGCACGCCCACCAATCAGATCAGGCGCGGCAATCGGCTGCTTCGGCGCGTCATTCGTCGGCGTCGCAACCGCATGGCTGAATTGCGAAGGTTGTTTGCGGAGAACAAGCTGATCGCTGGCGCTGATCGATCGGTCCTCAGCCAGAAGGACCACGATCCTTGGGAACTTCGCGCGCGCGGTCTCGACAAGATGTTGGAACCTGAGGCCTTTGCAATTGCGCTTGCCCATATTGCCAAGCGCCGGGGCTTCAAATCGGCAAAGAAGCGCAAGGACGGAAACAACAACGCCGACGACGGCAAAATGCTCGGTGAAATCAAGAAAACCGAGGAACGGCTTGCACGCTATCGCACGTTCGGAGAGATGATTGCTCGCGACCCGCTGTACTCCGCACGGCGTCGCAACCGCGAAGGCCTTTACGACCGCACCGCGCAGCGATCAGATCTTGAGCATGAAGTCGGCGCACTCTTCGCTGCCCAACGTCGCCTGGGCGCTGCCAAGGCCAGTGAACAATTCGAAGGAGCGTATCGCGCGATCGCGTTCCGGCAAAAGCCAATGCAGGACAGCGAGCGCCTGGTAGGTGCCTGCCCTTTCGAACCGCGCGAAAAGCGCGCGGCGAAGTTCTCACCATCGTTCGAACGATTCCGCTTGTTGCAGCGCCTGGTCCACCTTCGCATCGTTAATGGCGATGCCGAGCGTGCCCTGTCACTCGACGAAGTCGAACGGCTGACACGCGATCTGGGTAAGACCGCAAAGCTGACTGTCAAGGCGGTTCGTGCCGCGCTTGGCCTTGGCGATCACGAGAGCTTTAAGGGGATCAAGCCCGACCAAGAGAATCAGGATATCGCGGCGCGCAGTGGCGAAGCGCTGCACGGGACCAAGAAATTGCGTGATGCCGTGGGGGAAGTCCATTGGGCCGAGCTTTCGGCCCGCCCCGAAGTCCTCGATGAAATTGCGCATGTCATTTCGTTCCACGAGACAAACGAGACCATCAACGGCAAGCTTGCTGCACTCGCTTTGCCGGTCGCTGCCTTAGATGCGCTGGCTATTGCTCTTGAGGGGCGGGCATTCGCTCGGTTTACTGGGGCGGGGCATGTTTCCGCCAAAGCTGCTCGCGCCATGCTTCCGCACCTGGCGCAGGGGCTGCGTTACGACCAAGCCTGTGCTGCAGCGGGCTATAACCACACGGCGACAGGTCTGACAGGTCGAGAGCAGGTAACTGACAAGGCGAAGTTCAACGAACTTGTCAGGTCCGTCGGCGAGGCCGTTGCAAATCCTATTGCGCGCAAGGCGATGACCGAAGGGTTGAAACAGCTCTGGGCCATGCGCAACCGCTATGGGCTGCCAGATGCAATCCACATCGAACTGGCGCGCGATGTCGGCAACAGCATCGAGGAGCGACGGCGCATCGAAAAGCGTATTAATGACACGACGGCGCAGCGTTACCGCGAGCGCCGTGAGACTGCCGAGTTACTCGGCGTCGATCACGTGGATGGCGATACGCTTCTGCGGTATCGGCTTTGGAAAGAACAGAAAGGGCGATGTGTCTATACTGACCGAGCGATTTCCGTTCCGGCGCTACTGGCAACAGACAACAGCGTGCAGGTCGATCACATTCTTCCGTGGTCGCGGTTTGGTGACGACAGCTACCACAACAAGACTTTGTGCTTTACCGCCGCCAATCAAAACAAACGGCGCGACACTCCCCACGAATGGTTAGCACGCACAGGCGGTTGGGACGACTTTGTCGCGCGTGTCGAAGGCAATAGCGAGCTGCGTGGCTTCAAAAAGCGCAATTATCTGCTCAAGAATGCCGCTGAGGCTGAAGAACGCCTCCGCAGCCGCAACCTCAACGATACGCGCTACGCCGCCCGCTTGCTCGCTGAAGCAGTCAAGTTGTTTTATCCCGAAGGAGAGCGCCAAGATCGAGGTGGTGTTCGCCGCGTGTTTACCCGCCCCGGCGCACTGACTGCGGCGCTACGCCAGGCTTGGGGCGTCGAATCTCTCAAGAAGATCGACGGGAAGCGCGTTGCTGACGATAGGCATCACGCGCTCGACGCATTAGTCGTCGCGGCAGTCGGCGAGGCGGAAGTTCAGCGCTTGACCAAATCATATCAGGAGTGGGAGCAGCAGGGGCTGGGGCGGTCACTGCGCTATGTCGAAACGCCCTGGCCCGGTTTCCGGCAGGACGTATTGCTCGCCTATGAAAAAACGTTTGTCGCGCGCCCAGAACGCCGACGCGCTCGTGGAGAAGGTCATGCCGCGACTGTGCGACAGGTCAAGGAACGCGACGGCAAAACCGTGGTGTATGAGCGGAAACAGGTCGAAGCGCTGACCGTTGCCGACCTGGAAAGAATAAAGGACCCATCGCGAAATGCACCATTGATCGCCGCTGTTCGAGACTGGATCGCTCGCGGCAAACCGATGAACGATCTGCCTCGTTCGCCGACAGGCCACGAAATTCGTAAAGTTCGGCTTGAGACGAAATACAAACCCGCCGTTCCCGTTCGATCTGGCACTGCGGATCGCGGCGACATCGTTCGCGTCGATGTCTTCGCGAAAGCCAACAAGAAAGGAAAAGACGAGTTCTATGTCGTCCCGATCTATCCGCATCAGGTGTTCGACAAACTGGGCGTGCCTTACCCACCGTCCCGCGCGACGGTCGCATACAAAGATGAAACCGAGTGGACTTTAATCGACAACAGCTATCGATTTAAATTTAGTTTGTATCCACGTTGCTATGTTGAAGTCACAAAGGCGAGCGGCGAAATATTGGCTGGATATTTTCAAGGTATGGACCGATCAACAGGCGCCATTTCGCTGTTCAATCACAAAGACGCGAGAGCGCTTCGTGACGAAAATGGAAACTCGATGCGAGGCATCGGTGCAAAGACGTTGTTAACCATAAAGAAGTATAGCGTCGATCGATTTGGAGATCGCGGCGAGGTTAGGGGCGAAGTGCGAACATGGCGTGGCGAGGCCTGCACATTGCCAACCCCGGCGAACTGAGCCGCAGGAACGGGCAACTTGTCGTCAGACAGGACGACGACGAGGCAACGTTTCCAGTTGAGGATATCGCCTGGATCGTTCTCGATACGCCACAGCTAACGATCAGCGCCGCGCTTCTCGGCACGCTGGCCGAAAGCGGCGTCGCTTTGATCGTAGTCGATGGCCGCCATCATCCCGCTGGTATGCTGCTGTCGTTCCACCAGCACCACGCGCAGGCGGCAATTGCCCATAGCCAGATCGCTATGTCGCAGCCGCTGAAGAAACGGCTTTGGCAGCGACTTGTGGTCGCAAAAATCGAGAATCAGGCGGCTATGCTGCGTTCTGTTGGGCGCGACGAAGCACAGACCCTTTCTGCGATGACAAATCGTGTCGCCTCTGGAGACCCGGACAATATCGAAGCACAGGCGGCAAGGCTTTACTGGTCTGCACTGTTTGAGCGCTTCAAACGACACGACGGCGACCGGCGAAACGCGTTGCTGGATTATGGCTATGCCGTAGTTCGAGCCGCCCTCGCCCGCGCCTGCACCGCCTCAGGCTTGCTTCCGGCTTTTGGTATTCACCACGCATCTCGCACGAACGCATTCAATCTCGTCGATGATTTAATCGAACCGTTCCGGCCTGTCGTTGATCGCCTTGCGCATCGGCGTGAGCGGGAGTGCGAGGGAGATACCCTCTCGGTTGATGACCGTCGCGTTATGGCTGGCGTGCTGACCGAAAGCATAGCGATCGGCGCTGAAAATCTTACCGTACTTGCAGCAACCGAAGCAGTGGCGGCGAGCCTTGTCCGCGCGATGGATCGAGGTCGCGCGGACGCCCTCATGATTCCCGTCCTCCCGCTGGCGCGCCGAACGTGAAAGCTGAGGAGGTTCGCTTCGTGTGGCTGATGGTCTTTTTCGACTTGCCGGTGAAGACCAAGCCGCAGCGCCGTCGTGCCAGCCAGTTCCGAATCTTTCTAAAGAAGGACGGCTACATGATGCTCCAACTTTCGGTTTACGCGCGCGTTTGCCGGGGGCAGGATGCAATTGAAAAACACATTCGACGGGTCCGCGCGAGCTTGCCAAAAGAGGGAAGTGTGCGGACGCTGCAAGTGACGGACAAACAATATGCAAGAATGGAACTGCTTCTCGGAACCGGCCCGAAAATCGAGTCGATTGGAGCGTCGCAGATGGTTTTGCTGTGATTTTTTGATCGCAATTGATCAAAAAATCACAGCGTCGCCAATTTGTTACGCCGAAGCTGTCCTACCATCGGCAAGTCGGTAGGGAAACCACGGCGGCGATGAGCGACCGCCGCTTTCCGCTTAGGTCCTACCATCGGCAAGTCGGTAGGGAAACCACGGCCGGAAATTTACATGCCGACTGCCCATGTTGGTCCTACCATCGGCAAGTCGGTAGGGAAACCACGGCAGGAAAAGCGCGGCGGCGACCGAGACGGCGGTCCTACCATCGGCAAGTCGGTAGGGAAACCACGGCACAGATTGGCGGCCTCGGCCAGCGTGGCGCGTCCTACCATCGGCAAGTCGGTAGGGAAACCACGGCTATGGCGATCAACACGACTACGCGGAAGTCGTCCTACCATCGGCAAGTCGGTAGGGAAACCACGGCGCATTATGACGCCCATGTCGTCCAGTGGCAGTCCTACCATCGGCAAGTCGGTAGGGAAACCACGGCGTCAGGAAGTCGGATCAGCCGGCTGCCTTCGTCCTACCATCGGCAAGTCGGTAGGGAAACCACGGCAAGAAACCCATCTTGGCCGCGCCGACATTGGTCCTACCATCGGCAAGTCGGTAGGGAAACCACGGCCGATTTCTTTGGCGGCGGCTTTCAGGGTCAGTCCTACCATCGGCAAGTCGGTAGGGAAACCACGGCGCCGACCGGCACATCGCGGACAAACTGACCGTCCTACCATCGGCAAGTCGGTAGGGAAACCACGGCGCAAATCGTTCTGTGGGCGACGGCTAAAGCCGCCACCCACAGAACGACTAGGCGCGTAGCGCCTAGGGGCTATCAAGATTTTTTGGTTCCTCATTCCCGTCATTATCGACGGATCGAACTGCATTGCCCTTAGGCATATTTACGGCGTCGAACCCGCGCTTACCCCGACGATGCCATGTCGTGATCGAAAACTCACGCCTCTCGCTCTGCAGCTCCCCCGCTAAAAAGAGAAACGCGCCAAACAGCACAGCCCTGTCGTCGTCGGTCAATTCCACCAAGCCCGCCTTTTCCACCAGCCCGCCAAGTTCGATCAGATGGCGCGTTCGTTCGCGGCGATCCATGACCCATTGGCGCGTGTCGGTCCGGCGCTGGCTGGCTTCAACGCGGTTCGTCATCGCCCTGGCTCGCTTGATTGCCGCCAGTGTTTGTCGGAGTTCCGCGATCAGCCTTGCGCGACTGCCTTTGAAAAAACGCCGCGCCGCTTGCCCGCCACGCCTCCCGATCTTTCGCGTCCTTGGATTTGACGACGCTGAGCAGCGCGCCGGTCAGGGTTTCGGGATCGAGCGCATCAGCGCCGGTGGCGATAACCAGCTCGCCAAGCTGCAGAACCTTCCGGCTCTTAAGCTGCTTGGCCTTTTCGGTCAGGGCTTGCAGTTCCGAATCGAAATCTCTTGGTTTGCGCATGTTTGGCTCCATCGTTTCGTGATAGGACCATCATAAATCGCAGCCGTGCGGATGGCTTCCCTGTTGCCGGAACGCGCTGGAACACGGCGGTCCCGAACAGGATTTTATCCTGTGAGGGCGCGCTTATACGTCGTGCCGACGTCGCTTGAGTGATGTAACTGGATTGCCGTTATGGCGATCTATCACTTTTCGGCCAAAGTCATTTCCCGCGCCAACGGATCGAGCGCGGTGGCATCCGCCGCCTATCGTTCCGCCGACCGGCTGCACGATAACCGGCTCGACCGCGACCATGATTTCACGAACAAATCGGGCGTGGTGCATTCCGAGGTGATGCTGCCCGAGGGCGCGCCCGAACGCATGGGCGACCGATCGGCCTTGTGGAATGAGGTCGAAGCCACCGAGCTGCGCAAGGACGCGCAACTGGCCCGCGAGATAGAGTTCGCCATTCCGCGCGAGTTGAACCAGCAGCAGGGGATCGAGCTGGCCCGCGACTTCGTGGAGTCGGAATTTGTCGAACGGGGCATGATCGCCGACGTCAATGTCCATTGGGATATCGGCGCGGACGGGCTGGCGAAGCCGCACGCCCATGTCATGCTCACCATGCGCGAGGTGAGCCAAGACGGGTTCGGCGCAAAGGTCCGTGACTGGAACAAGACCGAGCTGCTTGAGCAATGGCGCGAACGCTGGGCAAGCCATGTCAACGAACGGCTGGCCGCGCTCGACATCGACGCCAGCATCGACCATCGCAGTTTCCAGGCGCAGGGGATCGAGCTTGTCCCGCAAAACAAGATCGGCCCCGCCGCATCCCGCATGGTGAGCGATGGCCTTGAGCTTGAGCGCATCGCCGATCATGCGGAGATCGCCCGCCACAATGGCGAACGGATCATCGCCAATCCGAACATCGCGCTGGACGCGATTACGCGCCAGCAAGCGACCTTTACCAAGCGCGATCTGGCGATGTTCGTGCATCGCCATTCTGAGGGAAAAGAGCAGTTCGATCGAGCGATGGGCGCGGTGCAGGCTTCGCCCGATCTGGTTCCGCTGGGCAAGGACGGGCGCGGTGAAGACCGTTTCACGTCGCGTGACATGATCGATGTCGAGACGCGGCTTGAGCGCGCTTCGCAGGCGATGGCCGAACGTGACCGGCACCGGGTTGGTGAGCGTGACAAAAGTCCCGCCCTGGCATCAGCGGAATCGCGCGGCCTTGCCTTGTCCGGTGAGCAGCGCGCGGCATTCGATCATGTCACGGGCGGCAAAGACCTTGGTGTTATCATCGGCTATGCCGGGACGGGGAAGTCGGCGATGCTGGGTGTCGCCCGCGAGGCTTGGGAAGCGGCGGGCTATGAGGTTCGCGGCGCGGCGCTGTCTGGCATTGCCGCCGAAGGGCTTGAAGCCGGTTCGGCCATTCCGTCGCGGACCATCGCCAGCCTGGAACATCAATGGGCGCAGGGCCGCGATTTGCTTACTTCGCGTGATGTGCTGGTCATCGACGAGGCGGGAATGATCGGCTCCCGCCAGATGGAGCGCCTGGTGTCAGCCGCCAACGAGGCCGGAGCCAAACTGGTTTTGGTTGGCGATCCGCAGCAGTTGCAGGCGATTGACGCGGGTGCAGCCTTTCGTTCGATCGCCGAACGGCAGGGCGGCGTCGAGATCACCGAGATCAGGCGGCAGAAAGTGGATTGGCAGCGCGATGCCACGCGCCAGCTCGCCACCGGGCGGACAGGGGACGCGCTCCGCGACTATGCCGAACGAGGCATGGTCCACCCCGCCGATACGCGCGCGGGGGCGCGGGGCGCGTTGATCGAGACCTGGGACGCCGAGCGCATCGCCGCGCCTGGCGACAGCCGCATCATCCTGACCCACACCAACGACGAGGTGCGCGAACTCAATGGGGCAGCGCGCGAGCGGCTGCGCGCCAATGGCGAACTCGGCTCAGACATCGCGATGCAGGTGGAACGCGGCGAGCGCAGCTTTGCCGACGGCGACCGCGTGATGTTCCTTCGCAACGACCGCGAACTTGGCGTCAAGAACGGCAGTCTTGGGACGCTGCAATCGGTCAGCAGGCAGAGCATGGCCGTGACGCTAGACGATGGCCGCCGCGTCGCATTCGACATCAAGGACTATGCCCATATCGATCACGGCTATGCCGCGACCATCCACAAATCACAGGGTGTCACCGTGGACCGCGCCTACGTTCTGGCGACGCCTGGGATGGATCAGCATAGCAGCTATGTGGCGCTATCCCGTCACCGTGACTCGGTATCGCTGCACTATGGCCGCGATGACTTCGCTGATACTGGCAAGCTGGCCCGCAGCCTGTCGCGTGAACGGGCCAAGGATATGGCGCTGGATTATGCCCGCGAGCGGGACGTTGATCCGGCCCGGGTGTTTGCCGAGCGGCGCGGTATTTCGTTCCGCGAGCGGGTGACGGAGATTGTCCGCAAGATCGTGCCGGAAAAGGCGAGGAGCATTTTCGCCAGCTTCCGGCCATCGCCCGAACCGCAACACGCCATCGTCGTCGAACCGAAGGCGAAAGCCGGAACGCTCGACATCGGGCGTGGGGTAGAACGCTACGCCCGTGCCGTGGCGGACATCGAGCGCACCGCCGCCACGGGCCTGGAACCCCTGCCGCACCAGATTGCCGGGCGGGAGAAAGCGTTCGCTGGATTGAATGACATCCGCCCCCAGGCGGGCAAAGACCTGTCGGCAGCGTTCCGCAGCCAGCCCGAACTTGTGGGGCAAGCCGCAAGCGGGCACACGGCCAATGCCATTCGCGCAATGCAGCTTGAGGCCGAAATCCGCACCAACCCGGCCATGCGCGCCGACCGCTTTGTCGAGAATTGGCAGCGGCTGCACCGCCAGCGCGATCAGGCGTTCCAGACCGGCAATCACCGCCGCGCCGACGCCGTCTCCGCCAGCATGGGGGCCATGGCCAAGAGCCTGGAGCGCGACCCGCAGGTCGATTCCTTGCTGCGCAATCGCAAGATCGAACTTGGCCTTCGCGCCAGCGGGTCAGGCGGCATCGCCCATCAGCTTCATGAAGCACTCGGCCTTGGTCGCGGACGCGGCCTTGGCATTGGTATGTAAAGGAGACGAACAATGGAAAAGGAGCCTGTCACGACCGGGGCGATCGATCCCGCCGCGATGGCATTCGACACGTTACGATTGGAGGTGACGACCCTGAGGCTTGCGGTCCAGCAGCTTGCGGCGGCACCGACGACGATCGACATCCCCGACTATACCGAAACGCTTGCGGAAATCCGTGGTGCGACCCAAGCCTTGGCAAATCACTATCGTAAGCTGCGCGACGCACCGGCGTTGATGGTGACGCCCGAAAAGTTGGCAGCCCAGATCAATGCGGCAAGTGCTGCCGCCAGAGCAAGCGAGCGTCAGGCCCTGCAAAGCGCCGAAAACAGCTTCGTCGCAATTACCCGCGAGCTGACGGGTTTTGTCGAATCAGCACGCACTGCCGACCGACAAAACAAGTGGGTTTTGGGGGCATTTCTGCTCGGGATTGCAACGTGCGCGGCGTTTGTTATGATGGTGACGCGCTGGGACAGCACGGAACGGCCTGCAACCACGGAAGTACGGCCAAAGGTGCAAAAACTGCGGTAAAGCGAGTGTTGGTAAGGGTGCAGGTAACCCGAAAATCTCTCGCTAACCTTCTAAAATCATTAGAAAATGTTGGTCGAGAAGACGCAATCCTGTCTCCCCGACCACTTTCCCAGCTCAACAAATAGCCTTTGCAGCCGCTCTATTCGGCCGGTTGCGTCTGGCCTGCGATGGCGCTGTCATGCGCAGATGGCGTGTGCTGCCGCGCCGCTGCTCGCCCGCCCGCGCGATGCAACAGGAAAAAGAGCACCGCAGCGCCTGTCAGCGGCAGGTAGAAGAATATCAGCCGCCATGCGCTCATCGCCGGGACCAGCGCGCCGGTTGCCACGAAGGGGGCAAACATCAGCAGGAAGGCCGCCTCAGCCCCGCCCGCGCCGCCGGGCGTTGGCACCACCGAACTGATCGATTGCACCACATATTGCAGCAGCCAGTAAAGCGCCGGGTGCCATGCCTGCCCAAAGCCTGCCAGCACAATCCCGGCGAGCGAGAAGCGCGCCAGCCATTGCACCAGCGCCAGCAGCAGATTGACCAGCGCGACCCCCTTGCCCCGGCGAAGCACCCGCAACCAATCATGCAGCATGTGCGCCGCAAAGCTGCGCATGCGCGCACCAATCTGCGCCGCTCTGGCCTGAAGTGCAGCCCCAGCTACCCCACTGACAATCGCGATGATGACGGCAGCCAAGACGCACGCCGCGCCCAGCGCGATCCAGCCAAACAGTGCCAGATTACCCTCTATCCGTTCGATCAATCCGGGTTGTCCGGCGATGAAATCCATCAGCTGAAACCCGCTGAACCCCACGCAGAACGCCACCAGCGCGCCCAGCACCACCGCATCTTCTGCTGCCTGTAACGAGATCAGCGTCGCCGCCTTGCGCGACGAAACCCCCTCGCTCATCAGGAACAGCAGTTTGAGCGGCACCCCGCCTGCGGCCGAAGGGGTGATCGAATTGGCCACGATCGTGCCGGTGACAACCTTGAGCCCGCCGCGAAAGCCAAGGCCGACCCCCATGAACCGTCCCCATAGCGCCAGGCGCAGCGAATTGGCGACCATCGGCAGGAACGCCGTCACCACCGCCAGCACCAGGAAGCCCGGCACGGCGATCCAGTCTGCCAGATTGATCCCGTCGAGCGACCAGACCAGCACCCCGACATTGGCGAGTGCCATCAGCGGCAGTATCGACAGCGCGATCGCCAGCGTACGGCGCGGCAGGCGCTGCCAGGGCGCCAGCGGAGCATTGGGATGGGACGGCTGGGTCAAGAGGCGTTCGTGGCCTGTCGCATGCCGCCGATCCACGATCCGCGCATGCGCGCGTCACGCGCCTTCAGCGCTTCGGCATATTCGACATTGATCAGCTGTTCGAAAGTCTGCTGCCAGCGGTTATGCGATCCGGCCAGCGCGATGCTGCGCGCCCGCTTGCCCGCGTAGTCCTCGCGCCACACCTCTGCCACGCCGCGCGCCATCGCCACCGGATCGTCCACCGGGCCGAGCGCGCCGGTGCCTTCGGGCACGCGTTCCGGCATGGCACCCGCCGCCACACCCACCACCGGCAAGCCCGATGCCTGGGCTTCGAGCACCGAAATGCCGAAGGTCTCATCCGCCATCCCGCTGACATAAATGTCGCTTGAGGCGAGCGCGCGGGCGAGCGCGGCGCGGTTGGTTTCATAGCCCGGAAAGGCAATTGGCAGGCCCTTGGCTTCATCGATCAGCACGTCGCGCAGCTTGCCATCGCCCATCAATACCATCGCCGCGCCCAGGCTGCGGGGCAGCTGCTTGAACATTTCGACGAGCACATAGGCGCGCTTTTCATTGTCGAGCCGCCCGGCATAGATCAGCAGCGGGCCATCGCTCTCAGGCAGGCCCATCTCACGCCGGAAGCTGGGATCGCGGTGGTCGGGGGAGAATTGGTCAATATCCACGCCCAACCCCAGCACCCCGGTGTTGTGATAGCCCAGCCCGCCCAGCATCCGCCGCGCTTCGTTGTTGAGGGTATAGACCCGGTCAAACCGGTGATAGGTCAGCCACGCATAGGCAAGCGCTAACTGGCGGAAGCCCGCGCCCAGCGTATCGCCAAACCACTGCCGCCCGACGCGGTAGACCTGCGCGGTGGGAAAATCGGTGCGGTATCCCGCCACCAGCGCGCTGTTGGGATAGCGCCAGCGGTGCCGGATCGCGATCCACGGCAGCACCCACGGACACAGGCTTTCGATGATGTCGGGCTGATATTCTCGCAGCAGGTCGAACACCGCGTCATTGCGGTTGATCCAGCGGTAATTGGGGCTGCCCCATACCAGCGGCGCCGCTACCTCGGCGAAGATCGTGCGCCCTTCCACCGTGATCCGGTCTTCCGGCCCCGGCACGATCTGGAGCAAGCGGTGCTCCGAATGGTCGAGGAGATATTGCCGCTTTTCCTTGAGGTAGGTGGAAATGCCACCCCCTCCAGTGGGTGACCAGCTCTGCGTAAGATCGCAGATGAGGAGGCTTTTCGACATGCAGCAGGCTCTCGCAACAAGGCCGCGAGCCAATCAGCATGCCTTTAAGCGCAAGGAAGCGCAGGGCAGGCCGCGGCGGGCGGATCAACTGGGTGATCCTTTGCCTGCCCCGCATGTCCCCCGCGCGACATTTTCGCGGCATTACGGTTGCGAAATCCGATCCAAATTGCGACCAATCTGCGTCAAAACTGATCTTATTTGCCCTGCATTATCGCCGGTGCGGAAGGGATCGGGCCGCCGGTCTGAATCGAGGTGCTCTCGCCCGCAAGAATGCCGACCACCTGCGTCCACACTGCGACATTCTGGCGCAGCTGCACGGGATCGATCTTGTCGAGCGTGTCATCAGGCGTGTGGTGGAGGTCGAAATAGCGCGTGCCATCCTGCTGCAAATCGATCAGCGCACCCTTCTGATCGCGCACGATGTTGAGGTCCGCCCCGCCGGTGGCGGCATCGGTGCCGCTCGAAACGCCAAACCGCGCAACGGCGGCGGCGATCCGCTTGTGCAGCGCGGGGTTGGTCTCGCGGAAATTGCTGTCCAAGCGCCAGATCCGGTCAGCGCCGAAATCGCTTTCGAGGCCGACGGCGATGGGTTCGGCCAGATGGGCCTTGGAATAGGCGGCCGAGCCGAACAGGCCGACTTCCTCAGCCCCTGCCATCAACACGCGGATCGTGCGCAAGGGCTGGCCGGCTGCCTTTACCCGCAGCGCCGCCGCCGCAATGATCGCACAGCCCGCGCCGTCATCGAAGGCACCCGGCGCGTTCCACCAGCTATCGATGTGGCAGGCGAGCAATACCGGCGGCAGCGAAGGGTTACGCCCCACGATTTCGCCCACCACATTCCCGCTGGTCGTCATACCGAGATCGCGCGGCGTGAGCGTAAGCTTCAGCATGATCGGCTTGCCATTGGCCCGCGCGAACATGCGCTCAAGATTGGCGGCGTCGGGCAGGCTCAACGCCCCGGCGGGGATCGGAACCACGCGGCCGACATCGGCACCGCCGCCCTCGGTGCGGAAGGTCGTCCCGCCGGTGTGCGGGTTGCGGTGATAGTCGGTGCCGACCGACTTGATCACGGTCGCGACCGCGCCCTTGTTCGCTGCCAGGCCTGCCCCCACCCAGCGAGCGGGGCCAGCAAAACCGTACTGGCTGCCATCCTGCGTGCGCGTCATCGCATGCGAGATATAGGCGATTTTGCCTTTCAGACTGCCCTCGGGCGCGTTGCGCAGTTCGTCGACCGTCCGGAACATCACGACTTCGGCGGTAATCCCCTCCGCACCGGTGGAGGCGCTGCCGCCCAGCGGCTGAACCACCAGCGGCTGCGGAAAGGGACTGACGATCTCAGCTCGGTGAATGTCACCCGGCACCCAGGTCCGCATCTCGAACGGCTCGTCAACGACATTGGCAAAGCCCTTGGCCGTAAGCCACGCCACCGCCCAGGCCCGCGCGCGCGCCTCGGCCTCGGTCCCGGCTTGACGAGGGCCGACCTCGGTGGTGATCCCTTCGACGAAATCCCACGCATGGGTATCGCCTTTGAGCGCCGTATCGGCCTCGGCCTCCAGCGGGGCGGTCTGCGCAATACCGGCGCTGGAAAGGGAAACGAGCGAGAGCGCAGCAAGCGCAGCAAAGGTGCGGTTCATGGGCACCAGTGCTATCCCCCACCCGAGTGCAAGTCTACCGGCAAGTCTAGCCGCTTGCCCTAGGCCATCCCCTTCCCTATCTGCGCAGCCAAACCTCCTACCCCATTTCCTGATCCTCAAAGGACTGATCCGATGGCCGCGCAATACGCCTTTGTCATGAAGGACATGACCAAGACCTTCCCCGGTGCCCCGAAGCCCGTACTCTCGAACATCTCACTCCAGTTCTATCAGGGCGCAAAGATCGGTATCGTCGGCCCCAATGGCGCGGGCAAATCGACCCTGATCAAGATCATGGCGGGGATCGACAAGGATTTCACCGGCGAGGCATGGCCGGGCGAGAATATCACCGTCGGTTATCTGGAACAGGAACCGGAGCTTGATCCGACCAAAACCGTGCTTGAAAACGTCAAGGACGGCGCGCGCGGAACCGCCGACATGGTCGACCGCTTCAACGAAATCAGTGCGCTGATGTGCGAGCCGGATGCGGACTTTGAAACCCTCGGCGCAGAAATGGGCGAATTGCAGGACAAGATCGATGCGGTCGATGGCTGGACGCTCGACAATCAGCTTGAAGTTGCGATGGAAGCATTGCGCTGTCCTTCAGGTGATCTGGGCGTGCAAAGCCTCTCAGGCGGCGAGAAGCGCCGCGTCGCGCTGACCCGGTTGCTGATCCAGAAGCCTTCGATCCTGCTGCTGGACGAGCCGACCAACCACCTCGACGCGGAATCGGTGCAATGGCTGGAAAACCACCTCAAGGAATATGCCGGCGCGGTGCTGATGATCACCCACGACCGCTATTTCCTTGATAACGTGGTTGAATGGATCCTCGAGCTCGATCGCGGCAGCTATTATCCCTACGAAGGCAACTACTCCACCTATCTGGAGAAGAAGGCCAAGCGGATGGAGCAGGAAAACCGCGAGGAAAGCGGCAAGCAGAAGGCGTTGCAGCGCGAACTGGAATGGATCAGGCAGACCCCCGCGGCCCGCCAGACCAAGAGCAAGGCCCGCGTCCGCAAGTTTGAAGAATTGCAGAACGCGCAGGATAACCGTTCGCTCGGCAAGGCGCAAATCGTCATCCAGGTGCCCGAGCGGCTGGGCAGCAAGGTGATCGAGGCCAAGGGCCTGACCAAGTCTTACGGCGACAAGCTGTTGTTTGAAAACCTGTCGTTCATGCTGCCACCGGGCGGCATTGTTGGCATCATCGGCCCCAATGGCGCGGGTAAGTCCACACTGTTCAAGATCCTCACTGGCAAGGAACAGCCCGATAGCGGCACGGTCGAAATCGGCAGCACCGTGCATCTTGGGTATGTGGATCAGAGCCGTGACCATCTGGAGCAGTCAAACAACGTGTGGCAGGAAATCTCTGGCGGGCACGACTACATGACCGTCAATAAGCAGGAAACCTCGACCCGAGCTTACGTTGGCGCGTTCAACTTCAAGGGCGCGGACCAGCAGAAGAACGTCGGCAAGCTTTCAGGCGGTGAACGCAACCGCGTGCACATGGCGAAGATGCTGAAGCAGGGCGGCAACGTGCTGCTGCTGGACGAGCCCACCAATGATCTCGACGTCGAGACCCTCGCAGCGCTGGAAGATGCGATCGAGAACTTCGCCGGTTGCGCGGTGGTGATCAGCCACGATCGCTTCTTCCTCGACCGTCTTGCCACCCACATCCTCGCTTTCGAGGGCAACAGCCACGTCGAATGGTTCGAAGGCAACTTCGAAGCTTACGAGGAAGACAAGCGCCGCCGTTTGGGCGACGCGGCCGACCGCCCGACGCGGCTCGCTTACAAAAAGCTGACGCGCTGAGGCGGGATGACTTCGGCGGGCTGGTTAACCCCAGCCCGCCGTTTCCACTGTCAGCCCGTCTATCGTCGCTGAATAAAGTACCTCACCGAACGGCACGTCTAACTGCCCGTCATACCCTCCCCCGTCAGCCTCGCTGCGGGGGTTGGCGTGGCACAGCACGCGGTTTTCATTGATGTCGATCACCCAATATTCAGGCACGCCCGCACGGGCATAGAGCTCTTCCTTGAACCCGAGGTCTTTAGCCAAGGTGGTGTCCGAGACCTCGATCACCAGCTTCAGAGCCTCAAGCGGCAGGATGCCCTTGCCTTCGGGAGCATCGGTGATCGCGATATCGGGATCGGGCACGTCGTGGTTGGACAGGCGCACCGAGATATCGATCAATGCCGTCAAATCTGAACCACAAGCTTGAAGCGCTTGGCGGATCGAGAAATAGACATCGCCGAGAACCCGCGCATGCGGGCGGTGCTTGGGGCTCATGTAATACACCTCGCCATCAAACAGTTCCGTCCGGCGGTCATCAAAAGCCCCCTCGCTGTCGAGCAGGAGATATTCTTCCACCGTCAGGCGATGCCGAGTCGCAGGGTCAAGAATGTCGTGCGTTGTCATGCGCGAAGGATATCACAAGCATACCGGCGCGGCAAAGTGGGTTGGCGGTCGCCCCCTCCTTTACGCGGTGTTAACCAGACTGGCGGCACTCTCCGTTGCGACATCAATGTCGCAAAGGGGCAGCAGGGGCGTGATCACGGGTATTCAGGTGCCGCTTGAAGCGGCCATGGCGATGTGCGGCGTGTTCCTGCTGATCGGGGCGGGCCTTGCTCACTGGCTGGCTCAAGGCCCCCGCGCACAGCACAGCGATCCGCTTGCCGATCTGATGCAGCCTGACAGGCTAGGCCCGGCGATTGATCTCGCCGCCCGGCGCAATGCCAAGCGCGATGCGTCTCATGCGGTGCTGCGGGGGCGGATTGATCAGCTTGCCGCATCGCAGGGTGGCCTTGACGCCGATTTGCGAGGCGCGTTGCGCGATCAGATCGCGGCGGTGATGCGGTCCGGGCTGCGGCGCGGCGATACCATGACCCTTTTTGAAGGCGATGGCTTTACCATCATCGCTCCGGGCGCTGATGAAGATGGCGCTGTCCGGATGGCTGACCGGCTGCGCGATGCCCTGGCGACGATCCGGCTGTCGCAATCCGACGCTCGCGGTGGCCTTAAAGCCCGCTTTGGCGTGGCGGCGGGTGACGCGGGCGAACCGCTGGCCCAGCGTGCCCTGCGCGCGCTTGAGGCCGCGATGGCGCAGAGCGATGCTCATGTCGTCAGCGCGAATGATATCAGGGAGGTGATTTACCTCCCCGCCCCCGCGCCAGCGGCGATTGCTTCGGCAGCATAGAGCCGCGCCGCGATCACGGCGTAACCCAGCGCCCCTCCCACTCCGCATCACCATCGCCCGCGCGCGCAAACTGCGCCCGGACATGGCCGGTATGGGCAAGATAGAGCCAATCGAGCGACGTAATCGTGATCAGCAGCAGCGCGAAATTGTCGCGCGCGGGGATCAGCTGCGCCGCGTCTGGTTCCACCCCTTCGAACTCTGGCGGCAGGCCTGATGCTGGCCCGTCAGACACTGCCCCGGGGCCGTCCCCCAGATAGCAGCGCCGGGCGAAATTGGTGCTGGCAGACCAGGCGGCGTCTACCTCTGGTCCGCTGGTCACGATCGCGCCCGTGCCGCGCGCACGGATCTGAACCTTTGCGCCCTGATCGTAGAACAGCACCGCCACACGCGAATCGGCCGCGATCACCTGCGCTTTGGGCGAACGGGAATCGGTGTGCAGCCGCAGGGTCCAGCGGGCGGTATCAAAGGCGCGCAAGACCATCACCCGCGCATCAACATCACCCGTGACAATCACTGGCGCATGCATTGGCGATTTCCGATCGCGAGCGGCGCGAATCAGGCGGTTGCGGCAATCTGTGCGGACATCATCGAGGGTTTCGAACATCACCTTGCGCCTTTGTGGGCAATCCGGTGCCAGTCAAGCAGGCAGCGCCCGTATCGTGTTCTGTTCATTTATTACGCATTTTTTCTGAATATCGACGATCCGGTTCATCCCAGCGACAGTCTGAGGGTTCTAGTGCCGAGTCCTCAACTAGCTGCTTGTGGTGGGCCGGCAAAATTGGAGGTACTCGTGATGATGAACCTTTTTGCCAAGGGTGGTTCGCTGGGGGCTTTGGCCGCCGCGCTGGCCCTGGCCCTCCCTGCCACTCCGGTGGTCGCGCAAGATGCGCCGAACGCACGCTTCGAAGCGCGGACGCAGGCGCGTGCCGAACGCCAGCAGCAGCGGGTCGAGAACCGCGGCAACCGCGGCCAAGCGCGAACCGAGCGGCAGGCGCCGCAGCGCGCCGCTTCCCCACAGGCAGAAACGTCGGAACCCGTTCAGGCGAGGCCAAATCCCCGGACCAACCGCGGTTTCGGCAATGAGGTCGCCAATCGTGTGAGTCAGGCGGAACGCGCTGCACAAGTCGATCGCAGCAGCGAGCGGCGCGCCGAGCGTGTCGACCGGCGCAGCGAAGTGCGTGTGGATCAGGTTGACCGCCGGGCCGAACGGCGCGCTGACCAGATTGAGCAGCAGGGCGATTTCCGCTCCGATCAGCTTGATCGGCGTGGGCGCGATGGCGCAGCGGTCCGGGTGGATCGCCGCACCGATCGCCTTGCTGACCGGATAGAAGATCGCGGCGATCGCCGCGCCGTCGGAATCGAGGGCCGCGGAGACCGCCGGGTCGACCGCATCGAGGATCGCGGTGATCGCCGCGCTGACCGTGCGGATCGCGGCCGGGACAATTGGCGCGATGGGCGCGGCGGCGGGTTCAATGGTCAGGTCCGTGATGTTGCCCGCGATGCCCGCAGGGCCGATGCCCGCGACGGGCGCCGGGACGAATGGCGCGGTGATCGCCGCGACAACTACCGCGACGGACGGCGGAACTGGCGTCAAAACGACTGGCGCTGGGGCTGGCGCGGCCGCGATGGCTGGGACAACCGCGAGTTCCGTCGCTGGAACAACGGCTGGCGCAACGACCGCAACTACAATTGGGGCGCTTACCGGCGCAGCAACCGGTTCATCTACCGCCCCGGGCCTTACTACGCTCCTTATCGGTCACACTCATACAGCCGGTTAGGAATCGGGTTCTATCTCGACAGCCTGTTCTTCCAGCCGCGCTTTTTCGTGAATGATCCGTCGTACTATCGCCTGCCGCCCGTCTATGGCCCATACCAATGGGTTAGGTATTATGACGATGTCGTGCTTGTCGATATCTACACCGGCGAAGTCGTAGATGTGATCCACGATTTCTTCTGGTGACACGCCGCCCCCTGAAGACCCCGCCGGAGCAATCCGGCGGGGTTTTTCGTGCGCCGACGAGGCCTGCGGCTGGAGTAGATCCAAACCACCCGAAGCGTTGCGCGCCGCCGTCAGCTTGCTACCATGGCCGGGCCATGCCAGCTCACGACCTTGTTCCTGATCAGCACGCCCTCGCCGATTTTGGCGTCCGGGTGCGGACGCGGCTGGCGGCAGACCCCGCTATCTATCGCATCGCAACCAGCCCGGTTGAGCTCTTCGCGGTGGGCGATTTTATTGCGGCGGAGGACTGCGCGAGGCTGTGCGCGATGATCGACGCGGTGGCGCGGCCATCATCCCTGCACGAGTTGGATTATGCGAGCGGCTTCCGGACGTCCTATTCCGGCGATCTTGATCCACGTGATCCCTTGGTGGCGGCGGTATCGCAGCGGATTGACGCGCTGCTGGGGCTGGATTGTGCCATTGGCGAGCCAGTGCAGGGCCAGCGCTACCTGCCGGGCCAGCAGTTCAAGCCGCATAATGACTGGTTCTACACTAGCGAGGGTTACTGGCCGCAGGAAAAAGCGCGCGGTGGGCAGCGCAGCTGGACTGCGATGGTCTATCTCAACGATGTCGAAGCGGGCGGCGCGACGCTGTTTACCCAACTGGGTATCCAGATCGAGCCGAAGCGCGGGGCGCTGCTGATCTGGAACAATGCCCTGCCCGATGGCCGACCCAACGCGGCGACCTTGCATGCCGGAACCCCGGTGGAGCGCGGCGTGAAATACATTATCACCAAGTGGTACCGCACGCGCGAATGGCGGTAGCAAAGCCGCGCTTGCGCTCAGCTTTCGGGCGGCGCGGCGGCGGTGGTTTCCTTGCGATGCGCGCGAAATTCCTCGGCCAGATTTTCGATCCGATGGCCGAGGCGCAGGATTTCCAGCTGGGTGCGCAGGTTCACTTCGTAATCATGGCGCGCCGCAATCCGGTCTTTCATCGCCTGACGGTTCTGGCTCATCAGGATTACCGGCGCCTGGACCGCTGCCAGCATCGAGAGCAGCAGGTTGAGGAAGATGAAGGGATAGGCATCGAAGGGTGCCAACCCCACCCATTCCAGCACGCCGGTATTGAGCAGCGCCCACACCACCAGCACCGCGCCAAAGGCCATGATAAAGCCCCAGCTTCCGCCCACCGCCGCCACCCGGTCAGCGAGGCGATCGCCGGGCGTGTCGCGGCCTTGCGCCGTCTCGTCGGCATCGCGGCCGGTGAAGCTGCGCGACGCCACCCGCGTGAGCACGCGCTGCTCGTCCGCCCCGAGATCGTCGAAGTCGCGCCCCAACAGGTCACGCGCCAGCCTGCGGGGATCGGCCTCGCGGGTCATGCCATGACTTAGGCCCGCGCCAACGCTTCGGCGATCAGCACGCGGGTCGGCGCAATGCCATAGAGCGCGATGAAGCTACCCATGCGCGGGCCTTGTTCGGAGCCGAGCAGGGTTTCGTAGAGCGCCTTGAACCAGTCGCGCAGGGTCTCGAAGCCGAATGCCTCCTGCTTGCCGATTTCATAGACAATGGTTTGGAGGTCCTCGGCGCTGATATCGAACTCCACATTTTCTAAAGCTTTGCTCAGAGCGCCGAGCGCAGCAGCTTCATTCGGAGTCGGTGCGCGCTTCTTGATGTCTCGCGAAAGAACTTCACGGTGATACGCAATAGCACGAGGAATCAGTGGCGAAATCCGCTCGAAAGCTTTGACGAGCCAATTGTCGAACCGCTCTGCGATTTCACTGTTCTGTTCGTCAGAATATCCAGAATCAAATGGCACGTCGCTCTGCATATCGATGTAGTGCCGGAGATAGGTTAGCACGCGTTCTTCGCTGACCTCTGCGCCCAGCACGCCCACCAGATTGAGCAGCAGGCTGAACGGCACCGGCAGCGTATCGCCGGCACCTGGAGCCTCGGCGCCCGCATGCCTCTCGTTCGCGCGCAACAGGTGCCACACCGGATTGCCGAGCTGCTTGTCGATATCCTGCCCCGGCAAGACGGCGCGGAACTGCCAGTAATCGTCGATGGCCTTGGGGATCACGCCCGCATGCAATTGCTTGGCGCTCTTGGGATTGGCGAAGATGTAGTGCCCAAGGCTTTCCTCGCTGCCATATTTCAGCCAGTCCTCGATCGAGAGGCCATTGCCCTTGGACTTGGAGATCTTCTCGCCCTTGGCGTCCAGAAACAGCTCGTAGATCAGGCCTTCGGGCTTGGTGCCGCCGAGCACGCGGGCGATCTTGCCCGACTGAATGCCGCTATCGGTCAAGTCCTTGCCGTACATCTCGTAATCGACGCCCAGCGCAACCCAGCGCATCGCCCAATCGACCTTCCACTGGCACTTGGCCATGCCGCCCAGCGCCGATTGCTCGACGGTGCTGCCGTCCTCATCGATGAAGCGGATGATCCCGGCGGCGGCATCGACCACTTCGATCGGCACCTGCAACACCGCGCCGGTGGTGGGGCTGATCGGCATGAGCGGCGAATAGGTCTGCCGCCGCTCCTCGCCCAGTGTTGGCAGCATGATATCGAGGATCGCGCCGAAATTGGTGAGCACGCCCTTCAGCGCGTCGTCAAACTTGCCGCCATTGTAGCAATCGGACGAGCTGACGAATTCATATTCGAACCCGAACTGATCGAGGAAGGCGCGCAGCATCGCGTTGTTGTGCGCGGCGAAGCTTTCGTATTCGGTGCCGAACGGGTTGGGAATGCGGCTCAGCGGCTTGCCCATGTGCTGCGCCAGCATATCGCGGTTGGGCACATTATCGGGCACCTTGCGCAGGCCATCCATGTCGTCGGAGAAGGCCACCAGCCGCGTTGCCGCCCCGCCGGTCAGCGCCTCATAGGCGCGCCGCACCAGCGTGGTGCGCAGCACCTCCTGAAACGTGCCGATATGCGGCAGGCCCGAAGGCCCATAGCCAGTCTCGAACAGCACGCCGCCCGCTTTGCCTTCAGGCAGCCGCTTGGCGAGCCGCTGCGCTTCCTGAAACGGCCATGCCTTGGAGTTCTGGGCTGCGGTGATGAGGTCTTGCGGCGTTATAGTCATAGCCGAGCGGCTATTAGGCAAGGTGCCCCGGCTTGCAAGCACGAAGGGCGATCACCGGGCCGGGCGCTGCCGCCCGTCAGGCAAATACTTCGCCATAATCCGCCTGATGATCTGCCTTGAACCGGCGCATCATGCCCGGCATCAGGAATAGATCGGCGAAGATCCACACGATCCACGCCAGCAGCCCAATGAAGCCGAGCGGCGGGAAGACGAACAAGATGACCAGAGACACAATCGCTAGGCCAATCTGCATCAGCGCAGATTCTTTCTGGCCGCAGTAAAACCGGTGCAGCGATCCCTGCCCCGCCACGAACCAGAACAGGTAGGCAAGCCCCAGACTGCGCTTGCTGGGTTCCCCAAGGATCCAGCGCTGTCCGGAACTGCGGCCGGCCGCGCCTGCGCCCGATCGGCTTTGCATGGCGGTGCGGGCGTCTTTCGCAGGCATCGGTGACCAGTTTTGGCCAACATTGGCATCAAGCCGGGTTGCCGGGCGGGGACCATTGCGCAGGCCTGCCAGCGGATCAGAGGAGGTATCGGGCGAGACGGTCATGGTTTGGGCGGTGCCGGTGTTGCGCGACCGTTCCGATGCAAGGAACGCCTCGCGCCGAGCAGCCATGGCGTCATCCTGGCTCGGGACCGGAGCGGCAGGGCGCGGGGCCACCGGTGCGATCTCGCCAGGGGCCAGACCCTTGCGTCCAAAGCTCATTCTATCCCTCGTCACGTTTGCAGCAGATGGTTCGACATTGGCAGCAAAGGGTTAACCGCCCGTTATGGCTGCGAAGACTCTGTCTTCGCGGGGCAAAGCGCTGGGGTAGTGCGTTTACAACGTGGGTCGCCTCGCCCATGCAAACGGGGTGAGCTTGCCGTCTGCCCCGCCTGACCCGATCGCACTGCCCGCGCTGCATGCCAGCCACGGCGGACATTGGTTGCGTGGCAGCGGCGGCAACACCAATGCCGTGTCCAAAGGCGATGCGATCATGGCGGCTGCCGATACCCCCGTGCTGCTGATCAACGCGCCGCTGGTCGCGAACCGATTGGGATATCCCGATCTTTCCGGGTTGGACGTGCTGGAGGCCTTCGCCTTCATTCACCCCGCCCGCTTCTGCGTTCCCACGCCGCGCGGGCTGGCCGAGGCGCTGGGGCTGCCGCTGGCGGAAAGTGACGAGGCGGTGCCCGGACTGCTGCAACGCGCCGCCGGGGCGCTGATCGCTGCCTGCCGCGATCCTGAGTGGTTCGAACGCGAGGGCGCATGGAGCGCGCTGCAAAGCCTTGAACGGCTGCGCTGGCCGTGGGCGCAGGTTTTGAAGCCCCACATTGCCAAGCCCGAAAAGGCCGAACGCTGGCTGTTTGCCCGCCTGCCCGAATGGGAAGAGGTCGCCGATCGTCCCGCCCCGCGGCAGATCGAACTTGCCCCCGAAGCAGTGCAAGGGCAGCTCGCCCGGCTGACCGGCTCAGGCGCAGAGCAGCGTGAAGGCCAGCGCGCCTATGCGCAGGATGTGGCGCGGATCTTCGCCCCCCGCTCTGCTCCGGGCCGTCCGCATCTGGGGCTGGCGCAGGCGGGCACGGGGATCGGCAAGACGCTGGGATACCTTGCGCCTGCCTCGCTATGGTCTGAACAGAGCGGGGGGACGGTGTGGGTATCAACTTTCACCAAGAACCTGCAACGCCAGCTGCGCGCAGAAAGCCGCCGCGCCTGGCCAACGAAGCGCGCCGACGGATCGCCGCCCGTGGTGGTGCGCAAGGGGCGCGAGAATTACCTCTGCCTGCTCAACCTTGAAGACGCCTTGCAGGGCGGATTTGCCGGCCGCGCGGCGATCATGGCGCAGTTGGTGGCGCGCTGGGGGGCCTATACCCGAGACGGCGACATGGTGGGCGGCGATTTGCCCGGCTGGCTTGGCACATTGTTCCGCAAGCGGGGCATTGCGGCGCTCACCGATCAGCGCGGCGAATGCGTCTATGCCGGGTGCCCGCATTACCGCAAATGCTTCATCGAACGCGCCGCGCGCGACAGTGCGCAGGCCGATCTTGTGATCGCCAATCACGCCCTCGTGATGGTCAACGCAGCGCGCGCGCGTGATACGAGCCAGCGCCCGACACGGCTGATCTTCGACGAAGGCCACCATGTCTTCGATGCTGCGGATTCGACCTTTGCTGCCACACTCTCCGGGCAGGAGACGATTGAGCTGCGGCGCTGGATCATCGGCCCCGAACGCGAAGCGCGCGGGCGCAGGCGCGGGCTTGCGGCGCGGCTCGCCGATATCGCGAGTTACGACGAAGCTGGGGCCGAAGCGATTGCCGCCGCGTGCAAGGCGGGGCAATTGCTCCCGTCGGACGGCTGGCTGCAACGGCTCACCGAAAACGCGCCCTTCGGCCCGGTCGAAGCGCTGCTTGCCGCAGTGCGGGCTGCGACCTATGCCCGCGACGAAAGCGGCGGGATTGATGCAGGCTATGCGATCGAGACCGAAGCGGCGGGCCTTCCCGGCGAAGTAATCGAAGCGGCCAGCGCCGCCGCCGAGGCGCTGGCAGCAATCCGGGTGCCGCTGATCCGGCTGAGCGGGCGGCTGGAAGCGGTGCTGGCCGATCCGCCCGACTGGCTCGACACACAAGGCCGCGCGCGGATCGAAGGCGCGCGCTTTGCGCTCACATGGCGGATCGATCTGATCGCGGCGTGGGAAGCGCTGCTCGACCGGCTGGGCGGCCCGGCCGATCCCGAATTCGTCGATTGGCTCGCGGTGGACCGGTCAGAGGCGCGCGAATTCGATGTTGCGATCCACCGGCGCTGGCTCGATCCGATGAAGCCCTTTGCCCGCGTGGTGCTGGAACCGGCGCACGGCGTGTTGCTGACCAGCGCGACCTTGACCGACCGAACCACTGATGGCGATTCGACCGGTGCGCAATGGGCCAGCGCCATCGCCCGGTCCGGCGCAGCCCATATCGACAGCGCGCCGTTGCTGTCAGCGGCAACAAGCCCGTTCGATTACGCCGCCCGGGCCGAGGTGCTGATCGTAACCGATATCAAGAAGGGCGATCTCCCCGCTCTGGCAGGCGCCTATGCGCGGCTAATCGAGGCTTCTGGCGGCGGAGTGCTTGGCCTGTTCACTGCGATCCGGCGGCTGCGGGCGGTCTATGGCCGGATTGCCGATCGGCTCGCGCGGGCGGACCTGCCGGTCTATGCCCAGCATGTCGATCCGATCGACACCGGCACCATGGTCGATATCTTCCGCGATGATCCGCGTGCCAGCCTGCTCGGCACCGACGCGCTGCGCGATGGGGTGGACGTGCCGGGCCAGTCGCTGCGTTGCGTGGTGCTGGAGCAGGTGCCATGGCCGCGCCCGGATATCCTGCACAAGGCGCGCCGCGCGGCAGGCGGCGGCAGCACCTATGATGACCGGATCATCCGCGCCAAGCTGGCGCAGGCCTTCGGGCGATTGATCCGCAGCAAGGATGATGCGGGGCACTTCATCGTTCTGTCCCCCGCCTTCCCCTCACGGCTCCTTTCCGCTTTTCCGAAAGGCACCCCGGTGCTGCGGGTGACACTCGATCAGGCTTTACAACGCCTCGCGGCTGGTGTTGGGGCCGTGACAGACGTGCCGGCACAAATCGGTACTCAGGGAGCCTTGCAGCCATGAAGATCCTCGGTCTCCTGCGCCATGCCAAGTCCGACTGGGACGATACCAATCAGCGCGATTTCGACCGGGGGCTGAATGCGCGCGGGCGCAAGGGTGCGGTGCTGATTGGCGATCACATTCGCAGTCACGGGGTGATGTGGGACAAGCTGATCGCCAGCCCCGCCGTGCGGGTGAAGCTGACGCTGGAAGGCGCGCTGCCCGAGATGCCGGTGATCTGGGACCAGCGGCTCTATCTCGCCAGCTTTGACTCGATCGTTGAGACGATCGAGGCCCATGCAGGCAGCGGTGATGACGAGGCCAAGACGATCCTCATCTCCGGCCATAACCCCGGCCTGCAGGACGTGCTGCTGGAACTGGTCGCGCCGGGCAAGGAAAACGCGCTGTTCAAGGAGGCGGTGGTGAAGTTCCCGACCGCCGCCTATGCCGTGCTCGAATGCGATATCGCGCACTGGAGCGAATTGAAGCGCTACTGCGCCGAACTGGTTCACTTCGCGCGGCCGAGGGATCTCGATCCGGCGCTGGGGCCGGAAACCTAGGTCAAACCCAAAGTCACCGGCACCAGATTAGCGGCCATCCTTGACCGCATCCGCGATCGTTTTGCCCGGCACAATCGGCATCTGATCGGCGGCGGTGCTGATAGTGATACGCGAATTGACCCGGCCGGCGCGGATGTAATTTTCAGCATGAACTCCACGTTCGGGCACCTTAGCAAAGCGCCGCCCGCAATTCACCTTGCCTTAGAGCCCGATTCGAAAGTTTTTCAAGCATAGCAGTATTTTGCGGTTCGTCGGATGATTATACGGATTGACGCGATGTGTGCCCAGGCGGTTGAGGAAGCGATGGAGGTTTCCCAGTCTTTGG
>JAESGE010000065.1_pt1 | contig 151264 bp, 127 predicted proteins | sample 9269601 | NCBI WGS metagenome assembly JAESGE01 (sample SAMN14515569, study PRJNA621662) | algae metagenome | isolation source: Tolypothrix brevis GSE-NOS-MK-07-07A and co-occurring heterotrophs from wet... | place: USA: Grand Staircase Escalante National Monument, Utah | collected 2006-04-16
TGTTGGTCATAAGTTCAAGCGTCTTAGATACAAGGTAAGACAAGGCATGGAAAAACTCAGAACCAGAATTAAGAACCTGCGCTCTGAGTGCCACAAACAAGTCGGGTCATACCTGGCGAAAAATTACTCTGTCTTAAAAAAAATACTGAATACCGTAAAGACAGCATTCGAGTTGTAGTCACTCGTTTGCTAGCATTTGGCAGTGCTACGTCTTTACATACCATTTTTTACCACCAATTCCTTAATACCAACTGTATTGGTTTATTGCTAATAATTCATATCTGGTAAATAAAAATGCTAATCAATAAAGTAAGTAAAACATCAAAAAACGGTGTTAATTTTCACAAAAAAACTCAGCATGTTTTCGTATTCTTAGAAATTTTTGAACGCGAAGGTGGAATTCAATCATATGTAAAGGATATTTTTCGAGCTTATGCCGGATTGAAAGAAACCTATCACGCGGAAGTATTTTTGTTGCGAGACGGTTCTGGCTGCTCAAATCCTTTTAAGTCTGAGCATTTAAAATTTCATTACTTTAAAACTGAGTCTCCTCAGGTGGGACGAATGAGAATGGCAACAGCATTGCTGAAGCATCTGCTGCGACAGCGACCAGAGCAGGTTTTCTGCGGTCATATTAACCTCGCACCATTGGTAGGTATATTGTGCCAACCTCTAGGAATTCCCTACACAGTGATGATTCATGGCAAAGAGGTTTGGCAGCCATTACCAGCCGCGACAAAATCCAGCCTGCAAAAAGCAGCACGCATTTGGACGGTCAGCCGCTACACTTGTCAAGTTGCCTGTGCTGTCAACAACCTTAATCCTGCTAATGTAGAAATATTACCTTGTGCGGTGAATGGTGATTACTTTACTCCAGGAGCCAAGCCGACTGCGTTGTTAGAGCGCTATGGTTTAACTGATGCCAAGGTCTTAATTACTGTAGCGCGGTTGTGGTCGGGAGATATTTATAAAGGTGTGGATATAACGATTCAGGCGTTACCCCAAATAGCTCGTGTTTTCCCACAAGTAAAATATTTGGTAATTGGTCGTGGCGACGATCAACCCAGACTAGCACAGCTAGCCAAAGATTTAGGCGTTGCACAGCAAGTTATCTTTGCTGGGTTCGTGCCTACAGAAGAACTGGTAGCACACTACCGTCTCGCTGATGCTTACATTATGCCTTCCCAAGAAGGCTTTGGCATTGTCTATTTAGAGGCGATGGCTTGTGGAGTGCCGGTGCTATCAGGTGATGATGATGGCTCTGCTGACCCCTTACAAGATGGTAAACTAGGATGGCGAGTACCCCACCGCGATCGCGATGCAGTGGCGGCGGCTTGTTTAGAAATTCTCAAAGGTGATGACCAGCGTTGTGATGGCGAGTGGTTGCGAGAAAAAGCGATCGCTATATTTGGTATCGAAGCCTTCCAACAGCGGTTGCAGCAACTTTCATCAAGAGTCAAGAGTCAAGGGTCAAAAGTCAAGGGTCAAAAGTCAAGGATCTATTAATTTTGGATTTGGGACGACTATATTGTAAAGTCGCTATCCTAGAAGAAGAGGCAAACTAAATAGTCCAATATTTTATCAAGCCTTCTTAAAGTTGAGCAGTTTAAGTAATTTTTTCGGAACTTGTATTCTGCTGTTTGTATGTGTAGAATGTAAAATAATGCCAAAAACCAAGGCTAAAACAATCTGGTTAGTAAACCGCAGATCATTCTTGACTAGCAAGCCTGTAAAAAGGTAAACCGAGAGTCCACGGTTTGTTAAATTTGCTGAAATGAATGAACAATGGCTAAAAGCTTCAAAAAAAATTGCTTGGATAAAAAAATAGGGTGGGCTACACCCGAATTTATGCTTGTGGACAAGAAGGAGCCGACTCCCTTGGTTGAAGCAAGAAGCAGACCCTCTAAAGGAAACTTTAGTTGAATGGCTAGCTTTAAAGAAGTTTGGTCAAGTTTTGTATAGCAGCAGGACAACATTTAAAAAATGAGCCTTAAATCCTTACAGTTAAATCTTTTAAATCTCCGCCCTTGGCTGACTGTAGTCGCAGTTATCTGGTTGCTGGGGTCATTGGGCTTGGGCTGGTTGGTTAATTCGCTGCTAATTATTTTTGGGCTGCTATTCTTAGCACCCGTTTTAGCTTTCTTTGGGTTTCGCTGGTGGTTGCAACGCAACTTGGTTAATGACCAGTGTCCCGTTTGTGCGTATGAATTTAGCGGGTTAAATAATACTCCCTTGCAGTGTCCTAACTGTGGAGAGCAATTACTGGTGCAACAAGGTCATTTTCGGCGTTTCACACCAGAAGGGACAATTGATGTTACCGCAGTGGAAGTGCCAGCCCAATCAATGGAAGATTAGTCATGCATCGGCTTAGTGTAAAATGAATGATTTTTGACTACTTCTTTTGTTGCGAAAATGAAAGGCTATAGTTATACTGTCGTTGGGATAGCTCACCGACATATATTGAGTAATTCCCTTTTTCCCAGTAACCAGAAATTTCTGGCTTGCCTCCAGAGTAACTATCCGCTAAAACACAAAAGCGCCCTCCAGGACCGTCTATCAACAGTGTCGGCTTTCCAGGGCTTTCAACTGTTAATCGCAAGTAAGGTAGTGGATCTGTAATCTGGATAACTTGATTAGGTGTAGCGGCAATGTTACCGCAATTGCTTTTGTTTTCTCCCCCTGACTTGCCATTGACAATCAGTGGTTCGGGTTGGGAATTGGGCTTGATTACTAAAAGTGGTGCTTCCGCCAAAGTAACATTGGTAAAAACCAAACCCATCGCCAATACTACGGGAACAACCGTAAATAGCTTAAGCGTCTTCATCTGCTAGTGCCCCCGATTTATATAGCGATATTGATATACATAGCTTCAGTTGGTAGACGCTGGCAATTGATTTTTTGTTTCTAAGTGTGACGGATAATTTTTTCTTGACGAAATAAATCACAAAAACATCGTCGAACGGCACGTAAGCCCTTTGGCTTTAGACAGGGGAGGAAGTGCCAACGGTGGTTAAAACCACCGTCAATATTCAACCATGATGTGGATCTTCTATTAACACACGGTCAATACAATGTCTTATGGTTGTCAACAGATTTTAATTAGTCCCGATAAAGAGCTAAAAGCATTACTTGAGTTTGTTTGTGCCGAGGCTAACAACTTAATCAATTGCGGAATTTATTATTCTCGACAGTTCTATTTCAAAACAGGCAAGTTTCCGAGCAAAGTCGATTTGCATAAGCAATTAGGGACTATTCAGCAAAACAAACATTATCAAGCTTTGTATTCTGATACAGCACAGCAGATTTTAACTGGTGTTGCAGAGTCTTTTAAGTCTTTTGTTGGGTTATTGAAAGGTATCAAAAAAGGTACTGTTACCCAAAAACCAAGATTACCGGATTATCGTAAGTCTGGGGGAATGGCATTTGCAACTTTTACAGGACGCTCTATTAAGTTAAAAGATGGTATGCTGCGTTTCCCTTTAGGAAGTTTAGTAAAAACTTGGTTTGGCATTGATGCATTCTATTTACCTATGCCCTCTAATCTAGATTTCAAAGCTATTCGAGAAATCAGGATACTACCAAGAAACCGCCAATTTTACGCTGAATTTGTTTACAGAATTGAATTATCGGTTGTTGAAGTTGATAAGTCTAAAGTATTGGGGATAGACCACGGTATCGATAACTGGTTAACTTGTGTGTCAAATATTGACACATCTTTTATAGTTGATGGATTGCATCTAAAATCTTTGAATCAATGGTACAACAAGACAATTGCCAAAATCAAAGAAGGAAAAGCTCAAGGGTTTTGGTCTAACCGACTTGCCGCAATTACAGAAAAGCGCAACCGTCAAATGCGTGACGCAGTTAATAAAGCTGCAAGAATTGTAATTAACCATTGTATTAATAATAAGATTGGTTCAATTGTATTTGGTTGGAACACTGGACAGAAAGATAGTGCAAATATGGGAGGAAAAACGAATCAGAAATTTGTTCAAATTCCGACAGCCAAACTAAAAGACCGTATTGCTCAGTTATGCGAACAATACGGAATTGATTTTATTGAAACAGAAGAATCCTACACTTCTAAAATATCGTTCTTGGATAATGATGTTCTACCTACATTTGGTGCAAAACCCGAAGGGTGGAAAAGTAGTGGAACTAGAATAACCAGAGGTCAATTTAAGACATCAACCGGAATCAAAATAAATGCAGACTGTAATGGTGCAGTCAATATAATCAGAAAAGTAGCGGCAATATTTAAGTTTGACTTAAGTAAAGTCAGTAGTGGTGTTTTAAGTACGCCAAAGAAAGTTCTCCTGTGGACTCTTCAGAAATCCCCGTCCATTTATGGCGGGGAAGCTTAAAAGTATCCTGGCTAAGGTAAAAAATTTATGAATCCTCAAAGAGAAGATGATTTGCATTCTAGGCTTCAACAACTAGAGGAAGAAATGAATTCCTCGTCTCCAAAAGTAGTTGTTGAGCAGCCACAAACGGAAAAACAGACATCTAAATTCAATTTTCTCGCTTGGAAGCCGCACTTAGAGAGATTTAAAATCTGGTTCAAAAGCCTTTCAGGAATGGGAAAAATTGCTGTTGGTGGTGTAAGCGTTTTATTAGGTTTGGCGATGCTGCAAGCGGTTATCAAACTCGTTACGTCCGTTGTCAGTTTGGCAGTGTTGGCAGTGTTAGTGTATCTTGGATACAAATTTTTTGTGTCCGGCAGCTTTCAACGCAAGCAATAGTATTGTTGTCATCCACGATCAATAGTGGTGTGGAAATAAACTTAAAAGGAATTATGTAATGACGATTCCAAGTGTGAGGAGAAGTAATCATCAAACCAGTCGTTCAAAAGAACCGGAAAAATCCAATTTTCTACCCTTGGGAACTAAGCGTATTGCCGCTTGGGTAGTCGAAATTACATTGGTTGTTAGCAGTGGGTTGATTCCCTTCGGTATGGGTGTATACGCGAATTCTCGAAGCGATCTAGATAGAGTACCACTCAACCCGGTGCTTGTAGTCACTGAAAGAGCGATCGCTCAACCCTTGGCTCTACCTGTTAGTTACGGAACACGAAATGTAGCATGGGCTACTAACTTTTTGTGGACAGTAGCTTTGCTAGCTCCCCTGACAGTCTCTGGCTGGCAATTATATTTACTGGCTAAAACCGGTAGCACCATTCCGAAAGGTTGGTTTGGCGTGCGGGTTGTGAACGAGAAAGGCGCACCTCCCGGTTTCGGGGCAGTTTTGGTGCGAGAAGGAATTGGTCGTTGGACTGTGCCAATGTCCATCGCTTATCTGGTATGGAGATACAGCTTATTATTTCCTCACTTAAGTGTTTTTACGGGATTAGTTGCTTTGCTCTGGTTGGCAGAAGGGATGGGTTTCCCGTCGAGGCAGGGTCCTAGACGGGCACTACACGATCGCTTGGCGGGTACTTACACCATAGATGCGACTCGTCCCTTTACCCCCCCTAATGAAAGTCAGCCTAGCTTGACACAAGATGAGGAACAAGCGATCGCACTAGAATATGTCGATCAGCCTAACCTCTGGGGACGGATGCAGCAAAACCCCAGTCTGCCTTTATTTGGCATAGCACTTCTCTGCATGGCTGCCGTGTTAGGAACTTTAGTCGGTACTCAAGTTTACATCCAAACTCAGGAAAGCAAGCGCGAAGCCGATCAAGGTAAAAGACAACAGTTTCTCGCACTGGAAAAACAGTTAACTCCCAACTCCACCGCAACGGACTCCGAACGCCGAAGTGCAATTTTGGCAATGGGTACTCTAAATAACCCCCAGGGGATGAAATTTTTGGTGAGTCTGTTAGCTGAAGAGACCAATCCTATTTTACTTGATACGATTCAACAAGCGTTGATAAATATCGGTCCCGAAGCCATCCCCGATTTAAAACGCATGAATCAGTTTCTCGCTGGTGAGATGAATGCTAACAGCAACTCGCCCCAAAATAGAGAAATGCGACAAACAAAGTTACATATCAATCAGCGAGCGATTAACAAGATTTTAGCTGTTAACAGCAGTCGAATCGACAGCCTCGATCTGAGTCGCACTCAATTGGGACAAAGCGTCACTGGCAATAATTCCAACTTCAACTTGGTACTAAACAATGTTGATTTATCGGGAATTAATTTCAAATTCGCAAATCTAAATTCTGCCAGTTTTAAAAGTAGTCGTTTCCGGGGTGCAGGTGAAGATGGACGCTGGGATACATACGACGATTCAATTGCTGATTTAAGTGGCGCTCAAATCAAACAAGCCAATCTGAGCGATGCTAACCTCAGCCGCGTTTTGATGATCGGTACCGATTTGAGACGTGCTACCCTCAACAGAGCTAATTTATCTAATGGGCGTTTGGTTGGTGCTAAACTTGACAGCGCTCAATTAGTGGGAGCCGATCTGCGGGGTGCAGTTTTAGAAAATGCTAGCTTAACTGGGGCTGATTTGGGCGAAGCGAAATTAAACGAAGCCAATTTGTATGCTGCTAGTTTAAGTCGGGTGATTGCGATCGGCACGCAATTATCTTTTGCCAATTTAACTAAAACTAATTGGCAAGGATCGGATTTATCGGGAGCTTATTTGGATCGTGCCAATCTAAGCGATGCTAACTTAAGTGCGACTCGCCTGACTGGTGCTATATTGCGATCGGCTCAGATGAATAGGGTTAATTTGCGGAATGCCGACTTGAGTCTCGCAGATTTACGGGGAGCAAATCTGGCTGGTGCTGATTTTCAAGGGGCAATTCTTGCTCCTAGCAAACAAGATCCAGCAGATCAATTTGTGCGATCGCCCGCAATGGGGGCACAATCTGCTGTAGTACAAGGAGTTGATTTTACTCAAGTTAAAAATTTAGATCCTAAGCAACTGGCTTACATTTGTACTCAAGGTGGCATTCATCCTCGTTGCCCTTAGGGGAGATAAGGAGATGGGGAGATGGGGGGACAAGGAAAATTATTCTCCTTGTCCCCTCTTTGCCGGCAAATTTCCTACATTTTGTCAAATACTATAAACAAACGTGCCAATTTTTGCCAATATAATATTATTTCCCAAAAAATCACTGGGCAATAATCGGCATGAGTGAAAAATCCATAGAAAGCGGCGGTAAGGCTTTTCTCGCTATACTTTTGCCAATCTGTTTTTTAATTATTTTCCTGGTTTCCACCTGGCGAGTTTTGCTGGGTGTTATTTTGCTGATAGCTGGTTTTAATCTTTGGCAGCGCTATAAATGGCAAAAGTGGTGTGAAGAAGTTAACCCGATTTTCAACAAAATGATTCGGGAAAGCCAGGGCAGAATTACGCCAATAGATTTGGCAATAAAGGGCAACTTTTCTGGGCAAACGGCAAAACGTTATTTAGATACTAAAGCCACGGAATTTGGCGCTAGCATCCTGAATGAAGACAGCAGTCCGGTCTATCATTTCATCACTGGTAGCATTCTCGGCAGCATACTTGATAGTAGTGAGCCAATTAAAGAACTTGCATCTTTACCTGTTGCCATTAATACACAATTACTAGCAGCACCGTTACCTGAGGTACAAAACGAAAAAGTAGAAGCTGAAGCTGAATCATTAACACAAACAACAACAGAGGAAGTCAAAAACCCTTTGGAAAAACAATTGGTTTTTGGCTCTCTCATCCAATCAGAACTGGCTAAACGGCTAAAGGTTTATTCCAGCACGGTATATAAGCGACGAAACGATCCAGATTTTTCTGAGTGGAGTCGTAGTAGAGATCCTGATGGGATTGCTTGGAGTTTTTCCCGGACAAATAAGGAGTTTTTCCCGTTGGAGGAAGAAAGCAAAAGTTAAAAGTTAGAACTTATACCAATTCTGAATTTTCCCGTTAAGTCTGTCTAGCAAGCTACAGCACCCTATCGCTCTAATCGAATACATATAGAGACGTAGCAGTGCTACGTCTCTACAAGGAGAGGGGTTTTACGCATGTACCTCATTTACCTGAAATCTGCTATATCAACCTTACTGGAGCTTTTTTTACTTTCACTCGCATCCTCTAAGCTCGACTTTATTCATTTTCTAGCAACGCGATCGCTTTGCTGAAACCTTTGTCTGGCGGTAGTTTTAATTTTTCGATTTCACCATAAAACAGTGAGATGGAAAAAGTTTTTGCCAAAAAGCTAGGGTTTTGTCCAACAAGAAGGATAACAAAGTTCTTAATTTTGGATAAAGTCGAGTTTAGACAACTCCACGGGAACTGGCGCTTGCCCAAGCCCGCACTCTTTGTAACCGCCTCAGAATCCGGTTAGCTAGTTCGACTCCCATAACGGGCTTACACAGATAATCATCAGCACCGACAGTAAACGCTTGATTTTGGCTAGCGGAGTCTGTTAGCACACTTAGAAATAATACTGGTAACTTCTGCCAATGAGGGTCACTGCGGAGAATCTGGCAGAGTTCAAATCCATTGATTTGTGGCATATTCACGTCTAAGACTAGCGCATCGGGAGTGACTGCTTGCAGTACTGTCCAAAATTGCAGCGGATCAGCCAGGGTTGTCACCTTAAATCCCCAAGGTTTAAGCAAGGTGGGGAGAGTGCGTAACCAATCTTGATCATCATCCAGGATCATCACCTTGTTGGGAATATCGGGATCTCGTAACAAATTGACTACGGCATCAATCACTTGCTCCGGTGGAGTCGGTGCTGCCAAAAAAAGTTTTCCACCCCGTCGCATGGTTTCCAAGCGATCGCTCAATTCACCGCCATCGCCCATGACGACAATTGGCAAGTCGGGGTAACGGTGTGCGAATGTCTGCAATGTTTCCCAAAAGTTCCTTACCTGGGAGATAAACTGATCAGTCACTTCCGACTCCGATGGAATTTCGGGCAACCGCAACAGGATGACATCGGGATCTTGACCTAAACCATCCAAGACAGACTCGCTTGTGAGCAAGGCTTTAGCCACATTTGGTGATTTCGCAATCTCAATGCGAATTCCCCGACTTGCCGCCACAGTCACTAGGGACTGGTTGAACTCAGTGTCCAAACTCACGATGAGCAACAGCGGTGACTGCCCATTGGGAATTTGGGACATCTGGATCAGTGTGGTATGATCAATGTCTTGCTGGAGAGCCATCACCAGAGTTTTCATTAGCGGCGCATGTTTCGGTTGCAGCGGCTCTCCACCACCCAACCAATACTCCAATTGCCGTGCGGTGTGCATTGTCTTGGTTAGCCCAAAGATTCCCAGAGTACCCGCCAGTTTGTGAGCCACCTGTTGCGCCTGTGCTTGTTGTGGGGGTTTGAGTTGATTGGTTTGTAAGTCTTTGACGGCTTGTAACAAAATGGTCATCTGGTCGAGGCTTTTCGATTTAGTCGTTGTCCAAGTCTCGTTCAGAAAAGCAAGGTATTGTTGTTGGGTGTCGGGAGGATTATGCTTTGGGGAATCGCTGAACGCTTCTACTTTTATAGATGCAGCTATTCCAGAGGAACCCGCAGAATTATTTGCAGAGTGTGTAAAAGAGCGAACAATTGATTCTTCCGTATCTAGTGCTTTCAGATAGTAGCCCCGTCCATGCATAGTGGCGATGAAATCCTGGCTAGCACCGGCAGCAACCAGCTTTTGTCGCACCCGACGGATGTGGGAACGTACCGTTGCCTCGGATGGAAAATCTTCCGAAGACCATAATCTGTCTAGAAGTTCTTCAGCGCTAAACACATGCTGGCAGTCCCGCAGCAGTAGTTCTAGCAAATCATATTCCATCGTTGTCAGGTTCAGGGGACGACCATTATAGGTGACTTCACAAGTACTAGGGTTGAGGAGTAAATCACCCCAGGTCAGCAGGGGAAAAGGATTGGTACTGCCTCGCCTCAGTAATGCCCGAATCCTGGCGATCAGTTCTACGGGATCGAAGGGTTTAACCACATAGTCATCTGCCCCTGCATCCAATCCTTGCACTTTGGCGGTAATAGTATCTTGAGCCGTGAGTAATAGAATGGGGGTGATGTATCTCTCTGTGCGAAAACGCTTGCATAAACTGATACCATCCAACTTCGGCAGCATGATATCTAGTACAATCAGGTCATACTCAAAGGTGGAGCCATAAGTCCAACCCATTTCCCCATCCTTGACAGTATCTACAACATAGTGATGGGTTGCCAGATTCCTGGTCAGGACTTTAATTAATACGTCATCATCTTCCACAAGCAAGATTTTCATCGTTGATAAAATAAGTGCTTTTTACGACTTTATTGTATTGAAGATATAAATGGCGATCGCCCCTTGGGAAAACTTTGCGATTTACTGACACTCTTGACTCGCCACCCAGCGTCTACGCTATTTATCAAAGGATAATTGATCAAAGCCGGAAACGACATATTTTCCTAAATTGTTATGCAAAACTTTAAAAGATAATTAGGGATTTACCTTTAAAATAAAGGCTTTCAGGCAGTTATAATCTTGATTATATTCCAAAGACTCAAAAATTAAGATTAAAAGCTAATTTTCTTGTCCAGCCAGGAATCTAAGCTATTTTATCGACATTTTTAGCATAATTACTTTTGACTTTTGACTTCCGCCTTGCGGTACTAGTTTCCTATTCTCTCTTCACTACTTATGAGTAAATATGCCTGGATTCGTCAGCAAAGTTCCGAAGATTGCGCTGCTGCTAGTTTAGCGATCGTTTTAAATCTATTTTTTTATCTCTAAGAAAATCGACGTTAATTTTCCCTTCATTTAAGCCCCAGATGATAATCTCATCGTCATGTTCTTTTAGAGCAGGCAAGATTTTTTCTCCGGCTGGACTTACTACTAGAATTCTCATATTATTTATATTCCAAGAATATTTTATCCCATCTTCCGCACTTCAAAATGTATTATTTAGTGTTGCAAACCCTAATTACTAAGAATGCTCATGCGCTCAAGCATTAATACTAACGTCTAAACAAAAGTAAGTAATTTACCGGACATGATATGAGTGGGAATCTGAGACTGCGATCGCCTCAATTATGTTCAACTTCACTATTTATAGGGAATCCTACTAGAAGCAGCCAGTGTGGCTGCTTTTAACAAACATCCTGTTCACTAGGCTCATATCATGCTGAAGTACCTCAAATTCCGGCAACCTCAAGATCAGACAAATTCCCACAACCAGATCAATGGTATGGCAAAGCAATTTCTCAGTCTTTTTCTGCCCTTAACGGCATTGGTAGGCACAGGGTTGTTCACCTTTTATCAGATTCAGACCAACGTGATCCGGGGTGAAATTGCCAGTACTGAGCGCCGTGAAGTAGATGTAAAAGCAACATTATTTGCAAACCACTTTAGCTCGATTCGGGCTGACCTGATGGTGTTGGCAAAGCAGCATGAACTGCGAGTTATTCTTGATCCGGCAAGTAATCAAGAAACTATAAGAGAGTTTCGATCATCTCTGGCAGAAGAGTATCTGGTTGTGTCTCAACAGAAACAGCAGTATGACCAGATTCGCTTTTTAGACAATAGTGGGCAGGAAGTGGTGCGAGTCAACTTTAATCAAGGTCAGCCCAGTATTATACCAGATGAACGGTTACAAAATCAGTCCCAGCGCTACTGGTTTAAAGATACTCTCGCGTTGCCAGATGGTGAGATTTTCATCTCACCATTGGACTTGAACATCGATTTCGGCAAGATTCAGCAACCCCTGAAACCGATGATCCGCTTTGGAACGCCTGTATTTGATGCCCAGGGACGTAAGCGTGGGATGGTTGTACTCAACTACCTGGCTGAAGCGTTTCTGAAAAACTTATCCCAAGAGAACTCGCAATCTTCTGGGGATATGTTGCTGCTGAATGCTCAAGGGTATTGGCTCAAAGGAACAAAGCCGGAAGACGAGTGGGGCTTTATGTATGACGATCGCCGCGATCGCACTTTTGCCAAAGCGTTTCCGCAAACATGGCAGCAAATTCTTAAGCAAAAAAACGGGCAATTTCACACCAATGAAGGACTATACACCTTTACCACGATTTATCCATTAATGGACATTCAAAAAGCACGTTCGAGTACGGGTTCGACTCGTGCCTTCGGATCTAGTCAAGCTGAAGTGGCTGCTGAGTCCTACTCCTGGAAGCTGGTTTCTCACGTCCCAATGGTGGTGGTTCTAACTCAGCGTTCCCAGGCAATCCGCAACCAAATGCTGCTCCTCTTCCTTGGACTCACAGGATTAATTGCGATCGGCTCCTGGCTTTTCGTGCAAGCCAGAATCAAGGGGATTCAAAGCGAACAGGAGGCAAAAGGGTTAGAGCAAAACCTTCAGGACGTGCATCGCAATCAGGCACAATTGGTGCAGACCGAAAAAATGGTCAGCCTTGGTCAACTGGTTGCCGGAATTGCTCACGAAATTAATAATCCCGTTAATTTTATTCACGGCAACCTCAGTCACACCGATGAATATACTCAGAATCTACTGAACTTAATTCAGCTTTACCAAAAACACTATCCCAATCCAGCCTCTGAAATTCAAGCCGAAACAGAGGTAGTTGACTTAGCGTTTGTGCAAGAAGATTTACCCAAATTACTGGCATCCATGAGGATGGGAGCCAATCGCATTCGTCAAATTGTGCTGTCGGTTCGCAACTTTTCGCGGTTTGATGAAGCTGACTGCAAAGAGGTTGACATTCATGAGGGACTTGAAAGTACGCTGCTGATTTTGCAACACCGCTTGAAAGTCAGCCCTAGTCGTCCAGCGGTTGAGATCATTAGAGCCTACGGCAACTTACCCCCCGTAGAATGCTATCCGGGGCAACTGAATCAGGTATTTATGAATATTTTGGCGAATGCAATTGATGCACTAGAAGATTGTAACGCTAAGAGAACCTATGAAGAAATACAACGCAACCCCAGCAAAATTACCATTCGTACCTCTGCAATTGATTCAAACTGCGTAGAAATTGCGATCGCTGACAACGGTTCTGGTATGCCTAAACATATTCAAGAAAAGATTTTCGACCCCTTCTTCACAACGAAGCCAATCGGAAAAGGAACGGGAATAGGAATGTCTATTAGCTACCAAGTCGTGGCTGAGAAACATGGTGGTAAGCTGAAATGTTTTTCAACAGATGGAGAAGGAACAGAGTTTGTGATTCAACTTCCTGTCCAGCAACAAGTCGTGGTGCAGTCTAAGAAGCCCGTTGCAGCGTAGTTCAACTACCAATGGAGAATTCTGGCAATTTGCTCCGGTAGATCCAGGGAGTTAAAGGGTTTAGTAATTACACCACTAACTCCCAAATCATTAAATTGACGCTTTTCTGCCGTTTGTGCTTTGGCAGTTAAGAAAATAACCGGAATTCGTTCTGTTTCAGAATGGGACTGGAGTTCTTTAAAAGTAGCAATACCATCCATATCTGGCATCATTACATCCAACAAAATCATATCTGGTTTTTCGGTTTGTGCCGTCTGGATGCCTTCCGAACCAGAACTGGCAGTGAACACTTCCCAACCTGCCGCCATTTTGATGCCAAACTGCACAACGGTTTGAATGGTTTCTTCGTCATCAATAATTAAAATCCGCTTATACATAGAACCTAATCATCGCATTCAAGGTTGTGTGGAGCAACAACTTGAGGAAAAATCCAGCTTGTTTGAACGCCTACAACAAACTTTATTTAAGAAAGTTGTAGATTTGCCTTTCTTTGGCGTGCCGAATGATATTGCTGTAACTGTGCATAGTATCAAGAATATTCCACAAATGCGATCGCTTTTGAAAATTTGGGTATTTCAGCCATGAAAGAACACTTACATACTTGATTGCTTTTGTCAATACATAAATTCTAAATATAAAATAAAGCCATTATTATTACCTTTTCGGTACTTTAGTTGTACGGAGACTAGATTAATGTCCAAACATACTTTCAATCGTAATTTCGCTATTATTATCGGCATTAATAATTATCAAAATGGTATTAGAGAGTTAAAAACCGCAGTTCCAGATGCTCTGAAATTAGCTGAAATTATTCAAAAGCAACATGAGACTCTAAAACCGCAATATCAGGCACAAAATAGGTATAAAGTCCAATTATTTTTAAATCAACGTGCTAACCTCAGCCAGCTAAAGCAATTAATTGCCGACTTCCAAAAAGGACAAATATCTCTTGACAACGAAAAAGTGACGGTTACTGAAAGCGATCGCATCCTATTCTACTTTGCTGGACATGGTATTGCTCTAGATGCTTTGGAAAATCAAGAGGGACCAGCAGGATACCTGATTCCTCAAGATGCTACATCAGGGGATAGCAATACTTACTTACCGATGCAGGAGTTACATGACGCGCTCAATACCCTCCCTTGTCGGCATATGTTAGCAATTCTCGATTGTTGCTTTGCTGGTGCTTTCCGTTGGGCAAGTCTCAAGCGAGAGGCTGTACGCAAAGTTAAAGTCTATAAAGAACGCTACGATCGCTTTATCAGTGATGCAGCTTGGCAAGTAATTACGAGTGCAGCTGACGATCAAAAAGCCTTAGATTCTTTGGGAACAAGAGGAATCGTCACAGACGGGAACGAAGAACATTCTCCCTTTGCCAAAGCTCTGTTTGATGCTTTACTTGGGAAAGGTGCAGATTTAAATCAAGATGGGATTATTACCGCAACTGAGATTTACTCATATTTGCGGGATCAAGTAGAAATCCTCACAGAAGCGCACTACCAGCGACAAACACCTAGTCTGTGTCCACTGAGAAAACATGATAAAGGGGAATTTATCTTTCTCTCCCCTAAGTTTGACCGAGATAAGTTGGAAGATGCACCAAAACTAGACGAAAAAAATAATCCCTATCGAGGATTATCGTCCTATGATGAAAAAGACAGTAATTTGTTTTTTGGTAGAGAAGAACAAATTAAAAAGCTTTACCAGAAAGTAGTTGATAACAAGCAACAATTAACATTAGTGTTGGGTGCTTCGGGAACGGGTAAATCTAGTTTGGTAAAAGCTGGACTTATTCCTAAACTAAGGGATGATAAAACTTGGCGTATCCTACCCCCTTTTCGACCAGGGGAGTCTCCTTTGAAGTCATTGAATAACGTACTAGAATCGGTTAAGCAGCTTTCGATCCCCAGTTCCCCTGAAGTAACATCTTCCCGTTTCTTCACCCCAGCCGAAGAAAGCTTGGGAAATTGGTTCAAGAATAATCCTCAAGCAAAGCTACTGGTGGTTATCGATCAGTTTGAAGAATTGATAACTTTATCTAAGAGTGAAGAAGCAGAGAAATTTCAGACATTTATTAAAAATTCACTTGCTAAATATCCTAACAACATCCATGTAGTTATTACCTTGCGACTCGATTTTGAAGCGCAGTTTCAAACCTCGGTACTCAAAGACTTTTGGAATCATGATGCTCGGTTTGTTGTTCCACCAATGAGCCAAAATGAATTCCGGGAAGCAATTGAAAAACCTGCATCAGAAAAAGTTGTATATTTTGACCCTCCTAGCTTAGTGGACGAACTGATTAACGAAGTCGTACAAATGCCGGGAGCTTTACCTTTGCTTTCTTTTACCCTGAGTGAATTGTACCTGAAGTATTTAGGCGATCGCACCAGAGATAACCGCGCTTTAACCAAAGATGATTACGAAAAGTTGGGGAGAGTCGTTGGTTCTATAACCAAACGTGCTAACCAGGAGTATGAGAAATTAGTTGCAAAAGACTCCAAATATAAAGATACGGTGCGTCGGGTAATGTTGCGGATGATTTCGTTGCAGGGAGGTGAATTAGCAAGGAGACAAGTGCCTAAATCGGAACTGGTGTATTTAAATAGGGAAGAAAGCGATCGCGTGCAAACAGTCATCAAACGCTTTTCTGAAGCCCGTTTAATCGTTGAAGGCTCTAATCCTCAAGGTGAACCCTATGTAGAGCCAGCCCATGATGCTTTAGTCCAGGGTTGGGATAAGTTACTTACTTGGAAAAAAGAAGAGGAGGAAAATTTAATTTTACAACGGCGACTGACACCAGCTGCCGAAGAATGGAAAAGCGTCACAAGCAAGTTACAGCCATCAGGTTTGCAAACAAAGATTGATTGGTTGGATCGCAGATTATACAGCATCGAAAACTTATTTAATAAAGTCAATGCTCGGCTGATTAGTCGATGGCAAAAAACACAAAATCAGCACAAAAGTTCGATAGACAAACCCGTAGAGTTTCTTTGGAATGGCAATCCTTATCTTGATGTATTAAATCAAGAACTCCAGTCCAATAACAATTGGTTTAACCAGTTAGAAGCGGAATTTGTCCAACAAAGTGTTTTACAAAAACGCCGAAATATAAGTTGGCGATCGCGGATTGCGATCGCAGTTATGCTGGGCTTAAGCGGGTTAACTATCTGGTCATTGATAAATCTTAGGCAATCAACGATAAATCAAATGCTGACTAATACTGAGTCCGCAGATGGTAACTTGCGTTCAAATCAATTAATTTTAGATGCCTTGGTCGATAGCTTATCGGCTGGAGAATCCCTTAAAAATCAGTGGCTATTGAAACTACCACCACCAAAACAAAATGAACAAACTCAAGTAATTAGAACTTTGCGAAAGGCAGTTTATACAGTCCGAGAATATAACAAACAAGAAGGGTTTCCCAGTGGGGTTCAAAGTATTTTTTGGGAAAAAGACGGTAGGTTACTAGTCGTTAGTACTGAAAATGATGGCACTGTCCGAGTATGGGACAAACAAGCTAAAAAGTTAGCTGAGTTACCAGGAAATCAATACACAGTTACACAGGTAATTTTTAGTCCAAATGGTAGCCAACTCGCTATTGGCACAAACAAGGGTGCTATCCTGTTTTGGGATTGGGAAAATCAACCACAGGCGACAATATTACAACAAAATAAATGTGCGAACGGGAATGACATCTTTAGTTCCGATTCATGTCAGATTACAAGCCTCAGTTTTAATCAAAATGGCAGTCAACTTGTTAGCGTTGGAGATAACGGTATTGCTCGTTTGTGGAATTTATCTAATCAACAATATCAAGAATTCCAAATACCTCAAAACACAATTGTAACTGCTGGTTTTCGTCCTAATGGAGAATTATTATTAGTGACTACAACTGCAAATGGGACAATCGTCAGTGTATTTAATACTCTTTTGCAAGAGTTGAGTAAAACTAAGCAATTTCCAGTAGGAGTTGATCGAGCAATCCTTAGTCCCAATAGTGAGGAAATAGCAATTACCTATGGAGGAGGTAGAAGCACCAGGGGTAGTGAAAGTAATTTATGGAGTTGGCAGCAACAATACCTGCCAAAGTTGCCTGGTCGGAACGAGGATATTAGTTTTAGCCGAGATGGGAAAATACTTGCTGCTACAGGATTTAATGACGGTACTATCCGCTTATATAATGTGGACAACTTCAGCACTAGTGAACTAAAAGGACATCAAGGTCAAATCGCCAATTTCAATTTTCGCTCAGATGGTAAAGTCCTTGCTAGTGTCAGTGCTGATGGTACTCTCCGTCTTTGGTCTTTGGAACAACAACAGCTAGGTCAATCACAAGAACTTCCAGACAAACTTAACAGTCTTTCATTTAGCCCAGATGGCAAGCTGATAGCAACTCAAGCAATAGATGGAACTGTCCGATTATTAGATTTATCTGGCAAGCTAGTGCAGCGTTTTAACAATCGATACTCTGTCTTTAATAGCCTGAGTTTTAGTCCTAATGGCAAGCAACTAGCAACCCTAAGCAATGAAGGAATTGTAGGCATATTAGATTTGTCAAATCAGAATTACAGAGAATTTACCGGAAAATATGACTCTGGTAGTAACCTGAGTTTTAGTCCTAATGGTAAGCAACTAGCAGTTACTGGAAATGACAATGATAATAAAACAGTTTATTTGTTAGATATATCTTCAGGTAAGCCAATTGATAAGCCGTTTCCTTATGAAGAAACTATTAGGATTACCAATGTAATTTGGAAGCCAGATGACCAAATTCTGTTAGCTGGTGTAGAACAAATAAGTAGAGCCTACAAAAGTATTTTCTTATTGGATGTAAAGTCAGGAAAACAACTACAGACTATTACCGAAAATCTTGGAGCAGATGAATTTTCCAGTATCAGTTCTAACAAAGATGGTAGTTTAGCTGCCTTTGTCCAAGAAGACGGTACTGTCAGCTTGTGGTATTTGGATGGAACCAAGATGGGAGAATTTAAAGACCCCGATCGCAAAATCAAAAGCGTCATTTTGAGTCCCGACAGTAGTATACTGGTTACTATTAGCGAGGACGGCACTACCAAATTATGGGAAATTGGTAAATTAGACGAATTACTTGCCAAAGGTTGCGATCGCGTGCGTGACTATTTACAGAATAACCCTAAAGTTGACAAGAGCGATCGCACTCTCTGTGACAATGTAGCACCAACTACCACAAATCCCAATAAGTAGATTGGAATAAAAGCGATCGCTATAGCCGAAAAAATCTCCATCTCACGCAACTGCAAGCACCAAGCGAGGGCTTTTAGCCTAATAGACAAACGTCGTGAAAATGAATGTAGAGACGTAGCACTGCTACGTCTCTACAAGGGTTTCAGATAACGCATCATAAAAGAGCGGTCGATGTCTAATATTAGGTAGGAAGATCGGCATTTGTGCGATTCTCTGTGAGCGGCAATGTAAACGCAAAGGTACTTCCACAACCTGGATTACTCTCAGCCCAAATTTTGCCATTGTGTTGCTCAATAATTTTGCGACAGATGGTCAACCCTAAACCAGTACCACCTTTTTTACGAGAATCTGACGAATCTACTTGTTGAAACCGTTCAAAGATCCGTTCAAGTTGGTCAGCAGGAATTCCTTGCCCTTCATCTCGTACCCGAAACACCACTTCGGTAGGGGAGTTTTGATTTGAGGAACCTTCCTCTTGTTCAACAGTCAGCCAAACAGTACTAAACGGTGATGAAAACTTGATGGCATTACTGAGTAAATTTGTTAAAGCTTGCAAGATGTAATCCGCATCTGCCCAAACTGAGATATCCTGTGGTTGTTTGACCAAAGTTACTTCATGCTGCTGTGCCATTGCTTGCATTGCCTCTGCTGCCTGAATCATCAAATTTGCCGCATTGCAAGCTTGGCACTCTATGATGACTTTGCCAGACTCAATTCGCTGCAAATCTAGGACGTTATTAACTAAACGCACTAACCGTACAGTACTGTCATCGGCAATTCCCAGCATTTGTTGCCCTTCATCCGAGAGAGTACCCAACCGTCCCGTAGCCAAGATTTTTAAGGCACTGTGCAACGAAGTTAAGGGAGTCCGCAGTTCGTGGCTGATTACGGAAATGAATTCATCTTTCATCCGTTCAATGGCTTTGCGATCGCTGATATCGCTACTCAAGGCAAAAAATCCTTTCACGGTTTTCTGGTCATCTACATCTGGGATGTAAGTAACATCAACCGATCGCCAACTACCATCCTTCAAAATAATATCATTTTCATAGTTTACAGCTTGCCCAGACAAAGTTTTTTCCACATATACTTGCATCTTTTGGTAGCAATCTTCTCCCCAAACCTGACGCAGATGGCAGCCGTAAATTTCCCCCGGTGATTGCCCCAGCCAATCATGGTAGGCTTGATTATTAAAGCGATATTGTTGTTTCTCATCCACATATGCGATCAGTACTGGCAGAGCATTGGTAATTAAGCGCAATTGCTCCTCACTTTGCCGCAACGCTGCTTCTGCCTGCATCCGCACATTGATTTCTTGTTGCAAGTTACGATTTACATCCTGCAATTCTGCGGTACGGACTTCCACAATCTCTTCTAAGTGTTCCAGTAGTTGAGCTTGAGACAGGGCAATACTGATTTGATCTGCCAATTGTTGCATCAGTTCCAGTTCAAAATCAACCCAATGGCGATCGCTCTTGCATTGATGCGCGATTAACAACCCCCAAAGCTGATTCTGAGAGTGGGCATTGAGAGTTTGAACAATCGGTACAATGAGTTTGGCTTTGATATGGAATTGATCGACAAATTCCACCAAACAATCTGCCAAACCAGCCGCAGGATCATGCACATTAGCGATCGCTCGCACTCGTCCCTGAGCATAAAGTTGTTGATACTCCTCTGGAAAGACTTCTTGAGGAAATTCCAGATCCATCAGTGTGGGATAATCTGGTAACACGGCTTCGCTGATGGTTTTACCAGTACCGTCAGGCAATACGTGATAAATTAGTACCCGATCAGCTTGCAGAATCCGTTGCACTTCCGTGACGGTGGTATGCAAAATTTCCTTTAACTGTAACGACTGCCGAATTTTCAGCGTCACTTCCGAGAATAGTTCCACCCGCTGCTGTTGTTGTCGTAATTCAGCTTGCATTGATTCCTTGGGCTGACTAATATCTCGTAATAGCAGCAAATGAAAGTGGGGAAGTATGTTTGGTGTTAAGGTATATTCTACCTCTTTTCGGATTTGGGCAGAAGATGATACTAAGAGTTCTCCCATTAATGATTGTCCAGGTGGAAAACTTCCTTCTTCTTTGGGTTGACGAGGAAATTGCCCAGCGATGAAAGTGGATAAAGGTTGCCCTTTTAGTTTCTGACGCGGTAGACCTAGTAAATCACAAGCAGCAAGATTCATATCGACGAAATATAAGCGATCGTCAATTAGAGCGATCGCATCATGAGCGTTCTTAAATAAAGTTTGAATCAGATGCTTTTGAGTTCGTCGTTGATTTTTAGATTTTTTGGCACCGGATTTTAATCGCTGCTTAGAACGTTTTGACACCTACATCCATATTCAAGGGGACATTTCCATTGTTTACTTAACTTCTGAAAACTTCAAAGTTTTTAGGTAAAATTTAACATTACGACGTGCGTTCCTTGAATCATATCTATCGCCGCTCAATTTGGCTACCACTCTCAAAGCATCACGAATTACAATACATACACTGTCCCGGATCGGCATATTTACCATCAGGGAATAATTTTTCTTGACTAAAACCACATTTTTTGCATTGGTATTTGACAGCACGAGTTAGCAAAGTCGGTGTATAACAACTTGCACAGGGTAATCCTTTAATTCGTTGAGTTATTTCAAAACCGGGCATACCACAACTAGGACAAAAGTTATTAATCTTTTTTAATAAATTACGAGTGGCTTTTTCTATGTTTCTCATTCGTGTAGGGTTATACATCGCTCGCATATCTGTTTCTATATGCACCTTTTGATTTGATGAATTTTTTAAGGCAAAATTAACAGCTTCTTCAAGTTGTTTATCTGTAATAATACCTTTGAATATTTCACCGCTATCTTTAGGTGAATCAGAAATAACAATCAAACCATGTTGAGGAAACCCAACTTTAGTTGCAAACTTATACGCTTCTTCAATATTGTGAATAATCTGAAAATTATGGTTAGTTTCCAAAGAAAATTCCTCACCAATAATTTCTAGATTGTTTTCTTTATCTAATAAAATAACAATTTCTCTATTACTAGAAATATAAGATAAGTCAGGATGAGGACGAAAAGTACCTTCGCTAGCGAAGGCTAAAGTTTCACCTGTCATAACAAGTGCTTTTTCCGCTTTTAATCTGGCAGCTTCAATTTGCGTACCAGAACGTTCAATGTCTCTGGTGAATGTACCAAAAACATCAGTATTTAAATCAGGTGGTACTATAACTTTAATTCCTAATTGCTCTAGAAGCGGTGCAATGACTATCTCTTTTTGATGCATAGTAGCGAGTATTCCAACTCTATTACTAAACAATTGCTGATTTTGCATTGCCAATTAAACTTATTAAATAAATTATTTATTTTAATTTAGTGCATAGTGGTTAGTGGTTAGTGGTTAGTGGAATAACAACTAACAACTAACAACCAACAATTATACTTTTACGCTAATGTTGTCAACCCCTGCAAATAATCTTGCAACTGTCGAGTGTGATCGTGAGACATTTCCCCTGGTGGTAGAGAGTTGAGAGGAAAAGCCTGGATTTCCATTGCTTCTAAGGTATCTTGAATCTCCATAATTCCTTGAACATCTGCTTCAACGACAATACAAATTGAATGAATTCTGGGATCGCGATCTGGTGCGGAGTAGACTCCTACCAAACGCCGAATTTTCACCAAATCAAGCCCAGTTTCCTCCATCAGTTCGCGCTGGACTGTATTGGGAATATCTTCTCCCCAGTCCACCATACCTCCAGGCAATGCCCAGCGACCATTGTCACGCCGCCGGATTAGTACAATCCTACCATCGGGTAAAATGGGGATGATACTCGTGCCAGTGATGGGATGACGAAAGAGGATACCCAATACAGCTTGTCCAAAACGCCATAAGCTACGTGTGGACTGGACAGTTGCAGCAAAAAAAGCAAAAACGTTCAATCTTCCAATATCAGTGTTGTACTGTAGAACTCGCCACCATCAACATCCGCTTAACTACCAAAATATTGAATTTTGTGTTATGTCAGGATGCTCGTGGTTTGACGTTTTATTCTAACGATTGCCGCAGAACATATCAATTTTAGCATTTGCTGAAACTAAAACTATGTACATACATATTAGACAAACGTCGTGAAAATGAATGTAGAGACGTAGCACTGCTACGTCTAACCAAGGGTTTCGGGCAACGCATCATTAAGTTCGGTCGATGTCTATTGATTATGAGCTACTAAATACTTGCTGAAAAATCTAAATTGGTTAAATCTCCACTTGAAATAACCTTAATCTGATCAAGTCTTTAAGATTTGTTATTTTTCTCAGATATGAAATTTTCTTAGAGAATAGTTTCTAAATATTTTGCTTTAAAATTGGCTATTCCACATCAAAATTGAGCAATAAAATTACAAATATTAATTTATTGTTAATTAATCAAAAAATAATTCTCAAGTTTGATTGACAGAAAAAACTTAAATGCGGTAGACTAGAACACTGTTTAAAGGGTATTGTGTGCTGAACTAGACTAAGATTATATCAATAACATTGGTCGTTGATATTACCTGAGTTATTTGTGGCTTCAGCTAGTTTGTTGTTTATTAATGAGGTGAACATGGCCAAGCGCCGCAACCCCAAAAAAGAAAAGGCGCTACGGAACCAGGCATACGCCCGGAAGTTTCGTAAACGAACCACTACAGGACGAATGCAGAGAAGATTCCAACAAAGACCGCCGAAGAGTGAAGAGGATGAAGGCGCAGCAACAATGGATGCTGCTGAATAAAGAATGTTGCTTAACAGCAAGCATTTGATTTGTCTCTTTTAGCTTAAACTGACAGAAGCCCCACGTCTCACCGATAAGGGAGCGTGGGATGAATTTTGGTTAGTTGACGCACATTTCCCTGACCAATGTGCTCCCGCACGAGAGAAGGGAATAGGTCGGAAACGAACAAATCTTGTTCTTCTGGTTTGTGATACAACTGGATTGATAGGTGTAATCCAATTAAATGCTGAAAAGCAGCCTATTTAAAAAACCAATTGTTTGGATTAATCAAAGAATCGTGGGGCGCACGATCTGAAAGCTCAGTCAATGTCGTCTTCTTAGGAGTCGCTGAGAAGCCCACACTCACCGTACATAGGAGTGTGTGGAGTACGTCACCTTAAATTCTATAATGCTCCTATCCTTAGCCGATCGCTAGGGGTTGGAGGATTACTAAATAGCCATAAAGCTTATGGAACTTAGTCAAAGTTTGTAAATTTTAGTAAGCTTTTGAGGTGTATTGTGTTTTCTGCAAAAGTTAAGGATGTTATGTAGTCTCATCAGTTTCCGTTATTTAAAAGGGCGTATATTTATACGCCCTTATTTATTATTTATTAGACATCTCCAGAGTCATACGTAGAGACGTAGCATTGCTACGTCTAATCAAGGGTTTCGGGCAACGCATAATTAAATTCGGTCGATGTCCCTTATTTAACAGATATTTGAGTGCGGGCGGCTTTCAGGGCTTTGCTTACTTGTTCAAAGCCTGTACCACCATAGCTATTGCGGGCTGCAACGACTTGACGGGGGGCGATGGCTTCATAAATATCTGCATCAAACGCTGGATGCAATTCTTGCCATTCTGATAAACTCAAATCTTTTAAAAGTTTACCTGCGGCAATACTGGTTTTTACCACCTTACCCACGAGATTATAAGCTTCTCGGAAAGGAATACCCCGCGCAGCCAGATAATCTGCTACATCGGTAGCATTGGAAAAGTCCTCAGCTACAGCTTCCGTTAAACGCTGAGTGCGAAATTCTAAACCTTCGTGTAGCAAAATTGTCATCGCTTCTAAACAAGCTTTGACTGTTTTAACACTATCAAATAAAGCTTCTTTATCTTCTTGCAAGTCTTTGTTATATGCCAAAGGTAGCCCCTTCATCATTACCAACATTGCTTGCAAATGACCAAATACCCGCCCAGTTTTCCCCCGCACCAATTCTGGCACATCGGGGTTTTTCTTTTGGGGCATAATGCTGGAACCCGTGGCACAGCTATCTTTCAGGGTGACAAAACGGAATTCTTCCGATGACCAAAGAATTACCTCTTCCGAAAGGCGGCTGAGGTGAACCATAATCAAGCTAGCAGCACAGAGAAATTCAATCGCAAAATCGCGATCGCTTACTCCATCCAAGCTGTTAGCATAAACTTCGTCAAATTGCAATAGTTCGGCGGTATAATGGCGGTCAATGGGGAAAGTAGTTCCCGCTAAAGCACCACACCCTAAAGGCGAAATATTTACCCGACGATAAACGTCTCCTAAGCGTTCCCAGTCGCGCTGCGCCATCTGATAATAGGCTAAGAGGTGATGAGCCAAACTTACAGGCTGGGCGCGTTGTAGGTGCGTATAACCTGGTATTAGAGTTTCAATGTGGTTGTCGGCTATATCTAATAATACACCTTGAAATTCTCGCAGTGAAGAGCGGATATCTTGAATTTGGTCGCGCAGATAAAGTCTGGTATCAGTACCAACTTGGTCATTACGCGATCGCGCTGTATGCAGCTTTTTCCCCACATCACCAACAATTTCCGTCAAACGCTTTTCCACAGCAAAGTGTACATCTTCCGCGTCGATACCTGGGTGAAATTTGCCAGCGCGATATTCCTGACGAATTTGTTCTAAACCTGAAACCAGAAGACTTCCTTCTTCTGGGGAAATGATGCCAGTGTGTGCCAGCATTTTACCATGAGCTTGAGAGCCGGTAATATCGTATTCGATTAATTCAATATCAAATTTTATACTCGCATTAAACTGAGCGATCGCCGGATGTAACGCTGATTCAAATCGCTGACTCCAAGTTGGTTCTTTTGTCATATAGATAAGTCAAGAGTTATGAGTTGTACCATGTCCGTTTAATTAACAGCAATAAAAACCTACCTACCGTCGTAGAGACGTTCCGACGGAACGTCTTTACCCCCGACGGAACGTCTTTACCCCCGGCGGAACGTCTTTACCCGGACATGATATTATGAGCTATGAATTATAAGTTTTTTGTAACTCCTAACTCCTAATTTCCCAGTTTAACCGTAGCTGGTTAGATTCCGGATCATATAGCCAATGACCAACCCAATCAACAGTGCCCAGACTTGACCTGTTTGGATAAAGTGGTTAAAAGCTGTTTGTATTTGACCGATAAGATTAGCATCTCTAACGGTTTGAGCTATCATCGTTGAATATACAGGTGAATGCCATGCTAGCTGATACATAGTATCTAAAGCGTTATTCATACTTATTAATTAATGGGTTATTCCCTGGATTGTTGGTTTTCAGCGTTTTTTACACTGAGCATTAACCACATACTGAAATTATGTGGTTAACCTTAATGTCATAACCTCAAGATGCGGGTGATGTAAATAGGGCAAAGGGCTTTTTACACCACATTGCGTTGTGATTAAATACACGTAGAGACGTAGCAATGCTACGTCTCTACAGGGTTTTGGATTTTACGCATGTACCTCCTAAGCACTGAAATTTGCTTTTTTACAAATCGACTGGATGCTGTCCATAATAAGGTAAAGCCTCTGACCAATCGGGACGCTTGCCTTGTTGCCAGTCGAGATATGCAAGTTCCAACACGCTGGTTACGGTAGCTGCTAACCCAGATTTGGCTTCGATTAATTGATAAGTTGTATTTGAAGCTAATTTTTCTTGCCACGCTTCTGGTGTAAATACGGTATCAGACAATAAAGATATTAAACCAGAAGCATCAGGTGTATATTGATAAATAGCTGCAAAAACTTGACCTCGTTGTGCTGGCATTTGCACAGCAACGATATCGTGGTTTGGGTCTTTGTTTGACCAGGCGATCGCTGCTAATGTGGAAATAGCAAACACCGGAATATTCAACTGTTGTCCTAATGTCCTCGCAGTCACAACCCCGATACGAGTACCAGTAAATCCACCAGGTCCTTTAGCTACGGCAATAAACGCCAAATCTGCCCAAGTTTGCGGTTTAATAAAATTAATTAAATATTCGTGCAACAAGCTAGATACGTTACGTTCTAAATTCCAAACGTCAGAACGTGTATCTCCAGCAAAGTTACTCATTGCCAAACCCAATTCAGGTGTGGTGGTATGTAGCGATAAGCTGTATTTTGTTGGTTGGATTTCTAATTCAGTGGTCAAAGTTAATTTAAATATTAGTTTTTATAATGACGCAATTCATTGCGTCATTATAACGCAATAAATTGCGTTACTACGGATGATCAAGTTGGCACCAATTCACCTGGACGCAACTTAGACCACTTACCTGTTTCTTGCTTAAAGCTGAGACAACCGACAACATCCCATTCCATTTCAATATAATCCTCTTTGGTACGGATGTTAACGTTGATAGAGGGTTCATTCGGCTCAAAATCTGGGATTTCCGTCAAGTGAGGTTGTTCATGCTGCGTTTCTACTGCATTGTAGGTGTTGCAGCGGTCTACATAGTGACAGTTGACACAAATACACATAATAGAACCACGATACAGTTTGGCTTTATTGTTAATCTAGCTTAAGCCAAATCGTAATTCATTAGTTCCTGGATTGATTTTTATTACAATGTACTATGCAAATTCTTCTAACCTATCTTTTGATTATCCTTTTAGCCTGGAATTGTTGCCAAAAACAGCTTACATGGTAGGCGGTGCTGTGCGCGATCGCATTTTAGGAAGAAATCGCGAATATTTGGATTTGGATTTTGTGTTACCATGTGATACAGTCAAGGTAGCGCGGAAAATCGCAAAGCATTACAAAGCAGGTTTTGTGTTACTCGATCCCCAAAGACAAATTGCCCGTGTGGTGTTTCCCCAAGCTACGGTTGATTTTGCCCAACAGTCGGGGGAATCTATAGAAACTGACTTGCATAGAAGAGATTTTACAGTAAATGCGATCGCCTACAATCCCCACACCCAAGAAATCCTCGATCCTCTGCAAGGTTGTGCTGATTTAGAACGGCGTATGATGAGGATGATATCACCTGCCAATCTGCAAGACGATCCTTTGCGATTAATGCGAGCTTATCGCCAAGCGGCGCAACTTGGGTTTACTATTGAGACAGATACCCAGACGGCAATTCGCTCTCTAGCTTCACACATAACTGAAGTTGCCGCAGAACGAGTTCGGGTAGAAATCAATTATTTGCTTTTGAGTTCTCAGGGAACACCTTGGATAACTCGTGCTTGGGAAGATAATTTACTTGCGCCTTTTTTCAAGTTCGCCACATCAGAAAGTTTTGCTAAACTAACAGCAGTTGACGACTCAGCAGTGAAATTAGCAGAAAATTGGCAGCAATTAGGCGTAAAACTACAAGAGTATGTCAGAGATACTGTTAAAAGTACTTGGTTGAGTATTGCCAAACTCGCTTGTCTTGTCAACCCAGATGTGGAAGTTGCGGAAATTGAGTTACAAAAACTAACTTATAGTCGTGCGGAAATTAAAGGTGTAACTACCGCCCTGAAGCTGTTTCCGCAATTACAATTATCTCAGATGTCTTTGCGAGAACAGTATTTTTTCTTTCAAGAAGCGGGTTTTGTATTCCCGGCTACAGCAATTTTAGCTGTGGCTCATGATATCTTGGTAGAGGCGATCGCACCTTTGATCGATCGCTACCTGAACCCTGATGATCTGGTTTCTCATCCCACACCCTTATTAAGTGGGAAGGAACTAATTATAGCATTGGGGATTCCTGCTTCGCCACTATTAGGCAAACTATTGATGGAAATCGCTGTAGGGCAAGTTGAAGGGAAAATCTCGACCCCAGCAGAAGCGATCGCTTTTGCGCGTCAGTTACTTGAGGGTTAACTGTTGCGATCGTAGTACAGCTTTGGGTAAAATTTTAGCCTTTTTTTAACGCAAAGGGACGCTGAGGAAAGCGCAGAGGTACGCAGAGTTTTTTTAAAGAGGATTCGCTACGAATTTGTACAATGTTGTACTAAGGAGGAGGAATTTCCAAATCTTTGCAAATTTTAGCAGCTAGAATATCAACAATCTCAGTATGTCTTGGAACTGCTGAAGTTCTATTATTTAATGGATTGTAGTAGATGGTATGCTTTCCACCTTAGAAGGAGAAACAGACATCCGTTATCTTCCAAATAACGAATCAGTTTACGTCTTTTCACGCTTATTTTGACTGTAATTTTTTCACGGATAACCTCTTTGTCAGAGAGTTGTTGTTCTGCAAGTTGCCGATTCGAGATTAAGATTAGTGCGATCGCTTCCTGCAAACTTTCCCTTGCTTCTTCCAAAGTTTTCTCTTGGACATTAGCACTCCTGTTACTCTTGGATGTAGCCAATATACCAATCATCTACCTTTTCAAATACCGCAGTAAAAGAGTTTTCCATTATCTACCCTACGAACTTTGTTTTATTGCGTGAACAAGTAAATTTAATTTTCCAAAGCTTCCAAGAATTCGTCTACCGTTATTTCTGCCTTGGAAATTAAACTTCGCAATGTACCACGAGCTACTTCTTTATGATTAGGTACAGAAAGAGTGGCTGGATGTCCTTCTTTTGTCATAATAATATGACTTCCACGCTGCCGAGAAACTTCCCACCCAAGTTTCTCAAATGTCTTGATAACCTCCGAAGATTTCAATATTGGTACAGCAGCCATTATACAGAAACTTCCACTTCGCGAGTTATCACGGTCATTGGCATTCCTTTTTCAGCCCTAACCTCTAAACATTCCTTAATTGCTTCTTGAATGTTTATAATAGCCTCTTTTTCGGTTTTGCCTTGACTAACACAGCCAGGAATTACTGGACATTCAGCAATGAACATCCCATCTTCATCTTGAAGGATAGTAATAAGAAACTTCATCAGCTTGTTTTATTTACATTCATTGTAACATCTTCAAGATTCTGATTATTTAATTCGTCCAATTAATGCAATTTATGCTACTTGACTTTTAGCTTGGTGTAGTTGTGTAGGAGGTGATATAAGCGATCGCTTTTGATTTTCGCTATTATTAGCTTTATCTACCAACCTATTGACAATTTTCTGGGCATAAGCATAAAGCTCACTATCATGCTGAAAATTGGTAAGTAGAAAAAAGATGTGCCATTCATCACGACTAATCGCTAAATATTCCCCTGGTTGATAATTATCTACCCCTGCGAGGATTTTTCGCTCCGCATTCCACGGTAACTTAATTTGCAGATAGCGTTGACGATCGCTATTAAAACAAACTTTCACTTTTAATATATGACCGCTATTATTTTTTATCGATGTCTCACTGATATATTCTTTACCATCATTCTGCATTTCGTTCCATAACTGATAGACATATTTACCAGCTTCGTAGAATGTTACAAACTGTGAAATGTTCATTTTTGCACCCTTTTGTTAGAAATTTTTTAAAGTAGTATTTAAACACTTATCACTGTTATAACGAAATACTGATCAAAATGTAAGTTGTTACAATTACTGAAGATTAGTTATTTGAGCGATTGTCAATTGTTAGCAACATTTAATACAGTAAATATGCGAGGAAATAAAAGCTGTGCGATCGCCTACAAAATCATAAAACTTTACAATTTGTTCAGTGTATAATTTAGAATTTGAGTTGTCACAAGCAATAACTAGAATTTTAACGATAACACGGTACAATCCAGGGGGACTTTTATTATTACCAACACGGGTTAAGGATGGAAGCAAATTTTCTGACGGCTGTTTTTCTGCCCCTGGCTCTATTTATTATCATGTTGGGTATGGGGTTAACCTTGACTCTAGAGGACTTCAAGCGAGTTGTAATCTATCCCAAAGCGGTGGTGATTGGCTTAGTGGCGCAGTTGATCGTGTTGCCGATTGTGGGCTTTGGCATTGCGTCAGTATTTCCCCTTGACCCACAATTAGCAGTAGGTGTGATGATTTTAGCAGCCTGTCCCGGTGGCGCTACTTCTAATATGATTACGTTTTTGGCCGGGGGTGATGTTGCTCTTTCTGTGACGCTAACAGCTATTAGTAGTTTCATTACGGTTTTTACGATTCCTCTGGTAGTAAATTTGTCAATGCAGAGATTTTTGGGGGAAGGAACAACGCTACAGTTACCTTTCTTAAACACTGTTTTGCAGATTGCGGTGATTACACTTCTACCTATAGCAATTGGGATGACAGCCAAGCGGTATGCACCTGGATTGGCAGACAAGGCAGATAAACCTGTAAAGTGGCTGTCTTTATTTTTCCTGGCGGTGGTAATTACTGGAGTGCTGCTGCGAGAACGGAATAATTTTGTTTCTTACGTAATAGATGTGGGGTTGGCAACTCTGGTTTTGAATGTGGTTGCAATGGCTTTAGGTTTTGCGATCGCTACTTTAACCCGATTAGGAGAAAAAAGCGTTACGGCAATTACAGTAGAAGTAGGAATTCAAAATGGAACTCTAGCGATCGCGATCGCTTCTACTCCTACGCTGCTGAATACTCCCACAATGGCTATTCCTGGGGCAATTTATGGTCTGCTAATGTTTGTGACTGGTGCTGGATTTGCTTGGTGGGCTAGTCGTCGTCAAGTCCTGTTGAAAGGATAAACGTAGTTTGCCTCATAGGTTATAGTATTTTTTCTATAGCACTCCTAAAAACAAGATCCCCGACTTATTACAGAAGTCGGGGATCTGAAGAAGGGCAATTTTCACTTTGAAAATAGGATTGCTATATAAGTGCCAATACGCTTAGTGTTAAGGATTTTGGGTACTGATTTTAGACCTTGTAGAGACGCGATGCCAGTCGCTACAACGGGGGGAACCCTCCGAAGTTCTGATCGCAGGAAACCTCCGCTTAGACTTCTCTCCGCAACGCGCTGGCTCAAATTTCGCGTCTCTACGCTCGTATTTTGGGCTTAACTGAACGGTATTGATATAAGTGCAACATCCCATTAAACGGTAACGCACACCTTCTCGTACTACACCATTAGGGTTAAGTTGTAAGGGAAGGGGTTGGGTTATCAGAGAAAGGGTCATCACGTTTACTTTCAGTATTTGATTTGAAGAATAAAGCTATATTAGCTTCTGCATTCCAGCCACAACAATTTCTCCAAGATTATCAGATAAAGTTAGCAATGGCTTTTGTAGACCCCATTGTTTAACTTTACTTGCTGAAAGAGCGCCATGAACAGTTGCATTTCGCAGTGCTTTAGCAAGTATTATAGCCTCAACCCATGTAGAAATAGAGTTAGATTTAACTATCCAATTCTCCATTATTTTTAGATCATCTTTATTAAGACTAAGAAAATTAGCAAGCGCACTTTTTTCACTTTCTGAAGGCTTTTCTAGCCATTTCTCAAGTTTCACAAGTGTTGAACGATCAGGAGCAATCAATGAATCGTATTTTTGAAGAGTACATTTCTCTGTGAAGTCTTTCATAATTTGCTCAAAGGAATTATTATTTTTTTTATTATTCGGCTTTGGCAGTAAAGTCTTTGTAATGGTTTCAAACCCACCCCAAACCATCACAAGTCGCCATTGCAAACCACGGGCTTTATGTGTATCAGTAAGCTTATCAATTGAGTTATGACCAACGCTAGGTTCGTGCCATTCTAAACCAGATTTAATCAGATAATATCCTTTTGATAGAGATTGAATAACGTTATCGATATGGTCTAAGTCAGGTGAATGATTTTTGTTGAAATGCAAAAGCTTCTGGTGTATATTTTGGCATTTAGCTGGATCGGATTTCCAAGAATCGTATTCTCCGAAAACTTGCCATATGTTGCGTGAGACATCCTCAAGACGGATAATAAGTTCTGTCATGTTTATAATTCCGAATGATAAGTTGCAAAATAGTAAGTAATTTTGCTGGGTTATGTGAAGCATAACTTACATTACGTCAGCACATAACAGTATCATCTCGGTAATCTACTCATCCGGACAAAACTCAATAATTTTTTGTTTTACCTTTGATAGGTAGAAGATAGTCTTGTATCATGTCCGGTAAATTACTTACAATGTAAAGACGTTCCGCCGGAACGTCTCTACGACGGTAGGTAGGTTTTTATTACTGTTAATTAAAGGGACATGATATTAACTACAAAGCTTAAACCGTCACACCTTCCAACTCCTCATCTGTCAACTCATACAACTGACGCAACTTATCTAACTTCTCTGTATCAGCATTCCAAAAACCGCGTCCTGAAGCTTCTAACATTCTCCCGATAATATTGCGGAAAGCTTCTGGATTCGACTTTCGCAATCTTTCCGCCATCTCTGCATCTAATGCGTAAGTATCTGCGGCTTGGTCGTATACCCAATCATCCGTAAAATCCGCAGTACCCCCCCAACCAATCAAAGCCGTCATGCGTTGGGAAATTTCAAACGCACCACCAGAACCTTGATTAGCCATTGCTTCAGCCCATTTAGGATTTAGCAACTTGCTGCGATACTCCATCCGCAGTAAATCATCGAGATTGCGAGGTGTGGTATCTTTCGAGAAACTTTCCACAAAGCTGGTTGTAACCTTCTTCTTACTTTGTTTTTCTGCTGCCTTTTTCAAACCGCCAGTATTAGCGTAATATTCTTGAATATCAGTCAAACCGTATTCTACCGAATCGATTTCTTGAACAATGCGATCGCTTGTTTTTAACAACTCCATTAATACTTCTGGTCTAGCTTGACCCTTATCCTCTCTACCATAACTGAAAACATTGCGACCTTGCCAAGTATCCCCCAACTCATCACCAGATTCCCAATTACCATCAACAATTCTATCATTTACCAACGAACCAAAATCACCAGCCGGATTAGAAAATAATCTCGCTGAAGCATTTTCAATACCTTGTGCTTTCAAAATCAAAGCATGTTTTCTAATAAAATTATTATCTTCAGATTCATCCGCATCAGCCGCACGTTGAAACAAATCATCCAACAACTCAATAATATTGACAAAACTATCACGAAAAATACCAGATAAATTTGCCAAAACATCAATTCTGGGATGTCCAACCTCAGCCAAAGACATTAATTCATAACGAACAATGCGTCCCGTCCCCTCCTTCACAGGTTCAGCCCCCACCAACTCCAAAAGAATACCTAAAGACTCACCCTTCGTCTTAATTGCATCCAAACCCCATAACATCACCGCCACAGTTTCCGGATATTTCCCATACTCATCTAAATGCTGCGAAATAATTTTTTTACCTATCTCCCTCCCCCTTTCATAAGCACCAGCAGAAGGCATTCTATAAGGATCTAAAGCATGAATATTCCTCCCCGTAGGCAACACACCAGAACCATCCCGCAACAAATCACCACCAGGCGCAGGCATAATATACTCACCATTTAAACCCCTTAAAAGATTCGTCAACTCATCAGTAGATTGCATCAACAAACCTCTAATCTCCTCCTCCTCTTGGCGCTCTTGGTTACTTGGCGGTTCGTTGCCAAAATAAGCCTCCAAATACCCCCTCATCTCCTCATCATTCGGTGCTTCCCCCAAAATATGCAAACCCGAAGAAAAAAGCCGAGATTCTAACACTTGCAAATACTCATACAACTTCACCAAATAATCATTAAAAGCATGACCACTAAACAGCCGCACATTCTCCGGAGTAAACGAAATCCCCAAACGTTTCGCATCATCAAACGGACAATCAGCATCTAACCCACTATCAACAATCTTCTTACAAATCACCTCCTTCAAAGCATAATTTTTTTCCGAATCTTCTCGATACTCAGAAATCAAATCCCGCAAAGACATTAACTCCTTATACAAACCAGCACGTCCATAAGGAGGAACATTGTGAGAAATCAACACACCATAACCGCGACGCTTCGCCAAAATAGATTCAGAAGGATTATTAGCCGCATATATATATAGATTAGGCAAATTTCCTAACAAAATATCCGACCAAGAATAACCCGTATTTCCTAACGGCGATCCCGGCAACCATTCCACAGTACCGTGCATTCCAAAATGCACCACAGCATCAGCTTGAAACTCATTTTGCAGCCATTTATAAAAAGCAGCATATTGAGGATGCGGCGTTAAATCTCGTTCAAACATTAACCGCATCGGATCGCCTTGTATACCTAAAGGTGGTTGTACACCAATCCAAATATTTCCTAACTGAATACCGCCAATATTAAACTCATCACCGGAAGTTTTAATCCCCGTACCCGTGAGAGATTTCCATTGTTTTTCGATGCGAGATGTGCTAAGATATCCCAACCATTTTTCGAGAGTTTTGGCGTTGACAGTATTAACCGCAGATGAACGCGAATGAACGCTGATATCCATCTGCGTTAATCTGCGTTTATCTGCGGTTCCTATCTCTTCGTCCGCGTCTTTCACCTGACGAATCAATTCTTCCCCATCTACAGGCAAATTGCCCACAGCATAACCTTGATTTTGCAGTGCGTGGAGAAAATTGAGAAGCGATCGCGGTACATTTAATAATGCAGCTGTTCCTGTTGCACCGTACCCAGGTGGAAACCCATACAAAATAATCGCTATTTTCCTCTCTGACGGAGGTTTTCGACGCAACGCAACCCAACTTTTCACTCTCGCAATCAATCTCTGCACTCGTTCCGGAACTAGATAAATTTGCTCTCCCACCAACCCACCGAGAGGAATTGTATCAATAGCGCCATCCAATTCTGGCAATGCATATAATACGACACTTTGCAAGCCTCCGATACCTTGACGCGTCCAAGAGTAAATATCTTGAATTAGCAATGGTGCAGCGACAATGTAAGGTACATTCTTGGCAGCAAGGATTTTTACCGCAATTTGCGTTTGGCGTCCTGCTTCCATTGAACCAGCAGGACCACCCACCAAAGGAAAGCCAATTGTAGATACGATCGCATCCACTTTTACTGCTTCGTTGGAGAGTGAAGGTGTTTGAATATTACCATTATTTCGTTGCTGCGTTTCATAGTCACTGGTCATCCAATCGCGGACGGCAACGTGTCCTTCAACACCATTAATAAAAATGGGTAAAGGTATCAAACCAGCTTCTTCAAAACTACGAATTAATTGCGGAATATAAGGTTGTTTTGTAATAACGTGTTTGCGATAAAGTAAAATTCCAATAACTGGGGAGTGGGGTAGAGACGTTCCGCCGGAACGTCTGTACGAAAGTGGAGACGTTCCGGCGGAACGTCTGTACGAAAGTGGAGAGTGGGAATTTTTTATTATTCCCCTCTCCTCATACCACTTTAAATATTCTCGCGGAGATGCAAAAAAGCCTTGATAATCGGGATGAAGCAATCCCATATTAGGGGTTTCAATGGGTGGAGGAATTTCGCCTATTTTTAAATCTAAATATTTTTCTGCTAATATCCAAAATAATGCAGCTACGTTTTCTGCACCACCAGCATTCCAATAACCATAGATAATTAACCAGTTGCGTAAGTCTTGGACTTTTTGCACTGGCACAAATTTGAGAAGTTTGGGACCAATTTTTAAGAAGCTGATGTAACCTGCAAGTTTATCTTCTTCTCGTCCGTTGCTAAATTTATCAAGGATGAATTTAACTGGTTTGGGCATTCCTTTCGGTCTATCACCGATAGCAAAATCACCCAATTTAGTTAAACTCATCAATTCTAAAGCTGACTCAAAGACCAAACGGATGGGAATTTGAGAAACGCGATCGCGTAACCACAAAACTTGGTCATAATCAAATAGCAAGCTGCCAAAAAACACATCCGCGTTATGAAGTGCTGCTTCCACCTCGGTGCGTTTGGTGGTAATATCGCGATCGCTAAACACGCGGATATCCAACTCAACACAGCGCGAGTTAGCTTGTGAAGCTGCTTTTCTGTACAAATCAGCGTTGAACGATTCAAATCCAGCAATCAAAACGATGCGTTTCATGGGTTAAGTGGTAAACACTCCATCTTAATTTTAAGCCCTCACCCTAGAAGGGTGGGGCTATAGGAACGAGAGCTTACCTGCGTGGGCTAAAATAAAATGAGGGATTTTATATTAGATTCGGTTAATCATATATATTGTAGAGACGTTCCGCCGGAACGTCTTTACTCCGCCGGAACGTCTTTACGACGGTTGCTTTGATCTAGGATTGCTATATATTGTAGAGACGTTCCGCCGGAACGTCTTTACTCCGCCGGAACGTCTTTACTCCGCCGGAACGTCTTTACTCCGCCGGAACGTCTTTACTCCGCCGGAACGTCTTTACTCCGCCGGAACGTCTTTACTCCGGCGGAACGTCTTTACGACGGTGACTGTATTTTTATTACTATTAATTAGTCCTTAGGGTGTACTTAATAAAATTTGATAGCGCCCTAATTAAGCGCTTTTAACATACAGATTAAATAGCGTCTTTTGAATCAACTTCTGTTAACTGCAATGACTTTTCAAATTCCAAGCGCTGCTGTACGTTATGTAAGAAGTAACCATTAAGCATGGCAGAGCCTAACAACATACCCAAGTGTTGACGGCTGGTGGTAATTTCGATATCGAAGTCTTCTGAAGGTAAGCCACCCAACATACTAACAACGGTGCGTTCAATTGCTTGAAGTACTTCTGGTGATGTAGGCTTGGATAGTTGGGCAACCATTTCGGGATTCAGCGATTTAATATATTGCCACAAGTTGTTATTAATTGCTTCCGAACCAAAGTTCTCTGGATTGCGATTAGAAAGATTGTTCATGGTAGTAAATTAGCAGTATTTTATCAACTTGTATCTACTGTAGCAATCTTTTTCTAACAGTGATGTCTGCTTAACCGAACTCTATTTAGGGGGGTTTCTTCATTTCTAAGTATATGGATTTAATAAACACTCCTGAACGTAGTAACGGCTACCCTACGGGAAAGCTCCGCTAACAGCTGTTAAAATTGTCAGGGACGAGGGGTAAACCGTTCACTACGAAGGAGGTGAGTATTTTACGTTTAATTTTGCGGACTTCCCTATGCCTCAACAAACACGCTACCCTACTGATATAATTTGAGATCGCAAAAATCTTCATTGGACATAGGATTGAAAATCAACTATGCGTTGTCCACAACCCTTGATTAGACTATTCTGTGCTAGGTCTCTACATTAGACATCTCCAGATTCATACGTAAAGACGTTCCGGCGGAACGTCTCTACAAGGGTTTCGGGCAGCGCATAATTAATTTCTGGAGACGTCTATTAGACATAGGAGTGAAAATTAATTATGCGTTGTCCACAACCGTTGATTAGACGTAGCACTGCTACGTCTCTACGTTGTTTTCCGGAGATGTCTATTGTATAAAAATCCGTCACAACACAAAAAATATATGTTGTAAGATAGATGCGCTCATTGACTTGAATATGGTTAAATGTGAAAGGAATTATTATGTTTTGCCGTCAAAGAGCAGTAAGCGTGAAAAGTTTTGTGCTTGGTGAAACTAAAGCCCCTAAACTAAGTGTTGAATCCTTTACCAAAGGCGTGGCTGCGCTCAATGAATAGGCAATCTTCTAGGAAATCTGAATCCGATCCCAGTGCCGCATTGACACCCAATGGGGAGCAGCAAGACAACTCAAATGTATTCCCGATTGTTGGGATTGGAGCGTCTGCGGGTGGATTGGAAGCATTCACGGAATTGCTAAATTATCTGCCGAGTGATACCGGCATGGCATTTGTCCTGGTACAGCACTTAGCCCCAGATAAGAAAAGTTTGTTGACGGAGATTCTTTCGAGAGCAACCAGGATGCCGGTGCATGAAGTGGTTGAGAATACAACCGTGGAAATGAACCAGGTTTATGTGATTCCGCCGAATAAACAGATGATCATTTTTCAAGGGGTACTGAAACTGATGCCCCGTGAGAAAGTTCGTGGGATGGTGATGACCGTTGATACGTTCTTCTTTTCTTTAGCTGAGGATCAGGGTAACAAAGCGATCGCCATTGTTCTCTCTGGGGGCGATGGTGATGGCGCATTGGGAGCAAAGGCAATCAAAGCAGCTGGCGGGATTACCTTTGCTCAGTGTGAAGACAGCGCACAAGTCAACAGTATGCCGAACACCGCCATCGCTACCGGGCATATAGACTTTATTTTATCACCCCAAGCGATCGCCGAAGAGCTAGGAAAAATCAGCCGCCATCCCTACATTGCCACTCCTTTTTCAATAAAGGTCGCTGAAGAACTAGAACCAATTCCAGGCGAGAATGCCTTACAAAGCATCTTTATATTGCTGCGGACTACTACAGGAGTTGACTTTACCTATTACAAACACACTACCATTCGGCGGCGAATTCTCCGGCGGATGATGCTGTACCAAATAGAACAATTGTCGGATTACGTCACCTATCTCCAGCACCATCCGGCAGAAGTGCAGGCTTTGTATGAGGATGTTTTGATTAATGTCACCAGTTTTATGCGTGATCCTGAAGCCTTTGAAGCACTAAAAAGTCAAGTATTTCCCATAATTACCAAAGATAAATCGCTAGAGATACCCATCCGCATTTGGGTAGCAGGTTGTTCAACGGGGGAAGAGTGTTATTCTATCGCCATTTGCTTGGTGGAATTTTTAGAGACGCAGCCAATTAAGCCGCCGATTCAGATTTATGCTACAGATATCAGTGAGAGTGCGATCGAAAAAGCTCGGCTTGGCATCTATAAACAGAGCCAGATGCAAGATATCTCACCAGAACGTCTGCGACGCTTTTTTATCCAGCTAGACGATGGGTATCAAATTAGTAAGCCGGTGCGCGAACTGTGTGTCTTTGCCAAACAAAATTTGTGTGCAGATCCCCCATTCTCCAAGCTCGACCTAATTAGCTGTCGGAATGTGATGATTTATTTCGGGGCGACTTTGCAGAAGAAGATTGTGCCAATCTTCCACTATGGTCTGAAATCAAACGGATTTCTGATGTTAGGAACTTCGGAAACTGTGGGGGAATTCTTAGACTTGTTTTTGCTGGTTGATAAAAAGTACAAGATTTATGCCCGAAAGTTAGCCCCCGCTCGGTTGCCTTTAGATATAGCTAGCAACAATTATCCTTTAGATTTAGGAAATCTTAATCCACAAGTCAAGGAAGAGACTTTTACTGATGTTGATTTGCAATTATTGGCAGACCAGATAGTCTTGAATCAGTATGCGCCGGTGGGTGTGATTACAAACTACGATCTAGAGATTCTGCAATTTCGGGGGCAGACCAGCTTTTATCTGGAACCTGCCCCAGGCAAGGCAAGTTTGAATTTGCTGAAAATGGTTCGAGAAAGCTTGCGGCTAGAACTCCGCACGGCAATTGGGCAAGCAAAAAAGCAGGACTTGCCAGTGAGAAAAGAGAACTTGCAAATCTGGGACAACGAGCAGCCACGGGAGATTAGTATTAATGTTATTCCCTTACTCGCTCCCAAGTCACAAGAACGCTACTTTTTGATTTTGTTTGAGGATACCCCGACCCCAGCGACACCTCAGTTAGTGGAAACTAGTAGCCAGAAAACTGGGCGGAGAAAACAAACAATTGACAAGGAAATTGCGAGGCTCCAACAGGAACTGGCACTGACTAAAGAGCATTTGCAAGCGATTATTGAGGAGCAGGAAGCCTCCAATCAAGATTTGAGAGTTGCCAACGAGGAAATTCTCTCCAGTAATGAGGAATTGCAAAGCACCAATGAGGAACTAGAAACCGCTAAAGAAGAAATTCAAGCAACCAATGAAGAATTAAACACCGTTAACGACGAACTGCATCGGCGTAATATCGAATCAAACTACCTCAGCAACGATTTGCAGAATTTGCTCAGTAGTACTAATATACCTATTTTGATGCTGGAAAGCGATCTCCGCATCCGTCGCTTTACCCCCCTAGCACAACAAATCCTGAACTTGATTCCCACCGATGTCGGACGACCCTTAGGAGATATCAATCTCAATCTCAATGTGCCAGACTTAGAGCAACAGATTTTGGATGTGATTAATACCCTAACTATTAAAGAGCAGGAAGTGCAAGACCAGAAAGGGCATTGGTATGACCTGCGAATCCGTCCCTACCGAACAATTGACAATAAAATTGATGGTGCGGTGGTGATGTTGGTGGATATTGACGCGCTCAAACGCAGTGCCAAGCTGCTGCAAGAATCCCGCAATTATGCCCAAGCTATTGTAGAGACGATGCGGGAAGCCTTGGTGGTGCTGGATAGGAACTTACGAGTCATCACCGCAAATCCGGCTTTTTATCAGATGTTCCAGGTAACATCAGGGCAAACCGAACAGCGCTTGATTTTTGAATTAGGGAATGGACAATGGAATATTCCCCAGATGCGATCGCTTCTAGAAGCGATCGCATCTGGTAATAGCCAGATGGAAGATTTTCAAAACTTCGAGGTTGACCATGAGTTTGAGCAAATCGGACACAAAGTCATGCTATTTAATGTCCGCAAAATGTCTCAAGCAGACCATCAGGACATGATTCTTTTGGCTATCGATGACATCACCCAGGAAAAACAGTTGCAGACAGAACGTGCCCAACTTCTGACTCAAGAGCAGTCAGCTCGGACTGCGGCTGACACAGCTAATCGCATGAAGGATGAGTTCTTATCCGTCCTCTCTCACGAACTGAGGAATCCACTTAATTCTCTAGTGGGATGGACGCAGTTGCTCCGCAAGGAAAAAGTTGACAAAAACAAGCTGTCTCGTGGACTTGAGGCGATCGAAAACAGCGCCAAGTTACAAAGCCAACTGATTGAGGATTTGTTGGACATTTCCCGCGTTACTTCAGGTAAGCTGCGCTTAAACCCTTATCTGATTCAGCTTGCCCCAGTAATTAGACCAGCCATTGAAGTAGTTCGTCTGTCAGCAGAGGCGAAACGAATTCAACTTGTACCGAGGCTTGATGCTGCCTCAAAACATATATTTGGCGATCCCATTCGTTTGCAGCAAGTCGTCTGGAATTTACTTTCTAACGCGATTAAATTCACCCCGCCACAAGGGCGAGTTGAAATTACATTAGAGTATATTGATTCAATGGCTCAAATTCAAGTCAGCGACACGGGTAAGGGCATCAGCGCTGAGTTTTTACCTTATGTTTTCGATCGCTTCCGGCAAGCAGATTCTTCCCTGACTCGCGCAGATACTGGACTTGGACTCGGACTGACCATTGTTCATAATTTAGTTGAACTTCACGGTGGTACAGTTCAAGCTGAAAGTTTGGGTGAAGGGCAAGGAGCCACATTTACTGTGAGGCTGCCGCTGCAAAGTAAAATTGCAGATGTGGTGAACTTACCAGACGCAATGGACAGAGGAATGCCAGTTGGGGATATCCCATCCTTAGCCGGTGTGCGAGTCTTGATTGTGGATGATGCGGCTGATGTTCGTGAGTTATTCACGGTAGTGCTGGAAGAGTATCAAGCCACAGTAACGACAGTTGCCTCAGGAGATGAAGCGATCGCCACTTTAACAGCAAACCCATCAGGATATGATGTGTTGTTATCTGATATCAGTATGCCAGGGGAAGACGGCTATACATTAATTCGCCGAGTTAGACAACTGAGTGCTGAAGCTGGAGGACAAATTCCCGCTGCTGCGCTGACAGCACATGCGAGAAGCGAGGATTATGCTCAAGCGATCGCAGGCGGCTTTCAAATATATCTTACCAAACCTGTAACTCCCGATCAACTAGTACTTGCAGTCGCAAATTTAGCTGGACGAATCACATAAGTAGGTGGGCGTTAAAAAACATAACTATATTTTGTCATTGCGTTCGCGGAGCGTCTCGTAGAGAGGAGGCACGACGTTCGCGCAGCGTGTCGCAGACAAGCAATCGCAATGGTTTTGAGTGTTTTACATTTCGTTACATAGTTAGGTTTATTTGTGCTTACCTACTTAGGCTGTTATTGATAATGATGTGATTGTTTGAGTCGAAACTAATAAAACCTTTTTGCTGTAACTTGCTCATTAATCGTGTAATTGTTACTCTAGTAGTGCCGCAAGCGCTAGCAATTTCTTCATTAGTGAAGGGAATTGAAATGCGAGTTCCCTTTGCCACTCTTTGACCAATTTCCTTTTTTAAAAGCATTAATAAATCTTGCAACCGATCTTCGATCCTTCTTTTAGCGAAAATAAATAAAAAAGATTCTGTTTGTCGTAATCGCTGTTTTATTTTAGGTAAAAGTGTATAGTTCAAAAATGGGTTAGTTGCTATTTCTACTTCATGAATTGTCACTAACTCAACATCTGACAAGGCTATTGCTTCATAAGTGTTTAAAGAAATCATGCTAGAGCCAAAAATCATATTTGGAGTTGCTAACCCTAACATCACTTCTTCACCAGTTTCACAAAATTTAGTTAGCTTCACGGAACCCTGAAGAAGGTAGCAAACAACTAAAGGGTTAAGGGGAATAGTTTCACCTTTATAATATTTATGCACGGGACGATTTTGCCTGATATCGTAATCATTAGACTCATAATTTGAAGGTGCATTTAGCTGATGCCCAGTTTGATCACGCACTAGCCAGTGTAGCGTTTTAGGCTTACCCTGCTTATTATTGACAACACCTACTGTCAAAGCTGCGTCAGATGAATTGCTTTGGCATGGCTTTAGTGGTACTAATTCTTTGCTTTTTTCTGATTGAGATATTTGCATTTCATTGGGAAAGCGTTGACATTCTTCTAGAGAGACAAAATTAATTATTGGTTTGCCTACCAGAAGCTGTTTGGAACATGCAAGTAAATTACATGCAGCAAAGTTAGCGTCTTCGATTATGCCTTCGGTGTTAGTGACTAAATAAGCGTCTAATGTTAACTCAAATAAATCTTGGTAGGTTTGACATTCGTCTTCTAGTAAATATCGTATTGTGAGAAGTTCTTCATTTTGCTTATACAGTTTCTCTGCTGCTACCCGTAAAGTATTTGAGGTAGCAATCAGTTCTTTAAATGCTTCGGGTAGCAAATCTGGAGATATCCAAGACAATGCCTTAGTAGTTTCGTGTAAACTTGCTAAACGTTTGTGGAATACTTCTGCGTTTGTGGTAAATGGCTCCACGTTCATTTTAAATTCTCCTTATTTATACTTACTTTCTGTAATGATGCTTGAACGGAGCTTCAAACCATAGATTCTTCGTTCCTCAGAATGACAGATTTTATTTATAAACACCCTCTTAGAAGTCGGGGATCTCAGAATTGAGACTAAGAAGTAAAATAAAGCACAGGTAATGTGAGAAATTAACTTAACTGTAAGTTTAAAGAAATTAAGTGAATATTTTGTGAATAAGCCAGTAGATAATATAAAAAGGTAGCGTTAGCAACACTGTCTAACAAAGTTAGATTTGTCATACAGCAGATTTTAGGTTTAGGAGGTACATGCGTAAAACCCAAAACCCGCTCACAGACGTAGCAGTGCTACGTCTCTACGTGTATTAGACATCTCCAGAAAAGACGTAAAGACTATTCTGTGCTACGTCTAATCAAGGGTTTCGGGCAATACATAGTTCAATTTGGTCGATATCTATTAGACATTTCCAGAAAACAATGTAGAGACGTAGCACTGCTACGTCTAATCAAGGGTTGTGGACAGAGTATAGTTCATTTTCACTCCTATGTGTATTTAATCACAACGCAATCGGCTGTAAATCTTTTCAACAAATAATAAATAAATATTTGTACCTATGAAAATTTTGCTAGTAGAAGACGATCAAGTATCTGCTGAAATGTTAAAGAATATTCTGACACATCAGCATTACATAGTTGATTTGGCTTCTGATGGTGAGACTGGATTGTCCCTTGCTGAAATGTTTGCTTATGACTTAATTCTGTTAGATATTATGTTGCCAAAGCTGGATGGTCTCATGTTTTGCAGACAGCTACGTGCTAAAACAAATGATACGTCGATTCTGCTTTTGACAGCTTTGGATAGTAGCACTAGCAAGGTTATTGGGTTAGATGCTGGAGCTGATGATTATGTTGTTAAACCTTTTGACGTGAATGAGTTATTAGCTCGGATACGTGTTTTGATACGTCGAAAAACTCCGGCTCTCTCTTCAGTGATAGAGGCAGGAAATGTTAGACTTAATTCCACTAGCTCTAAAGTGACTTGCAATGGAAAATTTTTGCATTTGACTGCTAAAGAATATGCTTTACTAGAACTGTTTATGCGTAACAGTCACCGAATCTTTAGTCAAGAAATCCTGCTCGATTATCTCTGGTCATCTGAAGAAATGCCTTTAACGAATACTGTCAGAGCGCACATCAAAGCTTTACGGCAAAAATTGAAGCAAGCTGGGGCAAATGATTTGATTGAGACAGTTTACAAAATGGGGTATCGGCTGAAATTAGGACAAGATGGGCATTCTGAAGTTAAGCTTTCTGCTGCGACAGAGCTTGACTTTCAACCAACAGAAGTCGATGGGACTGTAGTAGATCGATACCAACCACAATTGTCCCCAGCGCTGGCTGATATTTGGAAGCGATTTAAGCCCAAGTATAGCGATCGCATCACAATTTTAGAACAAAATATAATGCTGCTGCTTGCAGGTACGCTAACTGAAGAACAAGGGCAACAAGCACAGGAATCAGCTCACTTGTTAATCGGATCGCTAGGTAGTTTTGGTTTTACTGAAGCGTCACGTCTGTCTCGTGAAATTGAACAGATTTTTCGAGATGGAGTAAAACAAAGTCAAGGTGAAGTTGAACGTCTTTCTCAACTCGTTATAGCGTTGCGGCAAGAATTGGAACGACCAATGGCAAACCTTGTACCTGCTGCGGTAACGAAGCGCTTTGCTAACATCAACCAACAACCCCAACTGTTAATTCTCAATAATGATGTCCAACTAAGTCAGCAATTAATAGAGGAGGCTAAAATCTGGGGAATTCAGACTTTGGTTGCGACAAACTTAACTGAACTTAGAGTTGCGATCGCCCAAAAATGCCCGGATGTAGTATTAATCGATAAAATTATGGTTGTAGACGACGATCCCCAAATGTTAGACGTTATGTTGGTATTACTTCAAGCTGTTGTTTCTCGGTTAAACACATAGCAATGCCTTTCTCATAGTATGCCGCTTCGTTGATAAAAATTGGATAAACGGTTGATGTTCCTTCAAATGCGATGGTTTTCCCATCAAAGGTAAGAAAAATCGGATCACCAGGATGAAGAGCTTGATAATCTTGAAATTCAAGTTGCGGATGAATCATTGCTTTAATTTCCCCATGCTCGTTTCTAGGAAAATCAATAACAGAAGCATATCGATAAACTGTCAGTGGGCTATTTATATTTTCAATTATACCTTGGTTGCTTCTTTCTAAATAATCCAAAACTGCATAAACAAGTTCCTCTGTTTTCTGGAATAATTCTGTGCTCAAAACAGCTTGAGGCACTGGACCAACTTCAATGGCAAAACCAAAATCGCAGAGAGAACGAAGTAAATTACTCTTTTGCCCTTGGGTATAACAAACTTTTATCTCTGGATTAATTGAAGTCAAATAAGCAGCCAATTGCAAAGTAAATGGATGCAGTTCACCTAAAAGGATACTCAACCCCATATTTGCAGTTGTGCTGTGCAAATCTATAATTACATCTACCTGAGATTTGCCTTTTGGTCCGAGCATTTTTTCAATAACTTTTGCCCGCACTTGTTCATAACCAGTAAGTGTTGAATTCTGCAAATCTTGACTAAAAAAGCTGCGATTTAAATCTTGATCAATATATCGTCTGCTTTCTTTAAAAGCTTCAGGATTTCCCAATAATGTCAGAGTTTCAAAACTAGGGCGTTTAACTAAGTTTAAGTCCTGCTCAAACTTTTTGATCAGGTATACTCCTGTAAACTCATTTCCGTGTGTTCCGCCAACAATTGCTACATAATTAATTTTGTTCATACAAAAACTTATTGCTTGTTTGGTTTCCATCACAATAGACAAAAGTATTTGAACCTCACACGACTTGAAGTCGCGTGATTCCTGTTTCAACGATCTCCGCCTGGATTGCTCCAGGACTTACAAGTTCTCCACAGGCGTTTAGAGCCTCCGGGATACCCACGGCGGCTATTAGTCTCAATCCTTCACTCAAAATGTTTAACGCCGCGTTTTTATCTCTCAAGTTGTGAGTATTGCAACTAGGACAAGACCATTCGCGCAGCTTTAAATCCTTAACCAATGGGTTGATAAAACCACAGTAATTACAAGTCTGAGATGAAGGATAAAATGTACCAACTTTCTGCACGATTCGGTCATGCCACAGAGCTTTATATTCAAGCATGGTGGTAAATTTAGACCAACTAGCGTCTGAAATACTCAGGGCTAATTTATGGTTTTTAACCATGTTACCAACTCGTAAATCTTCGATACAGATAATGCTGTTTTCCTTGATTAAACGCGAAAGTGTCCACCGGGGAGTATCCCCGTGGCGCATTTCGCGAGTTGACAGCTTGTGCAAAAAGTCATCTCTTAAATTAGTAATGCGTTCGTAGGTTCGAGCCAGCTTGATTTTCGCTTTGACTCTATTGTTACTACTTTTGGTACTGCGAGAGAGTTTTTTATTTGATTTGCGTAACTTCCTTAGTTGAAGTCGATAATATTTAGGATTTTCTACAACTTCACCATCGCTAGTAACCAGATAAGATTTGATACCTAAATCCAATCCAATATTTTGTGTGGCTTGAGGATATTTTTCTATCTCAGTTTCACACAAAATACTAGCAATATATTTACCAGAAGAAGTCCGGGTTATCGTAACGTTTACAACATGACCAGTAATATCTTGTGATTTATGAAACTTTATCCATCCTAACTTGGGAAGCTTTAAACGATTCTCTATAATTTGAATGTTCCCATTGGTGAGATTCGTCTTGTAAGATTGCTTGCAACCGTACTTCTTTTTGAACTTAGGAAAGCCGACACCTTTCTTATTTTTAGACTTCTTTAAGTCAGTAAAAAAGTTTTTGTACGCTGTCTCTAAATTCTTGAGCGAGTTTTGCAGAGCAAACTTATCTACTTCCTTCAACCATTCAATCTCTTTTTTGAGAAGAGTCAACTGTTGACTACAAGCATTGTAGTTTAAGGTTTTCTGCTCAGTCGTATATAACTCTTTCCTTAATGCCAGAAAACGGTTGTACACAAACCTAGCACAACCTATTGTCTTGTTAATTAAGACTTCTTGGTTGTGGTTAGGAATAAGTGCAACTTTAAACGCTTTCTGCATTTTGGTTTTAATGTTTCGCTATAATGATTTTACCATAATACGCAAGCATCTAAATATAGAAATATGGAGCGCCTAACTCATGACTTGAAGTCGCAAAGTCTGCCACGGGGAGTATCCCTGTGGCGAGCTTTGCACTCTTTGTGCGGCTTGCAGAAATCAATAAACCTCCGGTTGTTGCTCAGAAAATTAAATCGCTCAACGAATAAAGAAATACAGCAATTTTTAGGTATGTGCGTAAAATCCAAAACCCGGTAACAGACGTAGCACTTGGTAGTCTCTACGTGTATTTAATCACAACGCAATCTGCTGTAACTTTAGGCATCGGTTTTGAATGCATTAATAGAGTCTTCTAATTGCAATGTTACTTGTTGTGTTTGTTGTAAAGAATTAGACACCATGTCAGATGAATTTGCAGTGTGTTCTGAAGCAGTGATAAGATGTTGCATCTTTGAAGCGATCGCACTCGAACTTTGTGACTGAGATCCGGTTGCACCTTTAATTGACTGCGCTAAATCATCAATTTGGTGGGATACTTCTAAAATATGCCCCAGATTATGCTTGACATTTGTAATCATATTTGCTTTTTCTAGCACTTCCCTAGTTCCTATTTCTATAGTTTTGACGACTTCGCTAGTTTCCATTTCGATGTTCTCTAGCATTTGTTGAACTTCTTTGGTCACTTCTTGTGATTGAGCTGCTAATTGAGCAATTTGTTCTACCACTATCTTAAAGCCTCGACCTTCTTTGCTCACCCCCGCAGTTTCAATATTGCTGTTGATGGCTAACAAGTTAGTTTGCAAGAGGATTTGCTTAAGCAACGAGGCAACGAAGGATATTTTTTGCGAAGATTCTGCCACACGCTTGACTTTATTTACTTTTTCTATTATTGTCTGTTCTAAATTAAAGATACTTTCTACAGTATTCTCGATTGCGGCTTGGGTTGTTGCTACTGCCTCTGAAGTGGTGTAGGCAATTTCTGATAGTTGACGGGCATCATCTGCTACTGTTTGAATAAATAAATTAATTTTATTTACTTCTTCTAAAGTGTAATTAATTTCTTGTGCTTGTGTCAAAGCTTGATTCGTCAATTGCTGAATTACACCTGAGTTTTCATCAAGGGAAAGATTTACTTGATAAGCTGCAACTTTCACTTGATTGATAATCTGCCGCAGGTTATGAATAATCGTATTAAAAACATCAGCTACTACCCCTGTTTCATCGGCATTATTTTCTGTACCCACAGTTAAATTGCCTTTTGATGCTTCTTGAACGTTGAAGAGAATTTCCAAAAGTTGGCTTTGCAAAGCTTGTTGACTTAGCTTTAATTCTTCTTCTGCTTGTTTGCGTCGGCTAATGTCAGCTTGCACCCCAATATAATTGACGACTTGTCCGAAGGAATCTCGCACTGGAGAAATTGTTAATTCACACCAACATGGTGTTCCATCTTTGCGGTAATTCTTAATTACTACCTGACATTCTAAAGAGTTGCGGATTGCATGACGTAATTCTTCAATAGTTGCGGGATCTGTGTCGGGTCCTTGCAAAAATCGACAATTGCGTCCAATCACTTCTTCCGGTGAATAACCTGTGATGGTTTCAAAAGCCGGATTGCAAAATATGATGGGGTTGTCCATCGCTCGTGGGTCAGTAATGACAATAGCATTTCTAGCAGCAGCAATGGCGCGATCGCGAAGCTGCAATATTTTCTGCGACTGCTTAAACTCATTAAAAAAACTCGCTTGTTCGAGAGCGATCGCAACTTGAATTGCTAGGTTTGCGATTAAATCAATTTCAAGCTTTTCCCAATGCCGAGGTTCAGAACATTGATGGACACATAAGAGGCTGATTAGCTGATTATTAATAATAATCGGTGCAACTAAATTCGCCTTGATTTGAAATTCTTCCAGAATCTGGCTGTGGTAATCTGTATAATCTGCTTCGTTAACGTTGTCGGTGGCTCGCACTTCACCATTTGTGTACATTGCAATGTAATCTTCTCTAAAGGGGTCATGGACTGTTTTGCCAATGATTTTGATCCAGCCGTCTGCTACCGATTCAGCAACGATGGTGGCACTCCAGTCAGGATGAAAGCGATAAATAACTACGCGGTCTGATTTTAATGCTTGACGAATTTCCTTGACGGTGGTGTAAAGAACATCTTCTGATTTGAGCGATCGCCTAATTTCTAAGGTAATGTCTGTAAATAGTTGCAAATATCTCGCTTCTGTTTCTTGCTTTTCTAAAAGCTTTACTTTCTCTGTCAATCGTCGATCGACAAATGAAATGAGTAACGCGAAATCCAGAATCACAAAGGTGGCAACGCCAATAGTAAAAGCTAACCAGGTGAAGGAATCGTTGGAAGTCGCCCTTGCAATTGCTTTTGTGTTAGTGGGTATAAAGTTAGCTGCTGCCATACCAGTGTAATGCATCCCGGCGATCGCCAATCCCATAATCAGCGCAGCCAAGATTTTTGCTAAGAGCGCAGATGTACTGCTTTGCGTGGATAGTTGAAAGGTGACAGATAAGGCTACAATTGAGGCACTAATGGCGATCGCTATGGAAATTGCAAACAGCAATGGATTATACATCGTGTCTGCTTCCATCCGCATCGCGGACATGCCAATGTAGTGCATTGAGGCGATGCCAATACCCATCAGGATACCGCCCATAATCAATTGCCACAAGCTCAAAGTTGGGCGACTCGCTAAGAACAGCGCTCCTGCGGAGGCAATAATCGCAGGTAATATTGACAACAATACCGTCACCATGTCATATGTTATTGGTATCGGTAGGCTGAATGCCAACATAGCGACAAAGTGCATCGACCAAATGCCAATGCCCATAACAAATGCCCCACCAATCAACCAAGCTTTTTTTGCCCAAGATGTAGCTGTTGTTACCCGTTCCGCTAAATCCAAAGCAGTATATGCAGCTAGGACAGCGATCGCGATGGAAAGTGATATTATACGGGGGTCGTAGCTACTATTTATCGCCATATCTGCCGTCACCATTAAGTTAACCTCAATTAAATAGTTTTATTAAATTAAATGTGACTTTTTTAGTAATCAGCAACCCAGGCTTCCATAATTTTTGTTTATTTTATTATCTTGTCAATTAAAAAACAATTATGAAGCTTTGGAAAGAAAAAATAGATAAATTTATCTATTCTTTATACATGTGGGATAAGTGTTTTATTATATATATCCACTGATATAGTATAGTAACTAAAGTAAAGATATGGGGCTATAAGTTAGACAAATATAGGGAAAAGAAAATCAACGAAAAATCTAATTAAACCTGAAGTATAAAGTACAGATTGTATCATTTTAAACAATATTGTGTAATTTTAAGCAAACCGGGGTTAAGAAAAACTAATGACACAAACATTTTTGAGCGATCGTTATCGCATTATCAGCATACTTGGATCTGGTGGATTTTGTGAAACATTTTTAGCCGAAGATACGCAAATGCCTTCGGGAAGAACTTGTGTAATTAAACAACTCAAACCAGTTGCCAATAACCCTCATATTCACCAGTTAGTTCAAAGACGATTTCAAAGAGAAGCTGCCATTTTAGAAGAATTGGGAGGAGCAAGCAAGCAAATTCCTACGCTGTATGCATACTTTCAAGAGGACGAACAATTTTACTTAGTACAAGAATGGGTTAGCGGACAAACCCTGACCCAAAAAGTCAAAGAAAGCGGATGTCTGAGAGAAAGTGAGGTACGCTCGATTTTAATCAGTCTGTTAGAAGTGCTGAAATATGTTCATAGCAAAGGCATTATCCATCGCGATATTAAACCAGACAATGTTATTCTGCGCTCTAGTGATAACAAACCAGTTTTAATTGATTTTGGTGCTGTGCGTGAAACGATGGCAACAGTGGTAAATTCTGAAGGTAATATTAGCAGTTCCATCGTCGTTGGTACAACAGGGTTTATGCCAAATGAACAAGCAGCAGGACGTCCGGTTTTTGCTAGTGACTTATATAGTTTGGGACTAACAGTTATATATTTATTGACGGGGAAAATGCCAGAACAATTGGCAACAGATTCCTACACTGCCGAGAATATTTGGGATCGGGAAATTGTCAGTCCAAATTTGGCAGCGGTATTAGATAAAGCAATTCGGTTTGATGTTAGGGAACGGTTTCACAGTGCAGAAGCAATGCTGAATGCTTTGCAGAATACGAGAAATCCCCTTCCAGAAAAAACACCGACTTTTTCTCAACAGCCTTCGCAAAGTATTCCTGTTACTTCTGAATCTGTGGTTCAAAGTAGTAAACAAAACTCTATTTTGGTCAACAGTATTTTAGTTGCATCTGGAGTAATGGGTGCATCTGTAATTATTGGTCTTTTGTTGACAAATCCTCCTGATTTAGGGACATATAATAAACCAATTACATCTTCGCTATTGACAAAACCACAAGTTGGCGAAAATTCATCATTCCCATCAGGGAATAGAAGTTCTCAAATAGCATCATCGGAATCAGCAATTCTTAACAGCGCAAGTCTGCCTAATTCTTTTTATTTCATCGCAGATTCTAACTTCCTAAATCTGCAAACTGCGGTTAAACAAATTAAGACTTTACAAATGGCAGGTTATAGTCAGCCAGGAGTGTTTTGGATACCAGATTATCCAAATCTATCAGATCAGCGTTCATTTGTAGTTTATGCAGGCACATTTAGCGATCGCACTAGTTGCCTCAACTTCCTGAAAACTTATGGAAAAGCCAATTCGGCAGCGTATTGCGGCTTCGCTAGCAAAGATCCACGTACACCGTCTGATAAAATATATTTCCAACAACTACAATGAAAATATACGGCGTTGCTGATTAGATGTATGAAAATGATTCTGCGCTCTGGTCAAAACCCTTGTAGAGACGTAGCACTGCTACGTCTCTACATCCGGATTCATACCTGAATTCAGCAACACCAAATATACGATAAACATCTATGCGGGCTTTTTTCGTAGTAAGTGTTTCAACGCTTAAGGAAGATTTAAAGAAAGCACTGAAGTGCTTACTACAATAAAGAAGTCAAATTAGCGCTTTAAGAGATATGAAGGACGAAAATTTCAATAAGAAAAAGGGTAAATCTCTCCCCCCGAAGCTGATTATTAAGTTGGGAAAGTTTGTCTGGACGAGTATTTGGCATATAATGATGTCGAAACTCGCACCACGCAATCAGTCGGGAGAGTATATTCGTCCGAAAAGCCAGTTTAGAAGTTTTGTTGGGAAAGAAGAGGGAAATTCTTACCAACCAGCAACAGGACGCTATCATCTTTATGTTGGCATGAGTTGTCCTTGGGCGCATCGAACTTTGGTAGTGCGATCGCTTAAGGGACTTGAAGAGGTAATATCAGTATCTATCGTCTTTCCTTCACCAATCGAAGGTGGTTGGGTGTTTAAGGAGGAAGAACAAAATTGTCGCACACTTGCTCAATTGTATGAGCTAGGGGCACCAAATTATACCGGACGCTCTACAGTTCCGGTGTTGTGGGATAAAGAAACGAAAACTATTGTTAATAACGAGAGTGCAGAGATTATTGTCATGCTGAACTCTGAATTTAACGACTTTGCCAAAAATCCCACACTAAATCTTTACCCGGAGGAATTAAAAGAAAAAATAGACTGGTGGAATGAGAAAATTTATCACTCAGTTAATAACGGAGTATATCGTTGCGGTTTTGCCCAAACTCAAGAAGCTTATAATCAAGTTTGTGATGAATTGTTCGTCACTTTGGATGAAATTGATGTAGCACTTTCAACAAGCCGATATCTTTGTGGCGATCGCGTCACATTAGCGGATGTTCGTTTATTTACAACATTATTCCGCTTTGATAGTGCGTATTACGGTTTGTTTAAGTGTAATCGCCGACGAATTCAAGATTATCATAATTTGGGAGCTTATTTACGTGATATGTATCAGCTTCCAGGTATTGCTGATACCTGCGATGTGGAAAGTGTGAAGCAAGATTATTATGGCAACCTTTTTCCCCTGAATCCTGGTGGTATTATTCCCAGTGGTCCTGATATGTCGTCTCTGCTGGAACCACATAATCGCGGTAGTATTGGGAAGTAGAGACAGATCGCACCCAGAATTAGGAATGCGATCGCTCTTACTATATCAGCTAATAGAGTTATCTTCATTTAATTGAGGGAATAATCTACATCTAAATTTTAGGGAAAATAAAGTGTTAAAAGTTAGCGTTGAAGAAGCAGCTATTAATTTAAAAAATCTCTTAGAGCAAGTGGCTAAAGGAGAAGAAGTTATTTTAATAGACGAAAATCAAGTTGTAGCTCGTTTGGTTCCTCCACAAAAAAAAGAACAGCGTTTAGCTAGTATGAAACAATTTCGAGAAGCGCTTGTTGTTAAGGGAGAACCTTTAAGTGCAACTATAATTAATGCACGTATTGAGGAGCGCCATTGATTTATCTGGATACAAGTATTGTTGCTCCTTTATATTGGCTAGAGGCATTAAGTGATACAGTTGAGGAGCTAGTATTAAGTGAATCTGAGCTTGGTTTGAGTCAATTAGTTGAGGTGGAATTTGTTTCTGCCTTATCCCGTCGGGTTAGAATGCGTGAAATATCCCAAGATGACGCAACAACTATAGTCGAAAGGTTTCAAACTGATATAGATAGCGGTTTTTATACTCGTATTAATCTGGAAACGATTCACTACCACTTAGCGCGTGAGTGGATTAGTCGGTTTACAACACCACTGCGTACACTTGATGCTTTACATTTGGCTGTTGCATCCCAAAATAATATTAGGTTGGTAACGGCGGATGCGGCTTTGGCTGCAAGCGCTCAGTTTTTGGGAGTTAATATTATTTTATTACAGTAAATTGATTTTTATTTATATTTCCCCATCTTCGACTGCGCCTAGTGCTTTGAGGGTGGAAATTTCTGCTAAGGCAAGCTAGAAAACTACCTTAATGAGCGAAAGATGACGCGTCCTAAACAATCTTCTTGGTTAATTCGCGCATATACCCGCAGACATGTTAACACTTCTCCGGGTGTACCGCCGCAATCTAGTTGTAAGTCATCTTTGGAAAAAGCACAGATATCTGCGTAAAGTCCGGATAATTGGCGAATTCGCACATCATAGCCGGCGTTGTTTGCTTTATCAGCTACTTTTTTCAGGATGCGTCGCGATTCTTGTTGTAATTTTCCCCACCACGAATAGCGTTCGGCTGGAGGAACGAAGATTAGGGAGTGTATTGCTTCGTCGATATCAATCCAAGCACGCAGAGTTAATAAGGGATATGCATTTTGTTCAGCTTTTTGGATGCGTTGAAAGCGATCGCTTAAAGCTTCTATATATTGAGTTTTCTGTTCTGGTTTTGAATGCAAAGATACAACATCAAAGCTAAAAATACTCTTTAAAGCATGATGTAAATCTGGTTCAATTTCGATAAGTTTTATCAACAAACTCACCATATATGCAAGTAGATACATATCATTTGATTCTTGTCCATGAGTCTTTTCATTTTGAGACAACTGCAAACCTTGGACATTGACACTACCGCTGAGTCCTGGATAAATAATTTCATCGCGAATAAAAGGAAGTTGGTATAAATTTGAATTATCCTCAATAGCACCAGCTTCTTCAGCAAGATTCAAAGCATGTTGACGCCAATATGTAGCTACATCCTCAGGAATTCTTAACAGCTTTCTTTGAATTTCGTTCCACAAATCTGAGTCAGTTTGGCTTTGAAGTGGTGAATTTCCTAAATATAAAGTTAGCTCTTTGTCATCATTAAATTCATCGCGCAAGCGTGTTAGTTTTAATTCATTTGTGGACGTGATATTATTTAAAGGGGCAACGGTTGAAGGTTGTAAAAGATGACAAAGTTCTTGCAGCACTTCGTCGCATATTTTCGCTCCTGGATCGTCAGAAAATTCTGCTTGAGCTTTTTTCAGAGATGCTTCTAGTCCGTACAAACTAAACCGTAATAATCGGGCTAATTCTGAGTTTTCTACTTCTAAAAGTCGGCGTAAGTGCTGCATAATAAATTAGGAGTTAGGTAGAGACGTTCCGGCGGAACGTCTGTACTTAGGTAGAGACGTTCCGCCGGAACGTCTGTTAGGAATTAAAAAATTAGAAAAGAATGGAGAAATAATTTTTCTCACGCAGAGACGCGGAGGCACGGAGGAGAAGAAGAATCATGATTTTTTCAAGTTAAATATTTACAACTCCTAACTATTAATGAATACCACAAAATGGATCGCGTTCTTTATCAACTTCGTTGGGTTGTAATTCTAATTCAGCGCGAAAAACACATCCTTCTTCTTTAAGACATTCTTCATCTGTCGATGTCCAGTAAGGAACTTCACCTGCATGGATGCGGAGAATGCCTTTCTCATCAAGGGTAACATGATATTGACAAGGATAATCTGTGGTTATTTCTGGTTTAGTTAGGGCGCCAATTCTGATCCATTTTTTGGTGTTTGTTTGAGCATTTGTTTGATAAACGTAGAAGGTGTGCTCACTGTTTTGAGGAAAGGGAGGTAAGGGTTTACTGATTAAACCAGTTCCTGTTTCTTGTAAGCGATCGCGTATATAACGAAATTCTTTGATAGATTTACTATCATTACTTTCTGACACAAATACCAAATGATAAGCATCTGGTTGATCGACTGTTGCTGACTCGATCACATTGACTGCAATGTCACCATTATTCAGCTTTTTATTGGGACGCTCAATGGCAATATTCCAATTCAATTTACCATCAGTAAATAACTTTGAGCTTTCGGCAGTGGGGAAGTGCGCTAATATTGCTATTCCGACATCAATACCAGGAACATCAATTAAATAATGCGGATTTCCTCGACAAAGTAACACGTTAAATAGTAGTGTTTGATCAATTTCAAATTGAACTTTAATTTTTTTCAGAAAATCAGATTCTTCTATCTTCAATTTCTCCATCAAAGTTTTACCATCAAAGCTGCCCCAAAGCCGCAAATCTCCATCTTCGTAATCTTGACGATAGATGATGTTGCTTAATTGTATCCCTTGCCAATTAGTGCGGACTTTCGCTACAGATTCCCTATCAGCTAATTGATAAAGTTCTTGTCCTGCTTGAAAGATTGGCAGCAAATCGTTGCTTTGAGTTTTGCGTTTAAAGTTGCAAGGTAAATAATAAAATAAATTTTTGACATCTATTTCTAGTTGGTTTGCTCCCTTACGTAGCAATCCTTTAGATTCTTCTGGATCGAATCTGAGTCTTCGCAGTTTTTCAGCGTAGCAAGCACCGGCAGAGGTAGCTAATTTAGTAAACTCTAAAACAAAGGTAATTCGCTCTGGATTCCAAACAAAATATTGTGATTTACTAAATTCCTGGTAAATTTCTTGCTGCACTAAATCAAGATTGCAAGTTTTCCCAGATAGAATTAACCAATCAACTTTTTGTCCGCTACTTAGCAAGCGACTTTCCATCAATCCTTTAGCGATACCAATTGCTTCTTTAATTGCTGTAGCTGCGGTTCTTTCAAATTGTTGACTGTCTAAGGTGACGTTAATATTATGAGCATTTTGGATGTTGAATTTAATGCTACTTTGTGTTAATAATTCTGAGATTTGTTGTTCAGAAACAGTGAAGGTTAAAGTAGAACCATCTGCTGGTGACTTTTGTCCTAATTTGAGTTTTGCAGCTTCTGCAAGTTCCCAAAGGGCGTAAAATGTTTGTAAGCGTTGAGGTGCTTGTTGCCAACGAGTAGGTAACACTTTTTCCGCAGTATCTAGAGCATCTTTGTAAGCTGCATCACCTTCAGGATTTTCTTTATCTACACATTTTAAAAGACTGCCGCTTTTAAATTTTCCTTGTTCTAAAAAGCGCTCGTTTAATTCGGAATTAATTAAATCTTCTAATTTATCGCTTTCTAAAGAACCGAGAGTTATTGCAGTGAGCAAAGAATCTGCGATCGCTACTTTCAAAAGACGAAACATTCGCAGTGTAATTAACTCACCACCTAATTGCAAATGACCAGATGAACCTAATAGTTTGGGAGTAAGTCTATAGTAGCGTCCTCCAAGTCCTCTATCTTCATTATCTGCAAAAAAGGGAGTTTTATCTTCTAAAGTTAATTCAATTAAAGCTAAATCAGTTGTTCCCCCACCAATATCTAAAACAAGCACATTTTGCGACCATTTATTTTTTTCATGATGACAACGAGTTTTGAAAGATTCAATTCCAATATTCAAATTACCACCAAACTCTCGCCATAAAAAGAATATTGCCACAGAAACAGCTTCATCATAAGCTGTTTGTACATCATCAATACCAAGTTGTTCCACAAGTTCTTTAATTTCCTTGCGAATAACTGGGGGGGCAACAGTTGGATAAGTCACAACTGCCGTCAAAAAATCCCCTTCCGAAAATTTGCGTCGTGAGCGTTGCCGATAATCTTCAGTTAACTCAACAAGATGTCCCCAAGCAGCTTGAATTAACTGATTAACAGTAATTGTAATTTCTTCGCCTTCTATAATAACTCCAAAAGACCGCTCTTGACCGAAATATCTTTTAGGTGAATGATGAAACTTGCTAATAATTTCCTTCAAAGAACCGCTAGTTCCTTGAGCGATCGCCTTTTTTCTGTTGTCTCTTGCTTCTCTCCCCATCCTCAGTTTTAAAGCAGTCAAATTAGAAACTTCCAACTCACTAGGAATCTCCGTATCTCGACGGTCAATATCTAACACAACCGGGATGAGATTTTGCGATTCTAGAGTCGGAACGCGGAACACTTCATGATATATTTGGTAAAGTTTTTTGCTCACAGCACGACGAAAGCGATCGCTTGTTCCCAAACATAATTCAATTTGACGAATTGCTTCTAAAAATCGTTCCTTATTATCACTTTCAAAAACTTCACCTAACTGACTTGGTTCTATTTCCAGATTTTTGCTAATTTCCGCGATGAACTTATCCCACTCACTTGCGCTAATATCTGGTAAAGCAATTGCAGCGGGAGAACTCAACCATTGTGCCATGCGATCGCGCAAACGTATCTCTTGTTCTCTCGGCAGAATTTCCGCGATAGGTACTTCAATGGGGTCGAATAATGTAACTGTAGAATTTGATGTGCCAAAATCTATCGCAAACCATCCGGGAAATCTTTTTTTTGGTTTCTCGGTTTTGTTAATTTGTTCAAAGTTCATTGTTAATAAATCGGTTATTTTTTTATTATTAATGGGTTGGAAAGGGTTCATATTTGTATAAAGTTTGGATTAAGAGAAACGAACCACGAAGGCACCAAGGACACGAAGGAAAGAGAGTAAGATATAACAGTAATAAAAATCTACCTACCGTCGTAGAGACGTTCCGCCGGAACGTCTTTACATTGTAAGTAATTTACTGGACATTACATAACATATAATTAACCTAATTTCTAAACTAATTCCTTTCTCCTCCTTTCTTCCTTAGCGTACTTCGCGTCTTTGCGGTTCGTTTAAAACAATCAAATCGAATTACTCTCAAAGTTAGCAATATCTAAAAGAATCTGCAACCAACTAGGAATTTCCGCATTGATTTGCGATTCATCTGTTGCAATATATCTTAACAACGCTTCCTTTTTAGAAATATTTTGTAAACAAGGAACAATCTGATCTAAAATTCCTTCTAGTTCGGCATTAACTCGCTGATTCACTTCACTAACATATTGCACAAGATGCAAACTGGCACTAGCGGTAATTTCATCTCGCAGTCGCAGTACTAAAAGTTGATGATTAGCGGTTCTGGGGTTGCTTTGGCTTCTTTCTGGCGCCCAATCAAAGATTTGTCCAATGTTGTGTTTATCGTCTTGACGCGCTAAGGGAAACATGTTTGCAGGGATGCTGGTTTTATCTTTACTAGTAACTTCGTCAGTTATAGCTTTTTGCCATTGGTTGGGATCGCATCCTAAAAGCAGTTTGTAAAATAAATCTGCTTCTTCATCACCGAATTTTTGTTGAATGTCTTGCTCTTGTTCGGGATGGAGAATTTCTCGTAAGCGATCGCGTTCTTTGGCTATCTGATTTGATAACTTACTTAATGAGTCTACCACTGCTTGACTCAGGCGATCGCGTGCAAATTCTTCTAGTTCTTTAATTGTCTTTTCAAATGCTGGATAAAAATCATCGCTTTTAGTTGGGAGGGAACTATTAAGTCTATTTCCTCTATCAAATAATTTACCTGCCGCACCTTTTGATTCTGTTAATGATATCATTCCATTGTTTGCTTTGTTGAAAAGCAAAGTCCACTGACTCCAATTAAGTATTCTATAAGTTAGTTCGTCTTTCACCACATCGCTAACTGTAATTCCTCGTTTGTCTTTGAGTGGTTCTTTACTTAATTCTTTTTGGAATTTTCTGTATGTTTTATCTAAGGTTTCCACGGCAAAGCGTAAGTCAATAAAAGATTGACTTTCTGCCATTGGTATGCCTTGTTCTTTAATTTCATCTAAGATATTTTTCAACTTATCTTGTTGTTGATGCAAAGCATTAGTAGCTCGACGAGTGTCTTCATAAAGTTGCTTGAAACCGTGAGTAGCTACGTGGGTTTGAATCAATTCTCGCAGTTTGCTAATACTGCCATCTTGAGCAAAGTAACTCAATTGTCTGCCTAGATGACTGCGGGAATCAGATTCTAACAAACGTTCGCTTAAATGTCCCCATTTTTGTTGCAATCGTTTAGAACGATCTAAATAATCAGGATAATCTAAGTTAGCTAAAAACTCTGGTGAACCTGCTTTCACTTTACTAGAACGTTTGGCTAAATCAGCTAATCCTAAAAGTGGTGATAGTAGAAGAATTCGCTCTTTTTGGCTGGTAAATGCAGATGCACCTTCAAGAGTTGTTTGCAACACTTTGAGTTTTTCGCAAACGGTGTTTTCTTTTAAAGGATTATCTGCATTATCGTTAATTAAGCTATCAAGTTCTCTTTCACCACCTTCACTTTCTAAAGGTAGTTGATCGAAACGTCCTACACCTACTAAAATTAAATCTTTGAGGTCTTGTCCTGGACGTTGCTGTTGCATCATCGTGAAGATTTTGTTAGCGCGATCGCTTCCTGGAGATTTACCATTTAGCAAGACTAAAATTGTTTGTACTTCTGCCAATTCTCGCAACGACAAAAATGTATCTCTCACTCCGGAATTAGCAGCACCTAATCCGGGAAAATCTAATAAAATAAACTCTGATGTTCCACTTTTTCCGGAAAGATCCCAAATATCTTTTGATATTTTTACCTCAATATCTACACGACGAATCAGCGGAAAGCTATTTTGTAATAACTTTGCTGGCAGTCTTTGAGGTGCATTTGGTAATTTAATATGCGTTGGTGGTAAATCTTTAAAGTCGAGAGTCTGAATTGCCATCGGTTGATCAGCTAGCGTCAGTCCATCGCGAGCAGTGGTAGCATCAATATTGTAGCGCCTACCAGACATCGCCGCACCATAAGAATTATAAGCGCGAATGAAAGTTACTAACTCGCGCAACAGATAACGCAACTCCAAGTTTTTACTATTGTTCCACGTTTCTTCGCACCAGCTAAGAATATCATTCCAGGTTTTCAGCTTTTCTTGGGGTACAGAAGATAATCCCGCTGGGATTGTTCTTTGGTTTGCCTCCCCCAGCATGAAGCGCAAGCACTCGTTAACCTCGTCGTGAGTCAAATACTCCACAGTAAAATTACTCAGTTGCGTAGTTTTAAAGTCTTCTTGCGGTTTGAGGTGAATAGCGGTAACATTGCCTGTGGTAGGATTCTCACTAATTGGTAAAGCATCTGCGTAACCAATCAAACTGCCTAAAAGCAAAGTTTTCCCACTACTGAATTCACCCATCACGCCGATTTTAACACTTGATGTCGCAAGTTTGATAGTTTTCTGTGCAGCTTCCCGCAGGTGAATCAGACAGTCATCTAGACTAGCTGGAACCCAATCCTCTTGTTGTGAAGGCTGTTGCGGTACTGAGTCTATTTTCCGGAGAATCGATTCACCATACCTTTGAAAACGATCCAGTTTTTCTGATTCCATAGGGAAGTTTTCCACTGATTTAAATAAATAATGAATTTTTATTACTAGAGAAGAAAGTAATTTAGGTACGTGGTGCAGATACTTTATTAGCTACAAAACCGGAAAATGTCAATACCTATGAGGCGAAACATCTGTATTCTATGATAAAAGGTGCGATCGCATTAATCAACTTCTCCCTGCAATCAACTATCCTGTACAATAATAAAATTCCTTAACGAAGTTTCTAAGCATTGACTTTGCGTTACTTTGCGCTTACCTCAGCGTCCCTCTGCGTTTAAAAAAATCCTATAACGCTTTCATGGGCTTTGTCAGCGTAACCCAAGGCTATATGTATCTTTAATTAGTATTTCACTAAAACTTAACTTAAATTGATAAAAATCTTAACCTCTTGGGTGTTAACTAAATACTGATTCACTTTTTGCTGCAACTTTTCAACCCCTCAAAGCTTGAAATTTACTCTTGTTTGGGGGGATTATTTATTTGAGTGCTGAGTTGCTCAGTTTAGAACTGCAAAAATGAAAAAATTATGGAGATTCGCTCTATCCTAGATATTACCAACTCCTTCTTACTTCAGCAAGTTGCGCCCAAAGCTAACGAAATAGACAGCAACCCCCAAGCGCTATATCAAGCACTCCAAGGTTTGGGAAAGTTAGGTTTACTAGCGCTAAAAACTGACAAACAACTCAGCGAAGCGACTTTTGGCGACTTTCAAGAATTAATCGCCAGATATTCTGGTGCTTTAGCTTTTGTGCAAACCCAACATCAAAGTGCGGTAGGGATGCTCGTCAACAGTGACAACTCAGCATTACAACAAGCATACCTGAAGCGCATGGGCAACGGTGAAGTTTTAATTGGAGTCGGTTTCTCGCATTTGCGACGACAAAGTGAACCCCTAACCTTAGCCGTACCTGTTGCGGGAGGATATCAGTTAGATGGAGTTGTACCTTGGATAACTGGCTGGAACTTATTTCAACATTTTATCATCGCCGCGACATTACCTGATGGTAGTGCAGTTTTTGGTATCGTCCCTTTTGTGCAGACATCTCAAATCACATTTACCACCCCAGCACAACTGTCAGCAATGACATCAAGCAATACAGTATCTGCCACTTTAACTCGCTGGTTCCTACCTCAAGAGCGCGTAGTTTCTATTAAACCACCCGGATGGATTCACGAAAACGATAAAAACAACATTTTGCGGGCAACTTTTTTAGCTACAGGATGCGCTTTTGCAGGTTTAGATATTATTGAAGCAGCTAAAGAGAATAAATCACTACCTTTTATTAACGATGCCTTTGAATCTTTATTACAAGAATTGACTCAGTGTCGTACTCTTATTAGAGAAGCGCAACAAAAACCGATTGTAATAGCAGAAAGCTTGCAAATGCGAGCTTGGGCAATTGACTTAGCAACGCGAATCGCTCACGCTGCTGTTACCGTTTCCAGTGGAGCCGCTAATTATATGCATCATCCGGCACAACGAGTATATCGGGAAGCTTTAGTATTTACGGTAACAGGACAAACTACCGCAGTTATGGAAGCAACACTTCAGCAGTTAACGCGATCGCCAATTCAAAATAAAGAATTTCAACCGCAGATGGACGCGGATAAACGCGGATACTCTTTATTATATCCGCGTTCATCTGCGTTTATCGGCGGTTCAAAACTAGAACAGTTGACGCGATCGTCAATTCAAAATAAAGAATTTCAACCGCAGATGGACGCGGATAAACGCGGATACTCTTTATTATATCCGCGTTCATCTGCGTTTATCAGCGGTTCAAAATCCTCCGTCATCCATCTAAGTCATATAATTGATACAGATATTCCGCAATGGGAAGGCGATCCTCCAGTAGAATTTGAGACTGTAGCAGAATTAGAAAAAGATGGTTATTATCTGCGACGTTTTTCTTTGGGGGAACACAGCGCTACTCATATCAACGCTCCGAAAAGTTTTCACGACTTTGGTGTGGGAATTGACAAATACCCTGCCGAATCGTTGATTGTGTCGGCAGTAGTTATAGATATTCGCGCCAAAACTACAGTTAATTTTGATTATACCCTGACTGTGGCTGATGTTCTGGCTTGGGAAGAAGAATATGGCGAGATTCCCGCAGGAGGTGTAGTTTTACTGTATACGGGGTGGCAAGAAAAATGGTGTGATAAAGATGCATTTTTTAACCAAGATGCTGAAGGAAGTCTGCATTTTCCAGGGTTTGGCAGTGATGCTGTCCAGTTTTTGCTAGATGAACGCGAAATTGCTGGGGTAGGAATTGATACTCACGGTGTAGATTCTGGGCAAGATACAAGCTTTACTATCAACCGTTTGGTGTTGGAGAAACCGCGCATTGTGCTGGAGAATTTAACTAATTTGGATCAATTGCCACCAAGAGGAGTTATGCTGGCGATCGCACCTCTATTATTAGAAGATGCTTCTGGTTCTCCGGTTGGGGTGTTGGCTTTAGTGCCAGGAATTTAAAGATTTAAACGCAAAGGAACGCAAAGGTTCACGCAGAGGTTCGCGGAGTTTGGTTCATGAAGAGGGGGAAAGGGGAAAGGGGGGAATTAATTAGGCTGCACTTTTTCACTAGGATTGAGGGCAAGAAGTTGTGGCTCTAACTCTTTAAGTCCCACGGATGTAAATCCTTTGATGTAAGGGAAAGGCGTATTTACAATTTTACCATTTGCAACGCGCTTAGAATGACAGTCGTTTGGTTCAGAACGCTCGGATATTGCCTTTTTTTAATTCGCACTCCTATTAGACATCGACGGAAATTAATTATGCGTTAACTGAAATCCTTGATGAGACTACCAAGTGCTACGTCTCTACATTTTTTTTTGGAGATGTCTATTAATGAAATGCTGTACTTAGGGTCTTCCTTACACTTGACGGCAACTCATAAACAAGGGAAACTTAATAGAAAAAACTCCCTTATGACTACGCTAACTTGCTGCAATTATATTGACGGTCAATGGTTGAATGCTACACAGACATTAGAAAGTCGCAACCCAACCAACAAAAACGAAGTTATAGCCACTTTTCCCCGTTCTAATTCAGCAGATGTGGATGTAGCGATCGCATCTGCTCGTAAAGCTTACCATAGTTGGCGACTAATTCCGGCACCGGCTAGGGCAGAATATATTTTTCGCGTTGGGGAATTGTTACTTCAGCATAAAGAGGAACTTGCACAGTTAATCAGTCGGGAAATGGGTAAAGCCATAACTGAAGCGCGGGGAGATGTGCAAGAAGGTGTAGATTGTGCTTTTTACAGTGCTGGGGAAGGACGAAGAATGTTTGGACAAACGACACCTTCGGAAATGCCGAATAAGTTTGCGATGACGATGCGGATGCCCATAGGAGTTTGTGCTTTAATTACTCCTTGGAATTTCCCGGTTGCGATTCCTTGTTGGAAAGCTATGCCGGCACTAGTTTGTGGTAATACTGTCATCCTCAAACCGGCAGAAGATACTCCCGCTTGTGCAACTAAGTTAATTGAGATTTTTGCTGAGGCAGGTTTACCGAATGGTGTGGTTAATTTGGTACATGGATTGGGGGAAGAAGCTGGGAAAGCTTTAGTTGAACACAGTAATGTTGATTTAGTTTCTTTTACCGGTTCTTCCCAAACCGGCGCTTTTGTTGGGGCAACTTGCGGACGCACTCACAAGCGTGTTTGTTTGGAAATGGGGGGGAAAAATGCTCAGGTGGTGATGGAGGATGCAGATTTAGAATTAGCAATAGAAGGGGCAATTTGGGGTGCATTCGGCACGGCTGGTCAACGCTGTACGGCTACGAGTCGCCTAATTTTACATCGCGATATTAAAGATAAGTTTACCACGATGTTGAAGGAGCGGACAAGTAAGTTGCGCTTGGGTTCTCCCACTGATGCCGATACTGATATTGGTCCGATAATTAATGAAAGGCAACTTCAACGGGTGAAGATGTATTTGGACATAGCACGTCAGGAAGGTGCAAAGGTGTTAATTGGTGGGGAAATTGCCAGGGAGGGAGAACTGAAAAATGGTTACTTCTTTCAACCAACTATTCTGGATGATGTAAGTCCGCAAATGCGAGTTGCACGGGAAGAGATATTTGGACCAGTAGTGGCATTAATTGAGGTTAGTTCTTTTGAGGAAGCGATCGCAATCCTCAACGATAGCAATTACGGTCTTTCTTCTTCAGTTTACACCCGCGACATCAACCGCGCTTTTGCTGCTATGCGCGACATCGAAGCGGGGATAACTTATATTAATGGTCCTACAATCGGCGCAGAAGTACATTTACCTTTTGGGGGAGTCAAACAAACCGGCAACGGACACCGGGAAGCTGGAACTACTGCTTTAGATGTATTTACAGAATGGAAGAGTGTGTATGTTGACTTTTCTGGAAGTTTGCAACGCGCCCAGATTGATAATCGGGAATAATTATGAGACTACCAAGTGCTACGTCTCTACATTCTTTTTCACTCCTATGTCTATTGTAAAGACGTTCCGCCGGAACGTCTCTACATTCTAATGCTATTGTTCTATCATCTCCAGCGTTAATATTCCTCTTGGTTTATTAACCACCAATTGCATAATATCCAACCACAGCGAACCCATAAAAGTACAGCTCGCCGTTGTCTCCAAAGGAACCTACACCCATAATCTGCCGCAGGTTCCTGTGTCGTTGAGCCGGAAGATTGTTAGTTTTACTTCGCTAGTGTTGCCGTAAACCGAGCGGATTTTTTGGGTTATCCCGTCTAGTGTGGGGTCGAGGAGGTACTGTTCTGTGTCAGGGTCGATGGCAATATGCCAGTTGTAATGTGTCTCGATGAGTTGCGGACGCAAACGCTCGAAAATAGCACGACACCGAATGGCTAGGGCATCGCCTTGTTCAGTGCGGTGATTTTTTTCAGATGCCACTATGGAGGAGGGTGGCAGGATGCGGGTGCGTCGTGGGTGGGATAGTTGTGTCATGTTATCAATATATGAGATATCTCGATTTGATGAGATAGCAATGTGTCTTAGATTTAATCACACTTTAAGATGGATATTTCAATGCTTTCAAGGTATTCTTTTTTATTACAGCCTTAATGTTTGCCTTTTCTTGAATGTAATCTATTTATAATTATTGAAGTGCGGAATGTAGGTTACAAAAATATATCCCCTAACTTTCTATGTTGTAGTAGAGAGGTAGGGGAAGGCAATAAGTGTTTTGCAACAATTATTTAGAAGTAGCTACTGGCTTGTTTAAGTCTGATTCCAGTTGTTCTGTAGGCTCCTCTTCTTCTGGCAAGTCGTAAATTGACCTGTACAATTTGACATATTGCTTCGCAGATTGATGCCAACTGAAGTCTTCATTCATCCCGCGTTTTTGTAACTCCAGCCATTGCGGTTTATACCGATAGCCTTCCCAAGCACGAATCATGCAGGTAAATAAATCTAACGCTTCATAGCGGTCAAAACAATAACCAGTGCCTGCTCCATTTGTGGGGTCGTGGTGGGTTACAGTGTCAACTAATCCCCCAGTGCGACGGACAATTGGCACGCAACCATAACGCAAGGATAGCATTTGGCTAATTCCGCAAGGTTCAAAACGGCTTGGCATTAAGAAAGCATCAGACCCTGCATAGATGCGGCGAGCTAAAGCATCGTTATAAAGTAGGTAGGTTGCCATCCGTCCAGGATAACGCGATGCCATTTGCCACATTTGAGTTTCATAATTGCGATCGCCTGTTCCTAATAATACAAATTGGGCATCTGTATATGCTAAAAACCGATCCATAATTTGCAATGTTAAATCAATGCCTTTTTGATCGACTAATCGTGTCACCATCCCGACTAAAAAGGCATTACTATTAACTTCTAAACCCACTTCTTCTTGCAAAGCAATTTTATTCGCTTTGCGTTTCTCTAATGTGTCGGGAGTAAAAGTTTGGGTGATGTATTTATCATCTGTTGGGTTATAAATCTCGTTATCTATGCCATTAATAATCCCAGATAATTTACCGCTAATAAAAGATAGCAAACCTTCTAAAGTTTCGCCGTATTCAGGTGTTTTGATTTGCGCGGCATAGGTGGGAGAAACTGTATTTACCTTGTTGGCAAACTGCACGGCTGCTGCCATCGTGTTATGTCCTTGCATATACCAAGGACACCAAGTAATTTTCTCTAAATACCAACGCCACGGACCTTGATAAGCTAAGTTATGGATTGTAAAAACGGTGGTAATATCAGGGTCTTGATTCATCCACACCGGAATCATCCCCGTGTGCCAATCGTGACAGTGAACTATTTCCGGCTTCCAATAATTCCAGCAAAACTCGGCTGCACCGTTAGCAAACAATGTAAACCGCCAATGTTCATCATTTCCAGAATAAATGCGCCGAGGTGTGAATGCCGGATGTCCAAATAAATACAAGGGAACATCAGTACCGGGAAGAATTGTTTCATAAACTGCAAAGCGCTGAAACATAGCATCTCCCCACCAAATCGGTTCTTTGGGGATGTCCATTTTATCTGGCAACATGCCGTAGTAGGGCATGAAGATTCGCACATCATGCCCCATTTGTCTGAGGAATTTGGGTAAAGCACCGACAACATCACCCATTCCGCCAACTTTTGCAATGGGAGCTGCCTCTGCTGCTACAAATAGAATCCGCATGGTAATTTATGCCACAAAGTCACTAAAATATGGATCGCCAGCACTGGGTTATTGATCTAATCACATCTGCTTGTGCAACAGATCAGGAACCGCGTTGAATCTCGGTAAATATTTTCTCCAAAATTTCCTGCGCTCCCTGTTGCCGCAACAGTTGTGCTAGTTGGATGCCTAGTTGTTCGGCATTTGAAGCCAAACCTGTGACGGTATCTTTGACCAGATTTTTGCCATCGACGCTGGCAACTATACCAGATAATGTTAAATTATCACCATCTAACACGGTATTTACACCAATAGGTACTTGACAACCGCCTTCTAATTCACGTAAAAAAGAACGTTCAGCTAAACAGCGATCGCGTGTTTGAGAATGTTCAATACCTTTAAGTAACGAGATTAACTCAGTATCATCCGCACGGCATTCGATACCTAATGCACCTTGTCCAACTGCGTGGAGAGAAATTTCTTTGGGGAGAATTTGATGAATGCGATCGCTCATTCCCAATCGCTCTAAACCTGCTACAGCCAAAATTATCCCATCATATTCACCCGCATCTAATTTCGCCATGCGTGTATTCAAGTTGCCTCGAATATCTTTAAATGCAAAATGGGGAAAATGATGCCGCAATTGTGCTAACCGACGCAGGGAAGATGTACCGATGACCGCACCCTCTGGTAAAGTATCAATCTGCTTATCTTTGTGCTTTTCATGCACTACCAAAGCATCTGCGGGGTTTTCTCGTTCTGTAATTGTTGCCAGTACTAACCCGGATGGCAAGCGAGTCGGTAGATCCTTAAGAGAATGAACGGCAAAATCAATCTCCTGGTTGAGCATTCCTACTTCGAGTTCTTTGGTAAAAAGTCCCTTGTCCCCAATTTTGGCTAATGCCACATCCAAAATTTTATCTCCTTGGGTGGACATGGAATGCACTTCAAAAGTGATATCTGGAAAGAGTTTCTGAAGTTGTTCTTGTACCCACTGAGTTTGAACTAGAGCAAGTTGGCTTTTGCGGGTACCGATGCGAATTGTGCGTGGGGGACTGGAAACAGATAATGTCATAAATACAGTATGTAAAACCAGGCTATTATTTTACTCTCATCTAGACTACCGCAGTGCGTGACTTGAAGTGTGGCTATTTCCTTGATTCGAGTTAAGTTTATTTTTTACTTTTGTTGCTAAAAGTTATGAACTTTTGTTAACTAGGGTATGAATCCGGATGTAGAGACGTAGCACTGCTACGTCTTTTGGGTTCGGGCAACGCAGAATTAATTTTTGGAAATGTCTAATTATAAAATCTCATTCCAGATTTTCACATTTTTTTAGGCTTGATTTATACTAAAAACGGGTGAGAACTTAACCTCTAAACAAGCGTCAAAATCTTGAAGATGCTGAGGAACGAAGCATGACAAAAGTCCATATTTTATCCGTTTGCAGTATAACTGAATAAGTCTGACGAGAAAGAAAACGCCCATGACAATCATCAGCAAACCTGCCCTGAGAGGGAAGTTTCCATTTTCGCATAACGTTAATAATAATTGGATACTTATTATTTAGAATCTGTTTTTCATTTTTATGAATCGTTCCGCTTGTCTTATTTTTAATCCCGTTGCTGGTCAAGGTGATCCAGAACAAGAACTGGCACAAATCCGGGAAATATTAGAGTCAGAAATTGACTTAGATATTTATCTGACTACTGAAGAAATCGGTGCTGACAAGCTTGCACAGCAAGCAGTTGAGCGTGGGGTAGATGCGATTATTGCTTCCGGGGGAGATGGCACCCTTTCAGCTGCTGCGACTGCGGTAATCGGTACTAATATTCCCTTTGGCATCATTTCACGGGGAACGGCAAACGCTTTTGCTGCTGCTTTGGGAATTCCTGATTCCATCGCCGCCGCCTGTGAGAATATTTTACAAGGAGGAACTAGGAGTGTAGACGTAGCTTATTGCAACGATCGCCCGATGGTCTTGCTAGCGGGTATTGGTTTTGAAGCAGAAACTGTGGAACGCGCTGACCGAGATGCGAAAAATCGCTTTGGAATTATGGCGTATATTTTAGCAGGACTGCAAGAATTAGGCGATTTAGAACATTTTGATGTAGAAATCGAAACTGATGAGAAGATAATTAAAACCAATGCTGTAGCGGTGACGGTAGCAAATGCTGCACCTGCTACTTCAGTTTTGGCTCAAGGACCAGCGGGAATTATTGTTGATGATGGGTTACTCGATTTAACTATAGTAGCACCGGCTAATAAAGCAGGAGCGATCGCTGCAACATTTCATCTGTTTCAAACCGCTTCTGCGGGTATCCCAGTCGAGCGCAATGACATCGGCTATCTGCGCTCTAAACAATTCAAAATTACCACCGAACCACCCCAAAAGGTCGTTTTAGATGGTGAATTAGTTGGAACAACTCCCATTGAAATTAGGTGTGTTCCCGCAGGTTTGACCGTTTTTGTACCATTAGTTGAAGAAGTTGTGCCTGTGGAAAAACTAGAGGGACTTCCTAACTTGATAATTGAGATGAAAGACACACAAGATACTGTATCGGATACTTAAGTTGAAGTCTTTAGTACCTTTTTGGATTTGACATAAGAGTGAAAATGAACTAGGCGTTGTCCAAAATCCTTGTAGAGACGTAGCACTGCTACGTCTCTACATTTTTTTCACTTCTTATGTCTAGTAATTCGTAGCTTTTTTAAACGCAGAGTCATAATATGTTTTAATTTACTACTGAAGCCATGCCAATTAATTAGAAATTTACACTTCAAAGCAATTTAGAAGAGAATTCTGATTTGCTACTTTCGGATAAATTTACCTCAACCTTAATGTAGATACTACTTTAACAACAGCGTAATAGCATAGAGGTTGGAATGTTATATAAAATCGTGATGCCTGTTACTTCTATGCTGTAATAAATACTTTACAAATTAGCAAACAGGCAAAAGATTGCCGATCAAAGTTTGTTTTGATAATCATCTTTAAATAATTTATGTAACAGAACTAAAACAAAAAAAACTAATTCGTTTATTGTTTGCCTTGGTAATTCCATTTATAAATTTCATAACCCAAATTACTATAAGCATAAATTTAACTTTTTCACGTTCATTAATAAAAAACAATTAACAAGAGGCTTCATGAATGCGAAAAATCCTAAACAAGCACTTGATCTGGGGCTAAAAGAGCAGCAACCGGACAAAGAATTGTTTAAGAGCTTTGTGATATTACCCTTGCAACAATTACAGTTATTGGATCAAACTGTGAAGACGTTTTGGGCAGCATTACAACAACAGTACGCGGTTATAGAAGAATTGCGTTCTTCAAATGAGGCACTGATAGCGACTCGCAACTATTTGGAAGAAGAATACCACCGCTACCAAGAGTTGTTTGACTTTGCACCGGATGGATATTTAGTAACAGATATTAAGGGTACAATTTCCCAAGCAAATTATGCTGCTGCCAAGTTGCTTAACATCGACCAAAAGTATTTAAGAGGTAAAAAGCTGATTAGCTTCATTCCAGAGACAGATCGTCAAGCTTTTCGGGTTATGCTGACCCAACTTTATGGGATGAAGCGATTGCAAGAATGGGAAGTACGTTTGTCTAGACGAGACAATACGGTTTGCGACGCGGCAATGACGGTGGTGACAGTCTATGATGTAAATAATAAGCCGATCGCTTTGCGTTGGCAATTGCGAGAAATCACCGCACGCAAACAAGCTGAAGAACAACTACGGGAACTGCAAATGCAGAATTTGCAATTAGTAGAAGCAGATCGTCTCAAATCACAATTTTTGGCAATAATGTCCCACGAGTTGCGTACTCCCTTAAACGCAATTTTAGGATTTTCTCATGTGCTGCTACGCCGATTTCGCCTGAATGTTGAGCCGCAACCATTAAAATTGGTGGAAAGCATATACAGCAATAGTAAGCACTTACTGTCGTTAGTTGAAGATATTTTGGATTATACCAAACTGAAAGCTAAACGTTTGGAATTGCAGTTAGAAACGTTTGACTTGGCTTCCTTGGTCAAAATGACTGCTGAAGAAATGCGATCGCTTGCGGAACACAAAAACCTAAATTTAGAGGTTTATTTAGCTCAACCGAGCATTTCTGTAGTTAATGACGCCAGTCGGATGCACCAAATTATTGCCAACTTGTTAGATAATGCGATTAAGTATACCGAATCGGGTAACGTGGTTATTGAACTTACCGAACTGCCTGAAGATAAGTTAGCGATCGCTATTATCGATACTGGAATTGGCATCGCTGAAAAAGATTTAAAGTTGATTTTTCAAGAGTTTCGCCAAGCAAATCAGTCTTTAGCCAGATGTCAAGGAGGGACAGGTTTAGGATTGGCAATTACTGATGCTTTGGTGCAGTTAATGCAAGGAACCATCTACGTAGAAAGCAGTTTAGGGCAGGGTTCTACTTTTCGGGTGGAATTACCCCGCACTTTGTCGGCAAAATAGACATCGACGGAATTTAAATATGCTTTATCCAGAACCCCTTGTAAAGACGTTCCGTGTAAAGACGTTCCGTGTAAAGACGTTCGGTGTAAAGACGTTCCGTGTAAAGACGTTCCGTGTAAAGACGTTCCGTGTAAAGACGTTCCGCCGGAACGTCTCTACGAGGGTTACTTTTAGTAATGTTAATTATCAGGACATAACCCTTTGTAAAGACGTTCCGTGTAAAGACGTTCCGTGTAAAGACGTTCCGTGTAAAGACGTTCCGTGTAAAGACGTTCCGTGTAAAGACGTTCCGTGTAAAGACGTTCCGGCGGAACGTCTCTACGAGGGTTACGATGTTTTTACTAATGTTAAATATCAGGACATAACCCTTTGTAAAGACGTTCCGTGTAAAGACGTTCCGTGTAAAGACGTTCCGGCGGAACGTCTCTACGAGGGTTACGATGTTTTTACTAATGTTAAATATCAGGACATAATATTATCTGAAACCCTTGATTAGACGTAGCACAGAATAGTCTGTTTTTCACACCAGATTTCTAATAGGGTCACTCAAAAACAACTCCGCGATAAATTTCGGCGATCGCTAATTCAATCCCAACTGACTCCAAGGGAATGGATCGCTCTAAGTCGTTAAATTCACTAAGCAACCAACCTTGAGTTTGTTTGCTGTAGCGTTCGATAAAAGGTTCATCCTGCTCGATTAATAAATATTCACGAAAACTCTTAATAGATCGATACATCCGAAATTTACTTTGGCGGTCATAATTTGCTGTAGAAGGGGATAGCACTTCAACAATCAAAATGGGATTCAAGACTTCATCTGAGCGATCGCCATTCAGTTGCGGTTCACCCTCAAAAACCATCATATCTGGATATAACCCGCGTCGATAATCGGGAATCCACAGCCGCAAGTCGTTGTTAATTGGCTCAAATTGAGTATCGCGCAGAAGAAACTTGAGAAAGGCAAAAGTATTACCACTGATACGGCTGTGGTTGAGCGATCCTCCAGGCATTGGTACGATTTCTCCATCACGATATTCGCTGCGTCCTTCTGCTTTTTCTTCGATCGCCCGATATTCATCTAAATTGTAGCGACGCTCGACGGTGGTAATCATGGGTGATAACTGATCGGCAACAAAACTATATTCTCACAAAGTCTTCATTGTTGAAATATTATCTGGCGCGATCGCACTTCCTCTCATCCCAAAATCTAAAATCGTATAAACTCAAAGTATCCGATAGAAGCAAACATTACATGTCTCGCTGGTTTAACATTGCTGGTCCTTGTAAAGCAGACAAACACTACATGCTGTCACCTACAAGTCGCTTACCCGACTTAGAAATGGCGATCGAACAAGAGAGTTATTTTGTCGTTCATGCACCCCGACAAACAGGTAAAACTACCGCAATGCTATCCCTAGCAAAACAACTTACCGCAACTGGACGTTATGCAGCAGTCATGGTATCGGTGGAGGTGGGAAGTGCATTTAATCATGACCCTGGTGCAGCAGAATTGGCAATTTTGGGAACTTGGCAAAATACAATTGAGGATTATTTACCTCCAGAACTACACCCTCCAACTTGGATTTATAATGCTCCTGGACAGAGAATTAACGAAAATTTAAGAGCCTGGGCACAAGCAATCGAGCGTCCATTAGTGTTATTTATTGATGAAATCGACTCTTTAGAAGACCAAACCCTAATTTCCGTGTTGCGGCAATTACGTGATGGTTATCGCAGTCGTCCGGAAAACTTCCCTTCATCCCTTGGTTTAATTGGATTGCGGGATGTACGCGATTATAAAGTTGCATCTGGCGGAAGTGAAACAGTTGCCGGGGTCGGTTTCCGTCCCGGCAAACTGTTGAACCCGAAGGGTGATAGATTAAATACAGCCAGTCCTTTTAATATTAAAGTCAGTTCCATCACCCTCAGAAATTTCAACGCCGCAGAGGTGGAAGAACTATACCAGCAACATACAGAGGAAACCGGACAACTTTTTACCCCAGAAGCAACAGCAACAGCGTTTGATTTAACTCAAGGACAGCCTTGGTTAGTAAATGCCCTTGCCAAGGAAGTTGTGGAAAAAATGGTCAACGATAGAAATATTGCTATTACTTGCGAGCATATTTTACAAGCTAAGGAAATATTAATTGCCCGTCAAGACACCCATCTCGATTCTCTAGCAGAAAAACTGCGAGAAAAACGAGTTAAAGACATTATCGAACCAATGTTAGCAGGACTTGCTTTAGGCGATACCCCCAACGATGACCGACAATATTTAATCGATTTAGGATTGTTGCGACGCGATCCTGCTGGGGGACTCGTAATTGCTAACCCGATTTATCGCGAAGTAATTCCCCGTGTTTTAGTCCAAGGCACCCAGGACAGCTTACCCCACATTAGTCCCAGTTGGTTAACCCAGTCAGGCGAATTAAACACAGATGTTTTGCTGGAAGCCTTTATTATATTTTGGCGGCAGCACGGGGAACCATTATTAGGTACTACTGCTTACCACGAAATAGCACCACATTTAGTATTAATGGCTTTCTTACATCGTGTCGTTAACGGTGGTGGCACTCTGGAACGCGAATATGCAATTGGAAGCGATCGCATGGATCTATGCCTAAGATATAGAAGCGTTACGTTAGGAATAGAATTAAAAGTATGGCGTGATAAAAAACGTGACCCTCAAGCTGAAGGAATTGAGCAATTAGAATCATATTTAGCACGGTTAGGATTAAACTTTGGTTGGTTATTTGTGTTTGACCGACGTCAAAATGCACTACCAATCGAAGAACGTTTATCAACGCAAATTGTCATGACAAAAAATAAACGCTCTATTACTGTTATACGTGCGTGAATCGTTTTACCTTAGAAATATTTTATTTATTATAAATACCCTCTTAGACTATCTTAAAAGGTGCGTACTTCATGAAAATTAGGGAGTGAGTTGCTTTGAAACTTGTATCCGATCCGGCGATCGCCGACAAAATTCGCAAGATGAATCAGCGGGTACGATGGCAAGATCCGGCAATTGTTGAGCGGGACATTGACCAAACTCGCATGGTGTTGGATGATAATCGAGCAGGCGATCGAGAGTTCTCGTTTTTGGTTGTAGGTGATAGTGGTTCCGGATCGCACTACGGACACAATCCCCAACGAAAGATCGCTGAACTAATGCTGCCTCATCACGACGAAAGCCGTTTTATGCTACATACCGGTGACGTGATCTATTTAGTCGGATCGAGCGAGTACTATTACCAAAACTTCATCAAGCCTTATCGCGAATTTCTCCTAAGTGGCGAGCATCCCAAAGATATCGCTTATGACCAGATGGTCTTCAAGCTGCCGATTCTACCCATACCGGGAAATCACGATTACTATAACTTGCCGATTCTATTGGGCTTAGTGTCTTGGACAACACTGCCAATCCGTCGTCTATTCCAGTCCAAATTAGATATTGGTGTGGGCTTGCATGGCTCAGGAAGAGGTGATGCCTACGCGAAAGCGTTTTTGGACTATCTCCAAGCGTTTAAGCTTCCGGGAGATTTAGCCCGTCATTTAGATGAACATTATACCCAAAGGACGGATACAGGGCGTTGTCTTAGCTACCAGCCGGGAAAATTTACCCGCCTTCCAAATCGTTACTATACTTTCCGCTATGGGGGTATTGACTTTTTCGCTTTAGATTCTAACACATTTAACGAGCCGCTGCCACTAGCCTCGACGAAAGAAGGCGAAGTTCATCGCCAAGTTTTGCAAAAACGCCGGGAGGAATTACAGCAAGAAAACCAGCAAATCATGGAAACCATAGCTAAACTAAATCCTGACAATCCTACCGAAGCCGATCAACTCGACGATTTGCAAGCCAAGCTGACACAAATTGAGGAGATTATTGTTGATATTGACAAGCAATTAGCCGCTGATAAAAGCACAACGGTAACTGATATCGAACAATTGGAATGGTTGAAGCAGAGATTAATTGAGTCTTGGAATACTAACGAAGTACGGGGAAGAGTAATTTATTTTCATCATCCTCCCTACGTAACTGAGGCAACAAAATGGCAACAGGGACAGACTTTAGCGATTCGCAGCCGTTTGCGTAATGTGTTAAATGAGGTAGCTAAAGCGGTCGGTGACGCCGCTCAAGGGCGTCCTTTGGTAGATTTGGTGTTAAATGGTCACGCGCACTGTTTGGAACACATTCAGACAGTGGAAACGGGAGGTGCTGATTCTGGTGTGAACTGGATTATTTGTGGGGGAAGTGGGTATAGCTTGCGACGTCAGCGAAGTGAGGGAGCCGATTTGATGGAAGAGGATAGATTGATTGGGCGATCGCATCTTTTCATCGGTCGCAACGGTCAAGGTTCTCAAAAGCGCAGACCTTACTCGTGTTTACGCATAGATGTTAAAGATGGTAATCCTCCTAAGTTTATTATCCGTCCTTTGGTTGCGGAATGGTATCAGCGACAATGGCATCATCCGGAAATTGAGCCGTTTACAATTTGAGAAAAGATATAAAGACGCGATGAATCGCGTCTCTACAAGGGTTTTGGATCATGATTAAATCCGCTTTAAAAGACCTCACCTTGGAAGAATTCCTTGCAATTCCCGAAAGCGATATTACCTATGAACTCGTCGATGGTGAGGCAATTCCAAAATTCAAAAACGATCAAATGTCTCCTAAATTTTCCCATAGTTCAATCACTGGGGCGTTATTTCTGCTATTGTCTGTATGGGCGCAAGGAAAGGGTCGAGTTGTAATCGAATGGGCAATCAAACTAACACGAAATCAACAAGATTGGGTTCCGGTTCCAGACCTGACATATGTATCTTACAATCGTCTTGGTGTGGATTGGTTTGCAGATGAGGCTTGTCCTGTAATACCCGAATTAGCGATGGAAATTATTTCCCCTGGTCAAACTTTTGGCGAAATGACCGAAAAAGCAACTAACTATCTCAAAGCTGGTGTCTCTCGTGTTTGGGTTGTCGATGCTAAAGCTAAAACTATCACGATTTTCTACCCCGATGCTCCACCTCAAACCAAACGAGGTGAAGATTCTTTAGAAGATTCCCTGTTTGAAGGGTTGCAAATTACACCCCAAGCAATCTTTCAACAAGCAGGAATTCCTTAAAGTATTACCAAAAAAGTTAAAAGTTAAATGTTCTAAATGCCTAAAACCCAAAACCCTGTAGAGACGTTCCGCCGGAACGTCTTTACATCCAGATTCATGCATCAATTCAGCAATGCCAAATTAAGAATCTTTTTGAGTAAACGGCAACTCTGCATTCATCGCATCCATTTCTTGCTTTTCTAGTTCATTCACCTCACGAATATAAGGGCGTAAAATCTGTTCTAAACGACTATTGTAAAAGCGGTGCAAACTGTGATTGGGCATAGCTGGAAAACCGCGACGTTTTTTATGACGTCCCCCGGCACCAGGGTCAAAACTTTGAATTTTGTTAGCGATCGCCCATTCAATTGGAGAATAATAGCAAGCATCAAAATGCAAGTTGTCTATTTCTTGAAAACTACCCCAATAACGACCATACAGGCGATCGTCTTTATATAAACAAAAAGACATTCCCACAGGTTGACGATTATCTTGCTCGCTGTATGCAGCAACAAACAAGACTCGATGGCGATAATTAACGTGTAACTGCTCAAAAAATTGCTTTGTCAAATACTTGCTTCCCCACCAGCCAAATTTATCACAAGTATCGGCGTAGAATTCGTACATCAAAGGAAACAGGGACTGGGGAATTTCATCACCTGTCAGTTTTTCCAATCGTAAACCGATTTTTTCCACGGCTTTGCGTTCGCGTTTAATATTGCGGCGTTGATTGGCGTTAAAAACACCTAAATAATCATCAAAGGTGTTAAAACCGAGATTTTCCCAAATGTAACTGTGGTGCAGCCAAGTTGTAAAACCAAGGCGTTCTAAAACGAGTCGCCATTGGGGATCTACGTAGAGAAAATGACAGCCAGAAATGCCATTTTTGATGCAGAAAGTGTCAATTTCATGCACCATAAGCGATGTTATTTCATCTTCATCTTCTCCCGGTGCAATCAAAAATCGATAGCCTTCAGCCGGGGTAAATGGTGTCATTCCCAACAACTTTGGGTAATAGCGCACACCAATGCGCTCGGCTAACTCTGCCCACTGGTGATCGAACACAAATTCACCATAACTATGTCCTTTGAGGTAAAGTGGGGCAGCAGCAATCAGCGTTCTGTCTCGCCAAAGTGTCAAGTGATTTGGCAACCAACCAGTTTTTCGAGTTGCGCTGCCGGAAGTTTCTAGATTATTCAGCCATTCCCACTCTAAAAACGGGGTTTTAAGTGGCATTGCTAAAGCATCCCACGCCTGAGGGGGGATTTCAGCAATTTTGTTAATCCAGGTGGCAGAATAGCGAGGCTTGAGTTGTTCGACCATTGGTGGCTTTGGAGATACAAAACTTTGCAAAAGCTTTTTTTAGGGTAACTTAATCCTGGGACTCTCAGACTGGAAGGTTTGTTATTACCAACATCTCTAAATCCTTTCTACTAATCGTTCCAGCCGATAGTGCAGAAACACTTCTTGCTCAACAGTCTGAACTTCTAGTAGTTGCAATCTGGGAGCCAATTGTGGTACGAATCCTATACCATCTACTGGTGTGGGCGCACTAGCACCCCCCAAAATCAACGGACAGATAGTAAGCCATAATTCATCAATTAAATTCAATTCCAGCATGGAGGCAGTTAAACTGCCACCACCGAGTATGGCTATGCGTGTTATACCTAGATTCGTCAGATGTTGTAAGGCAGTAGAAATGTCAATTTTTTCGGTTGATGTTTCAAAAATTAGAATTTGCTCAAATTCTGTCCTATTTTGCCAAAACACCGCTCCTGCTGTTGTAGTCAGCAACCAGCGTTTAACTGGCTGCTTAAAGAAGTTAATTTCCGGATTTAGCTTGCCTGAGTGTGTAACTACTATATGAACTGGCTGGGCAGATTTACCCAAATGTGTTCTTTGTTGCAGCAGTTGTGGATGCGACACAGTAAGTGTTGTACCATAAGCTCGAAGAGTACCAGCACCAAACAAAATGGCATCAGAGGCAGCTACTTGCTTTTCCAGGTGTGCTTTATCAGCTAAGGAGCCAAATCGAGCTGGCGATCGCCTAACATCTGCGATTTTGCCATCTGCACTTATTGCCATAACAACAGTGGTATGAGGACGATGTTGTATCATTAAGTTGATTTGTGAATTTTTTGCTAATATGTGAATTATCAAAAAGTCCATATATTTAGCAAAAACTGTTTTACTTTATTTAATAAGTGTATCTATCTGTAACAAATTCTGTTATAGTTAATATCAAACACATTTTTGTATAGCAAATTTCTTTTTGCAATTTCCCGATTTGTTACTTTTAATAGCTAGAAATAAAATTGTTATAAATTGATAAAATGTCTCATCTAGCTGTTTTAAGAGCATGTCGTTACTATTTTGGTTTGCTTTCTTCGAAGTGAGACTGCCGATGACTAAACCCAGTCAATCATCTTTCCGTCGGATTTTAGTGTCAAGAATTTTGCTGCTGTTCGTTCCAGTTTTATTAGCAGGGGAAATTCTCGCATTAAACAAGGCACGTTCTAGCCTACTAGAAACCGCCAGGAAAAACTTAACAGAAAGCTCTCAGATTAAAGGGGAGAAGATTGTTGATGCGATCGCATCTCTAAAATCTAACTTATTAAGCGCCAGTCAAACAACAGTTATTAAGTCTGGTTCTCCTTGGGAAGCGCAACAATTTCTCAACCAACTAGCAGAACAATTGCCAACCCACATAGAATGTATTCAATTAGCAAATCTGCGAAACGGTAACATTATTGCTAGTACTTGTGGTGACGAAGCAATTGCTAAATTAAAATTACCTTTACCTAATGACGAAATTGAAATTGAGGCAATTTCACCATCACTAAACGGGAAAACTGGTAAAAAAGATTCAAGACATCAACTGCAATTACTCTTATCTGCCCCAGTTTATGATAGATTTAATAACTTGCATTACGCCTTAAGAATTAAGACCTACTTACACCAACAGATAAAGAATAAGCGGGGTTCATTAACAGGCTCTACAGTAGTAATTGCTGAAGATGGGACAATTTTAGCACACCCACTGCCAGGAAGAGTGGGGACTAATATCAAACAGCATCCAGATGCTTCTCGGCTAGAAATGATATTAAAACATGCGATCGCCGGAAAACAAGATTCTGTAACTTTATATTTCAAAGAAGGAGAAGAAAAAGAAGGCATAGAATTAGTGGCTGGTTACACGGCTATTCCCAGTCCAATTACAAATAAACAGCAGCAAAAATGGATTGTTTTAGCCGTTACAAGTTTAGATAATGCTTTATTTGGGCTTGGGGAAATTAAGCTAATTCTACTCGCTTTAACATTTGGCTTAATTAGTGTGAGTGTGTTGGCATCGTTGTATCTAGGTCGTTATTTAGCACGTCCTGTAGAACAATTACGAGACTATGCCCTAAATCTTAACAGTCACCATTCCGCCGAATTAGTTCCCCACAACTTTAAAATTAAAGAATTCAATCAACTAGCCCAAGCACTAAACCAAATGGTAGAAAGGCTTAAAGCTTGGGCAGAAGAGTTAGAAATAGCTTGGAAGGAAGCGAAAAACGCTAATAATGTCAAAAGCAAGTTTGTCGCGACAACTTCTCATGAATTGAGAAATCCACTTCATACGATTATTAACTGTGTTCGCATAGTTAGAGATGGCATGTGTGATAGCCGTGAAGAAGAAATGGAGTATCTTTTACATGCCGATCAAGCCGCAATTCATTTATTAGGAATCATTAATGATTTACTCGACCTTTCCAAAATTGAAGAAGGCAAGCTTTCAGTTGTCACAGAACCGATAGACTTACGAAAATTATTGCAAGAGGTGATTAATTTACAATCGGTTAATGTCCAAAAAAAAGGCTTAAAATTCAAAATTGATTTAGGACAAGAAGTAATTGCAATTCGGGGAGATGCAGCCAAACTGAAACAAGTTTTAATTAATGTGATTGGGAACGCAACTAAGTTTACTGAAACCGGAAGCATTGCGATCGCTACAGAAATTGAGAATAGTTTTAGTCAATCTCAGGTGATTATCACCATCACAGATACAGGTGTGGGCATCGAACCGGCTCAACAGCATAAGCTATTTCGCCCCTTTGTGATGGCAGATAATGCAAGTACACGTAAATTTGAAGGTACAGGACTGGGACTAGCAATTTCACGAAACTTAATCGAACTCATGAAAGGTACGATTACTCTTGATAGTGCGGGTATTAACCAAGGCACCACAATAGCGATCGCTTTACCCTTAATTGATGCCTCGCTGTTATCTACTTCCGCACATCAAGAAGTTTCAGACCAGACGGGGGTAAATCAAATCAGAGAAATAGAGGAAATTAGTTCTCAAGAAAAGATTTTTCCCCCTCCCAGAGAAGTAGTGGAAGTAGAAAAATCCGACCATAGGCTTCCTCCGATGGGAAGTTCTGAAGAGATAGGAATATGGAGAGAAGTCCGAGATACTTCCGGTGCAAACTCTTTGCGGACAACTCGTCGTTAGCGGGAGCAAATTCTCACCGCACAGCGCTAACTCTCCATCTCTCAAAAGTTAGGCAATAGGTAAATAAACGCGCTCTAATGTAGTAAGGGCTACCCTTCGGGAAAGCTCCGCTAACAGCCCTTAAAAACCTTGTTACGAGCGGTAAACCGCTCACTACGAATTAAGAGTACATTTTTTCTTCAATTACTTAATGTCAACAAAAACAGATTTACCACCTTCAGAGAGAGATTCTGTTAAAGCGGTGAGAATTTGCACCAATTCTGTGCCTACCCAGCCAGATGAAATCATTGAGGGAGTATTCTCCTGGATGCAGTTAACAAAGCCTGAGCAAACCCGTCGCAATGATTCGCTTGTTTCTACTTCCAACACCTCGCGGCTTTGATTCACAGGCAGAAATTGATTTCCCTTCACCGCAAACTCACCATGTAGTAGCGTCAAAGGTGCTTCTGTTGACATTTCATCAAAAATCAAGCTACCAAGGCTTCCCACAACCACAAGACGCCGCTGTTTATCAGGATTGAGCCAGCACAAGTGTATGTAAGCTTGAAAGCCATCCGGGTACGTAAGTGTCACCCAGACTAAATCTGCTAGTCCTTGATTTTGAGATGAGGGGGATGAGGGGGATGAGGGGGAATTTCTCTCCCTTGTCTCCCTTGTTTCCTCCCGCTCCCCCCCTCCCTGTAGCCAAACAGTACCCGTCACCTGTACTTTCACGGGTATTTGACCTAGCCAATTATTAAAAATCGCTATATCGTGAATCGCTAAGTCCCACAAAGCATCGACATCTTGGCGGACTGGTCCCAAATGCGTGCGGGATGCGTAGCCGTAACGTAAATCACCTAATTTACCAGATTGAACTACAGTTTGCCCTCGCTCAACTACTGGGTGAAATAAATAAGTGTGGTCAACCATCAGGATTAAGTTCAGTTGTTCTGCTAACTGACATAATTCCTGGCACTCTATTGGATCTAGAGTTAAGGGTTTTTCTGCCAAAACGTGGTATCCCCAGCGTAATGCATCGGCAATTAAAGAGTAATGAGTTATGGCGGGAGTAGCAATTACTACAGCTTGCAATCCAGGTAGATGCTTAAGTTCACACCATTGAGTTGTTAATACTACATTAATATCTAAGTTAAACTGCTGTTTTACTGCTGCTAATCGTTCTGGATGATGGTCTACTACCGCAGCAACATTGACATCAGGATGTTCTAAAAAATTCCGCAGCAAATGCACACCCCAACGTCCAACCCCGATAACAGCGATTTTAATCATTGGTCAATAGTCAAGAGTCAACAGTTAATAGTCAAGGGTAAATCGTCAATCGTCAATAGACATAAGGTAATATCAAAATAAGTGGCTATGGTTGTATGGTTTTTTACATGCCCAGTCGGGTGAAACTTATTGGTGTATTTTACCTTACGTGCGGTAACAGAGAAAAAGGAGAATAAAAACGAATGACCAACGCAGGACAACGACCAACTATTGAGGAACGCTTAAGCCGCCTAGAAAATATCTTTGTCGGCATTGGCGAAGCAGTGTTAGCCCAGAATGACAGCATTGCTGCTCAGAGCAATACCATTGATGTACTGGTAGCTAATATTCAGCATTTAACCGAGAACGTCAACGCTGTAACCAACCGAGTAGATATCTTAGCCATACAAGCAGAACAAGACCGAGCGCAAGCTGCCCAAGACAGACAACAAGCGGCTATTGATCGCCAAGAGTTCCAAGCTGAGATTAGGCAGATTTGGCAATATCTACGCGATCGCAACGGTGGCAGCAGCACACCCAATTAAATCTCAAAGCGAAGCGAAACTACTCAGTTGGGGGAGTATCAACCTGAGAGTCAATCCCAAAAAAAGCTACTTTTGCGGCAGCTTGCTCGGCGCCTTTAATGGAGCGTCCCTTACCTTCACCGAGTTTTTTGTCGTGCAGCCACACTTCAGCCATGAAACGTTCTTGATTGTGGTGTGGTAGATTAATTTCCACAACTCGATATTCAGGTAAAACTTTAAATTTGGCTTGAGTCCATTCTTGTAGAGCAGCTTTATAGTTGAGTCTGGCGGGATCGAGGCGAATTTCTGTCGCTAATTGTTTGAAGTGGGGATCTAGCCAAGGGTGAATAAGTTTGAGATTTTGAGTACTGAGGTAAAGCGCTCCCAGAACAGCTTCAAAAGCATCTGCCAGTCGTGACTCTTGACCAACTTTATCAGCGGTAGCACTGCCAGCCACAAGTAAGTATAGCTCCAAACCGTATTCTTTTGCCAATTGAGCGAGAATGCGATCGCTTACCAACACCGAACGAATTGCTGCAAAATCCCCCACTGGACAATCAGGATAATTTTCCCACAACACAACAGCCGCCACTAAACGCACCACCGCATCGCCGACAAACTCCAGTTGTTCATAATTTGCCGACTCAGAGACAGTTGGATGAGTCAGTGCCAAATCAAGAAGCTGCCACTTTATAGGTGCTTTTGTTGACAGACCTAATTTTTGTACTAAGTTTTCAAGCTGTCGTTGACGGCGTGGATAAGCGAGAGTCATTGGTCATTGGTCATGTGGAGGGCATTCGTCATTGGTCATAAATAACTTTGGACTTTGAACTTTTGACAAAAATGGGGGAGAGAGTCGGACATAAGCCGGGTTCTGTTCTCTTGCGAGGGCAGTTATCTATCTGGGACGCTTGTTACCAAACGCCTCTAGCGGCTCTCTTTGAACGGAACTGGTAAAAGACCAACCGTAGTTCCTCTGGCCTTGCTCCCAACCGGGGTTTACCGAGCCAGCGCTTCTCAACGCTGCTGGTGCGCTCTTACCGCACCTTTGCACCCTTACCAAATTAGTTATGAGTGATGAATTCAAAACTCCTAACTCCTAACTTTATTTGGCGGTATCTTTCTGTGGCACTATCCTCACGATCACTCGCACTGGACGTTATCCAGCAAGTTTGGTCTTTCGGGAGTCCGGACTTTCCTCAAACCAGTTTCAACGAAACTGATCTGCAACCGCCTGCACCTACTCTCTCCCATTCACAAGTGTAATCTTGGATGGGGTCGTGTGTCCGGTTTGAAATTAACTCATCTCTTTTTATTCCAAGGCAAAGCGTATGTCCAAGGTAGTTTTCTGACTACAAAGGGACAATTGATAATGCACATGGCAGGAATATTCACACCTGGAGCTAAACCTACACGCACTTCAGATATCCTTAGTACCAGTTGTAGGGAAAATTCCAAGTTCTTTCTTCTATTCATAAAGTCGCTGTACAAAATCCTTTGTGCCTTGACCGGACTTTTTTCCAGCCCTGTAATATTAACTATGGGTTTTTTTGGTGAGTAGGTTCCGGTTGTTACATCGCGCTCGAAAACATCTTCTGCTGTCACCGCGTCTGTAAGTGTTTTTTTGGGAGCAACTAAACTTGGACTTTGTGGGACAGCTAAGTCACGGGTTAAATCTGGTGATTTACGAATTACTCTGCGTGATTGCTTGGTATGTTCGACCACTATGGAGCTATTATCCCAGTCAGCGTACACGGCAAGATTATCGGATTTATTCTCAATGCTAATTGATAACTCTTTCACGTCCTCAAGTGAGTTTCTGGGTTTGAATTTAAAGGAAATTCCGACATGCTCTTGGATATTTTGTTCTTTGAGTTGTTCTTCGACGACTGCTTTTTGGTATTCAAACTTAATTTGGTCGTCGATTGATTCAACCATCCGATTGAAAGTGTAACTGACGCCAATTATATAAAACGTCAAAACAAATAAATTCTGATCGCCTGTTCCTGCCATAATTCAGAATATAAACTCCCTGCTAATGTGAATAGATATTTGATTTATTGCCCATGTTAAAGTTGTCACTTTTTGTCAATTTGGGAAAAGTTTTCAAACCAGCCGCGTCGCCAGAATACAAATATCAACCCACTTGCGATCGCTGCCATTACAGTTAAACAAAGTGGATAACCCCAATACCAATTCAACTCAGGCATATTCCAGCGTGATTTTTCCGTATTAAAGTTCATGCCGTATATTCCAGCAACAAAAGTTAATGGAATAAAAATCGACGACATCACCGTCAAAAATTTCATGACTTCATTCATTCTGTTACTGACTGCTGAAAGATACACGTCCATTAACCCAGATGTAAGTTCCCGGTAAGTTTCCACCATGTCCATCACCTGTACTGCGTGGTCATAACAGTCTCGTAAATAGATTCGCACCTCGTCACTGATTAAATCATTGCCTTCTCTAATTAAAGAATTAATCGCATCCCGCTGGGGCCAGATAGCGCGACGCAGTTGCAGTAATTCTCGCTTAATTTTATAGATTTTTTGTAATGTTTTGGGGGTAGGTTTGACTATGACCTCTTCCTCTAACTCTTCGATGCGCTCACCGTAAAGCTCTAGGACTGGAAAAAAGCCATCAATAATCGCGTCTAACAAAGTGTAAGCTAAATAATCGGCTCCTGATGAGCGGATAATGCCTTTGCCTTTATCAATACGCGATCGCACTCCTTCTAAGCAATCATGCTCTGGTTCCTCCTGCACTGTCAGTAGGTAATGTTTCCCCAATACCAAACTTACTTGCTCACTATAAAAGCCACATACTGTTTCTTTTGGCACCACCATCCGAGAAATTATCACTAACTGATCGTCATAATCCTCTATTTTGGGACGCTCTGGTACATTAACTACATCTTCTAAAACCAGAGGATGCAAATCAAACACCTTTGCCAGACGTTCCAAAATGTCGGCAGAGCCTAAACCTTGCACATCCACCCAAGTAACAGATTCTTGATCTAAATAATAAGTACACTCCTCAGGCGTATTTAGTTGCTTGCGGACGACATCGGTTTTGTTATAATCAATGAGGAATATTATCGGTGGTGGAGCGTCGGCATCAATAATGATAGTTCCCGGCACATCACCCGGTCGGTGAAAAAAGTATTCCTCCTCATCATCTTTTGGCTTAACTAATTTTAGAGGAAGGCGACGAATTTTTCTCATCATGTAGCTTTACCTATAACAAGTTAGTCAAAAATTACCTATCCTTGATTTTTGAGATGGCAAAAAGGCAAGGGAGATTTATTTAGTTTTTTAACATTAATCTGAATAATTTAAAATGTTTCAATAAATACAATAGCGATCGCGTCCCTCTTGTTTGGCATTGTACATTGCAAACGAGCGATCGCAATCAGATTAACCTGATTACCTCTTGCTGCCAAAGATGCAATTAAAATTGTCGGGCAAGTTTTTCTAAAGATTGAATTAAATGCGATTGAATTATTAATTTTTTTAAATTATTAAATTATTTTAGGGCAGGGGAACCCCGCCCTACTGGATTTGGTGACGAAAATTAGGGATTGGGATGGCGCATTATTACCCAGTCCCTAGTCCTGAACTACATCATGCCCATGCCACCCATGCCACCCATGCCGCCCATGCCGCCCATGCCGCCCATACCGCCCATACCGCCCATGTCAGGCGCACCGCCGGCAGGTTTCTTCTCAGGCTTCTCGACAACGATCGCTTCTGTGGTCAAAACCATACCTGCGATGGATGCGGCGTTTTGCAAAGCAGAACGTACAACTTTGGCAGGGTCAATAATCCCAGCAGCAATCAAGTCTTCAAATTCGCCAGTCGCAGCGTTGTAACCGATGTTGAAATCGCTTTCGCGCACTCTGGCAACAATAACCGAACCTTCAGCACCAGCATTATCCGCAATTTGACGGAGGGGAGCTTCCAGTGCTCGCGCTAAAATATCAGCGCCGATCTTTTCTTCTGCATCGAGGCTCTTTTTAATTTCCTCAATCTTCTTCGCCAAGTGAATCAGGGTTGTTCCGCCACCGGGAACGATTCCTTCTTCCACAGCGGCTTTAGTAGCGTTGAGAGCATCCTCAATCCGCAGCTTACGGTCTTTGAGTTCGGTTTCGGTTGCCGCACCGACTTTAATCACTGCCACACCACCAGCTAGCTTGGCGATGCGTTCTTGCAGTTTTTCTTTGTCGTAGTCGGAATCAGTATCTTCCAATTGTTTGCGAATTTGACCAATCCGCTTTTGGACATCCGAACTGGCTTCGCCGGCTACAATGGTGGTGCTTTCTTTGTCGATCACGATTTTCCGGGCAGTCCCCAGCATTTCCAAAGTAGCGGTATCTAAACTTAGACCGATTTCTTCAGAAATCATTTGTCCGCCGGTGAGAATCGCAATATCTTGTAACATTGCTTTACGGCGATCGCCAAATCCTGGGGCTTTAATGGCAGCGACACTCAGCACACCTCTTGCTTTGTTAACTACCAAAGTTGCCAAAGCATCACCGTCTACATCTTCAGCGATAATTAGCAAAGCTTGACCCAAGCGGGCAACTTTTTCCAAGACTGGCACTAAATCTTGAATGCTGCTGATTTTTTTGTCAGCAATCAGGATGCGAGCGTTTTCAAATTCCACCGTCATGCGATCGTTGTTGGTGATGAAATAGGGGGAAATATAACCCCGATCTATTTGCATCCCTTCAACAACTTCCAACTCAGTCGTTAGGGATTTGGATTCTTCAACAGTGATTACACCGTCTTTGGTGACTTTTTCCATCGCTTGGGCTAGCATATTGCCCACTTCTTCATCATTACCAGCTGACACAGTGGCAACTTGGGCGATGGCACTACCTTCAACTGGTTTAGCGATGGCAGCAATTTCTTCCACCAATGCCTCAACGGCTTTGTCGATCCCCCGCTTTAAAGCTACTGGATTCGTTCCCGCAGCGACGTTCTTCAAACCTTCTCTGACTAACGCTTGTGCCAAAACTGTAGCCGTGGTAGTGCCATCTCCTGCCACATCTTTGGTTCTTGATGCCACTTCTTGGATCAGTCTGGCGCCAGTATTTTCTAGCGGATCTTCTAATTCAATTTCTTTGGCAACAGTGATACCATCATTGACAATCTGAGGGGCACCAAATTTCTTTTCTAAAAGAACGTTGCGACCTTTTGGACCTAAAGTGATTTTCACCGCATCGGCAAGGGCGTTAATGCCTCTTTCTAGTGCCCGACGTGATTCTTCATTAAATGCAACAATTTTTGCCATGTTTGACTTCTCTAGCGCTTCCAATAGACAATTTAGCACTCAATAGCTTTGAGTGCTAACTGAGGAGGCAGTTCATTTTACAAATAAATCGAAAAAAATTGATTATTATCAGTTCATGCTCATGTCGCTTATTGGCAGTAATGCTTAAATCGGGAGATGAATTTATACGACTCCCTTCAGTCTATTGGTATAGCTAAACCTAGCGGTTCCGGCTGGTTAGCGGTAGTATTTACCTTTCTTTTGGCTTGGCTAGTTACGTGGCGTATGATTCCGACTTTACGCAAGTTTGCCTTGCGGGTCGGTTGGGCTGACCAACCAAACGCACGACGATTAAATCGAGAACCTTTGCCCAATGCGGGGGGTTTGGCTATCTACACCGGAGTAATCGCCGCACTGGTACTAGCTAGCCTTTTACGCCCAATCGAAGTGCAGAACGTATTGGTGCAGGTGCTAACAATTTTACTGGGAGGTTCAATATTAGTTCTTGTCGGCTTCATTGACGATCAGTTCGGCTTACCCCCGTCTGTGAGGATGTTTACTCAGATTCTCACCGCATTATTGCTGGTTGCTAATAAAATCAGTATTGATATAAATTTTGGCACACCCTTTGACTCAATTTTGTCAATGTTTTTGACGGTGTTTTGGGTAGTAGGAATTACCAACGCTATCAATTTGATGGATGGTATGGATGGTTTGGCAGGAGGAGTCAGCTTTATCACCGCCATGAGTTTGTTGGCAGTTTCTGCTCAGTTTCCCAATCGGGCAGCCGCAACTTTACTTTTAGCAGCATTGGGGGGGGCGGCGCTGGGCTTTTTGCGTCACAACTTCCACCCCTCGCGAATCATTATGGGTGATGCCGGGGCATACTTTTTTGGCTATGTGCTAGCGGCAACCAGTATTCTCGGTAAACTCCAAGTAACTACTGTGTTTTCACTAGTGCCGACACTCTTATTCTTGCTGTTGCCAGTGCTAGACACCACTCAAGTGGTAATCAAGCGGCTGATGGCAGGGAAAAATCCCATGAGTACCCCCGGTAAAGACCATTTGCACCACCGCTTGCTAGCTTGGGGTTTATCCCAACGCAACGCTGGGTTTACTTTGTGGTCAATTACCTTGATTTTTAACTTGCTGGCGATGAGAACACAACATATGAGTTTAGCGGTGATGGTTGCCACCCTCAGCGGCATTATTATCCTTTTAGGCTTTACTCTCTGGCAAAGGATACGAGCGACGGTGTGAGGAGTGGGGGACAGGGAGACAAGGGAGACAAGGGGGACAAGGAGAATTCAAAATTTAATACTCTCCCTCTGCCCCCCTGCTCCCTCTGCCCCCCCTGCTCCCTCTGCTCCCCCTGCTCCCCCTCTTCTTGAATCACGCCATAACCATTCCGCCATCGACGTTAAACACTTGCCCTGTGATGTAAGCAGCAGCGGGATCGGCGGCAAGAAAACGCACCATACCGGCGACTTCTTCTGGTTGACCGTAGCGATTTAGAGGAATAAATTTAAGAATTTCTTCAGTATTGCTAAGTTTGCTGGTCATGTCGGTGGCGATGAAACCAGGAGCGACGGCGTTGACGGTGATCCCGCGAGATGCAAGTTCTTTGGCGACGCTTTTCGTAAAGCCCATAACACCTGCTTTCGCGGCGCTATAATTTGCCTGTCCGGGGTTGCCCATTTGTCCGGCAACGGAGGTAATATTGATGATGCGCCCGGAACGTTGTTTGAGCATGATTTTACTGACTGCGCGTGTACATAAGAATACACCAGTTAAATTTAGGTCTATTACTGCTTGCCAGTCTTCTGGCTTCATTCGCAAAAGTAATGTGTCGCGGGTGATACCTGCATTGTTGACCAAGATATCAATGCGATCGCATTTTTCCATAACGCTGTTAAATAGTGCGTCTACTTGTTCAGCTTGAGAAACATCAGCTTGCAGCGCTAAAGCCTGACCTCCCGCTGATGTAATTTCTTCTACTAATGCCTCAGCAGCGCGACTAGAACTGGCATAATTGACAATTATATAAGCTCCGTGTGTCGCTAATTCCAGTGCGATCGCTCGCCCAATTCCCCGTGAAGCACCTGTAACAATTGCCACTTTTCCTCGCAAAGAAAGCAAATTTTCTGGCAAAATCTCCATAAAATATTCCTCATTTTTTGAATCCCCGCGCTAATTATCTTAGGGCGATTCGTGCATGAGACTAACAGCAAATGCTTTTTTTATTCACTCTAGTACTTTAACCAATTCCCGGAATAGTAACTTAGCAGCTTTGGCTGATATGCGCGATCGCACTAATCGAACCGGACGCCCCGACGTTTTTTCAGCATCCAACTGAGCGCCCAACACTGCACCAATCTCATTATCAAGGCGGTTGCGCTTCACCTCGATGCGGGTAAAAACCCACTGCCAGAAGGCGATACGGCATAAATCAGAACCACCAACAATCTTAATTTTACTCTTATCGCCTGACGCTTCTTTTGTTGGTGCAAGCCCTAAGGACTTTTGAAATCGGCGTAGTGAAAGGTGGTGTTTAGTGGGCTTGCCAGAGTTTCGACCCTTCATAATTTTCACTTCTGGCTTGCCATCGATACCGAAGTAATTTTCAATTGGGTAAACTTGGGAAAGGATAATTGACTCCAATCGCAAGCCAAAACCAAAGCCTTTAAAAACCTCGCGGTAAAGCGTAAATCTGGAATCGGCTAGTAATTCCTGCAACTCGGTTTCAATGCTATATTCTTCTGTTTGCAAGTCACACAACCGTCTGGCGTGATGCCGCACTGTGGAAGTAATGCCCAATCCTACAGAGCTAGAGCGTAAACCTTCATATCGTTTGCTTTGACGTTCCCCACATAACCAACCCCACAGCAGCGGCACCTCCCCGTTGACTCCACGTTTAGAATTGATATGCGCTACTTCTGGGAACTGCCAAGCCAGGTCTTGACGCAACCGATTGATGATTGGGCTTTGCACCCGATTGAGATGAGCAAGGCGTAACACCAATTCTCTGATGCGGGTTGTGGTCAAGTCGCGAATTTGGACAAAGCGTCTGGGGGAATCGCAATAGTCAAAATAGTAACAGGCGAGTGCCAAAGCATCCGCGTCATCATCTTTATCGGGTAAGCTTAATTGATGTTCCCGGTAATTCCTCAATTCTTTGTGTCCCACAAGCCTAACCTCGACCCCGGTACGGGCAAGGTGTGTCCCCCAAAGCCTTGAGTAATTTACCCCGGTGGGTTCCATGATTGCAATATCCGGTTTTAACGCCAGTAGCGCTTTGATTCCTTCACTATTGGCGCTAAATAATTTAAACGGACATTCGTAATAAAATTGACGTGGGTCGCTTGGCTTACTTTCGAGTAAGCACGCAGAAACTGAGGACTTGCTAACATCAAGTCCCAAAACTCTTTTATTCTGTTGCATGGGTGTGGTTGTTTTTAAAACTCCGTTTAGCCTATGAATCACCCAAAGGCACTTAGCCTGACTCACTCTCAAGGCTGTGTTAAAGGTGTGACTTTAACACTTTAGAAAAGGAAACTGCTTTATAGTGCAACAACCGAGCTTATGAATGAAAAAAAGCATTATGCTTGATTCGTAGTAAAAGCCCTAAGTTACTGCACCACTTACAGGCGAATGATTTGGACTCGATCCGCGACTCCCAAGTGTGGGAGTTTCGCCGGTGAGTTAGTTCGGCTCATCAGGCGGGTTAGAAAGGAATCCCGTTTGCATCCTCAGTAGTACTTTCAGTTTTGGAGTTGACGGACTCGGATAAAAGTTTGAGGATGCAAGTAGCTAAAAAAGCGCGATCGTAGTGAGGCAATCCGGAGGCAGTCAATGCAGCAAGTAATATTTGCACTTCTGGCTTGACGCCTTCACCACAATTGATTTCAGGCAAGACGGACAGCAAGCAACGGGCATAAGCCCTAACTTCTTTATGGCTGTGTTTCCCGCCATCATGGTTGTCTGCGATCCGAGATAGGATTTTTTCAAAGCCTTCTGTGTTCCCGTTAAAACCAAAATACATTGTTGCCTCCAGGCTCACGCACGAAATTTTACCCAAATTCCCGCCGCAGTTTCTCCAAAACGGTTTTACCTTCCGAGTAACGTTTACCGGTGAAACCGAGAATCTCCGTCACGATGGCACTGTCGGATTTTTCGGTTCCAAGTCGCTGGATTACCCGCCAAAGTAGCTCGTCATTGCTCGAATAATTTACGATAAAATCGGCTCCAGGAGCGGTTTTGAGGGCATTTTCATCCCCTTTTTTGTCTTGGATCACGTTGTTACTGCTTGGTGGTAGTATGGTTGAACTATAACGAGATGCTGCTGACTTCATTTCCCTGTAATTTGGAAGTTTACAGGGACTATCATCAAGCAAACAATGGGAGCGGTCTTGTTTTAGCCAGTCAACAAGAGCGTTATTTTTCAAGGATTTAGCGTGTGCTTGAGCTTTTTTACCAAGTCTGATTCGGTAAAAAGCGTCTGCTAAATCTGACTTACCCTCAAGTCCCCAAGCGGCAACGCGATCGTACTGGGATAGTAAAACCGTGAACCGTCGTGCTTTGCGTCCCCTCCTGGCGTGACGCTCTAGCCATTCACCCGACGAAGGGACTTTAGAAACTAGCTCTGGGTATTCCTCCACAATAATCACCCGTTCTGTACCCTCCAACGCCCCATCACCGCGTTCGTTGCGGGTCTTCATTTGGTTAGATAAATCTTCTAAATCTTCCAACATCCCCCGCTCGATCGCCGTCCAATTTTCACCTTTACCAATCACCTCAAGTCCTAGCCAGTCTGTCGGTGTTCCCTCGCATTCGTATACTTTGACACCTCCACCAACGGTATAAGCCAAGTATTGCGCGATCGTACTTTTCCCTGTCCCCATCTCCCCAATCACCATTACTTGCTTGCCTTCAGTGGCGGCAACGATATCTGCAATGATGTCAAACTCTTCTGTAACAGTCGTTGCAGACACATCGATGATATTTTGAACCGCTGCGCCCATGTAGGGCAGTTGGTCGTAAACTTTCAGCAATTGCAACGTGGTTTGACGTGTCATTTCTGCTACATTAATTGTCACTTTACAGACGACTGTTATGGTGTGAAGTCCAAACAGCCAACCCGATAAAAGGACTCTCCCGGTTCCCCAAAGTACATATCTTGCCATAGATGAGGGGGAGGGTAGTTGCATCGGCACCCAATAATTATCTGCCATAAAGCACCCCTTCTTTAAAGCTTTGGAAATCGTTACGACACTGTGAAAGTGCTGTTTGTGACTCGATATTTTTGCCGTATACCCAGATGGCGACGACAAACGCCGCCATTCCTAAAACTAAAAAGCCCCCCAAAACTTACTAGCAATGGGTGGCTTCAACAAAATTGAAAACAATACAATAATCCTCTTAATAATATGCCGAAAACCAACAATAAATCAAGTGGGCAGTGGACAGATAAGTACGATGCATACTGTTTAGAGCATGGACTAACACCGTCTGCCAAACTCCTCTGGCAGTGGCTCGTATATCAGGGTGAAAACCAAGAACTAGAGCCTGAATTAAAAGAAGAGTTCTACTGCGAAAATTGATGCAATCTCTGGCTACCCCGTCCTGTAGGTAGCAATCCTCTACACGCAGTTGAACCAAAGCACCCCAACGCTCGCCGGTGTACCAAGCAAGATCCAAAAGTAGTCTGTATTTTTTACTTTTAATTTGCTTGCGGATTTTAGAATAGTCCTCATTGGACAATAAACACGCTTGTCCATGTCTGTAAATTTTCAATTATTTTTCCTTCTTTATTACTTCCGGTTTAAACTATCGCAATGGTTAAGCCGGAATATTTATATATTTAACTATTAACTAAACACGGCTCTAATGTAACCAGTGTCTACGTTACAAGCCATCAGTAAATATTCTGGATGTACATAGAACCGGAATATTTACGCTTACGAATAATTAAAATACAACAGAATTGTTAATACTAAAAAAATTACTTTTAATATGACTGCTTTAAACCCAGCTACAGATATTCCCAGCAATATTGGCACCTTAGAAAAACTAGCTGTATGGACTGCAAATGTTTTAAGTTCTTTAAATTTAACAACTACGGCACTTGAGGCAGCCGGATATAATCAGCGCGTAGCGCAAAGCGGTGTTTTTTATGTGGAGGTTGATAATAAGCATCGTTCGCTTATAAGGCTATCAATCCCAATTAGCCCCGAACATTTAGCCGGTGCAAATAATGTTTGGGTTTATGCACAACCCTTATCCGATGCAATAATACCCGCAAGCTTTAAGACTGCTGCTTAATGTTTGAGCAGCAAGAGCCATTTAAACCGCAAGTACCCGGCTTTGATTTTGGCTTTCAAGAACCGGATATAAAATCAAAAACTGGTTCCCAAAATTTTGATTTTGATCCAGGGGGACAAATGAGCGCGCCTTTAAAAAGCGCGGCACCTCCTGGTGGATCTGGTGCAACTCTTGAATCAATAAATTTTGATCAGACTGTACGTGACTACGTACTTAAACAACAGCAAGTAAATGAAGCGTTAAAACAACAAAAAGTCATTGACGACCTTTATCAAAAGGTTGTTGGCGATGCGTTACCTAGAGAAGCCACAATAGCACCTCCTGATAATTTTGATTTGACGGCGAAGCCGATGAAAAACATCACGCCGCCAGAAGATTTAGAAGAAATTATCAAGATTCGGGAGCAACTGCTAAAAAAAACACAGCCACTTTCCAAAACACCACCGCCAACGGTCAATGTTTACGACGTTGCACCACCTAGTGGATACCCAGGAGCAAAACCCGGTTACAAGACAATCCCAAATCCGGGCACTGATACGAGCAAAGTTGCTGAGTTTCGACCAAATAAAAACGCTTTTAATCCTCGCCCTTCACCAGCACCGGCACCAATTAGTAAGCCTGTTCCGCCTCCGCCATCTCCAAAAGCTTATTTTCCCCCTCCTGCGAATACTCCCTTACCAAAACCTGCAAAGTTTCCTAAATCTGGTTTAGGAGGTGCAGGAATTGGTGCGGTTCTTGATTTTGCCGCAAGGGTTGCAACTGGTCAAGCTCCCCAAAAAGCTGCTTACGGTGCGGCTGGTGGGGTGGCTGGGTCTATTATTGGCGCTGCAATTGCTGGTCCGATAGGTGGAGTTCTTGGGGGCTTTGTTGGCGGTGCAATCGCTGATTATATCTTTGATGTTGCCTTTCCTCCCACATTTGATTACACGCCAAATCCGGTATCCCTTAAAAGAGTTTGGGGAGGTAAAGATTATGTTGTTTACCGAATTAAGTGGACGGTTAGCTTTGACAATTTTGATCGTCATGGCAACCCTTATACGCAAACCGCAAACATGGATCGGTTTGTGTGGGGTCCAATCCAAGGTTACACGGAAAGCAATATCCCTAAAATCAGTTACGACTCAAATCATAGCTTAGGGTATGGACCAGTTATTTTTTGTGGTGGCGAATGGGGCGGACCTGAGGAAATAAAGCGCCCATCCACAAACGCTGATTTTATTTGGGCTTTTACTTTCTATGATTACCCAGTTGATTTTAAATACAGAATCAACATTATTTCTATTGAACGACAAGACGGGCAAAGTGACGATCCTTATCCCTCACCTTATCCAAATCCTAACCCCAACCCAAATCCTAACCCCAACCCGAACCCGAACCCAAATCCCAACCCAAATCCCAACCCAAATCCCAACCCCAACCCCAACCCGAACCCGAATCCCAACCCAAATCCCAACCCAAATCCCAACCCGAATCCCAACCCAAATCCCAACCCGAACCCGAATCCCAACCCAAATCCCAACCCAAATCCCAACCCGAACCCAAATCCCAACCCGAACCCAAATCCCAACCCAAATCCCAACCCAAATCCCAACCCAAATCCCAACCCGAATCCCAACCCAAATCCAAACCCAAATCCAAACCCGAATCCAAACCCGAATCCAAACCCGAATCCAAACCCAAATCCGAATCCCAACCCGAATCCAAACCCAAATAAAAAACCTAATCCCTTACCTTTTTTCCCTCCTTTTCAAATTCCAATACCGCCATCAGCACCAACTCCAAGCCCAAAGCCTACCCCAACACCAAATAAAACACCAGCGCCATTACCTTTTTTTCCCCCTATTCCTATGAAATTGCCCGAACCGGGAACATTGCCGACACCAAAACCTTCAGGCTCATGTTCTGACAATCCTTGTAGTTCAAAACTTTCTGATGACCTTGATGATGTTAAAAACAAGATTCAATTTGTAGATATTCAAGTAAAAGTTTTTAAAGAGTGTAAAGATGGAAAACCTACTTTTGACACCCAAACAATAACAACACTTGCAGGACTAGTTACCCAAGAACAATTAAAATTTGCTCGAATTGCAGCAATTGAAGGTTTGCAATGCCAAAACAACTGCATTGCAACTGTCCCTGAATGGTGGCAAGTACGTCTAGAAGGACAACGACCGCAATTAATTTTTGTATTTGCTGAAAAAAAAGAAGATGGCACACTTGGCAATGACTATTACTCTATTACAATTCCACATCCAAAAAGTGATAAACCGCCGGAAGAATCACCCTTGCAACCTTATAAAAAAGGTAGTTGGGAAGGAATTTTAACCCTTAAAGATAACAGTAAAGTGATTATCAACGCATTTGATAAAGATGCGGCTGAAGCAGTTTTAAAAGAAATATCTAAACTAATTGATCCAAAAATGCTTGAAGGGTCTTTCCAAAAAATAGGGCAAAGGAAAGGTCAAAAGCTAAAAGAAATTAAAGTGCAAGTTATTCGTGCAGACTATTATCCCGAAGGGACTAAAGACATGAAACCAAAATGGGTTAAAAATTTACGGAAGTAATAATTTCAACACCTAGCGGAAACAATTATCTTGCGGGGTCTTAACCCCCCCGGTCAAAAAACCTTCAAAAGTAAGCATAAAGTTAACTAAGTAACTTTCAATAAATTGCTATGGCAGATAAAAAGGTTGCCCATGTTGTTACCATCGAAGGTAAAAAGTACGTGGCACTACTCCCAGACATTTATAGCGATATTAAATCTGTAGTAGGTATTGAGAAAGCACCGTCTCCTGATAATACTAACTACGCTGGCAAGGTAAATATCTCAACTTATATCCAGCAAGGCGACATAGTTCGCATTCGATGCAGACTTGAGAATAAAAAAATTAGAAACGTTATTTGCGTTGCTGAAAAGTTTGCTAGTGCAATGGGTGGATTATTAAGCAAGAAAATTGGCGGCGTTGATGTCAGAACTACCAACATTCAACGACGCATGAGGTTAGGATAAAATGCCACTACCTGTTTTACACAAAGTTAAGTATGGTGCTGGAGCATCTGATTTTTATCACATTAAAACTTCTGATGCTTATGAATCCTTAAAGGCTGTTACCGGGATTGAAAAGGTGGCAGACCCTAAAGGAACAGAAGAAATTATTCCAGTCAAAGAATTGCTTAGGACTGGCATTATTTGGAGAATTGGAATTCGATACAAAGACTCTTCGGGAAAAAAGAAATCTGCTCACTTATTAGTTACCAAAGGTAAGTTAGCCGGTGTTTTTGGTGATAACGCTCCTGACCAGTTGGAAGACAAAGAATACAAACTCGGAACTGTCGTTAAAGGAAAAATTGAATCTATAGCCGGCAGAAGAAAAGCAACCTTCTATTAATTAAATTGTTTGAGTCATACAATTAAAAAAAGGCTCATTTGTCTTATAATTTTAGCTCTAAACTTTTATGAATTTAACCTTTCACGAATTAAGTAATATTCTTCCTCCGAACGCCCTGAGCTTTGTTGGCTCACAAATAATTTTAAATTTTAGTGAGTTAACTAACGACATTCTTCGAGATGATGAGTACTAAGATGCTATCAAAATTAAGTGTTTGGTCTGTGGTTGTGATTATTTTGGTGATTGGCGCTTTGGTGTTGGCTGTAGCGGATGATAATTTTCGTCCTACCTTTGGCGACTTAGCGAAGGTAGGTGTCGGGGGATACTTAGGTCAAATGTTGCCTGAGGCTAAACGGACTGGGGATTCGTAGTAAGCACTTCAGTGCCTTCTTTAATACATACAATAGACATCTTCAGAAATTAATAATGCGTTACCTGAATCCCAACAGACGTAGCATTGCTACGTCTCTACATTCATTTTTGGAGATGTCTAATATTTAACCAATCGGACGATTACCCGGATTGACTGCGTGAATATACTCACTACCAGAATGGGGTCTTCCTCGTTTATAACTAGCTTCTTCTGGTTTACCCCATCCCAACTGCAAAATTATTTCCAAAAAGTTAGAATTTTCAAACACACACAAACTTGCCCATTCTGTTCTCTGAGCAATTCTTTCTACATCAGTTTTGATAATTTGTTGGTATTGTTTACTATTATTAAAACTCAAGTACAAATCCATTTTATCTGTTACTTCATCCCAAAAATTCAAAAGTGAATTTTTAGTATTTTTTAATACTTCCAAGTCACAGGGTAAAGCAATTAATTGAGTATCTACTTCTGGATATCGCAAAGTTTTACTTTTAATAGTTACCTTGCGCCAGATGATTCCCGAAACTTGATATTCTTTTTGATAGTCGTGAATAGCGGCTTTAAAATCTTCATATGCAGTGAATTTTTGTAGCCCATCACTTTTGATAAACTGGTCAATTAAAGGATTGCCAGATACCGTCACTTCTAACTTTAAACGCTCACCCTTGAGGCAGGCTTGGCGTTCAGAACGTAAAATTTGGATTAGTTCCTCGGTAGTATAAACCTTTGACATGAGGGCACACTCTATTAGTCATTGGTTGGGCATTGGGCATTGGGCATCGACCAAATTTAAATATACGTTATCCAGAACCCCTACAAGACGTAGCAGTGCTACGTCTCTACATTCTTTTTTATCAAGAATATTTAGATATTATCCCCTGATTTGAATTACTATGTCGTATCTGATTTCACAAAAAATTAGGACAGACGAATTAAGTCTGCCCCATAAGTTATTCAGTTATTTCACTATTTAACTCATTGAAGGAACGCCGTTTTAACAGCACTGATTTATCACGAGGTAATAAATCAAACACTTCGCGCAATTTGTCGTCTATTTCTTCATACGGCACTTGACCGTTTTTATTCAAAACTACATTACCCGACTGGTTAAACAGAACAACTTGGGGAACAGCACCAGAGTAGTAATAACCTGGTTCTGTAGTATCATAAGTTTCTTTGGGTAAGATAGAATCCACACTTACGGGGATAATTTCTGCGGCACGACCATAAAATTCTTGTATTCGTGAAACAATGAGGGCATATTGCTTGCAATCACTGCTGTCCTCCACATAAAACGCTAATACTGCGGGTTTATGTTGTGCTAAGGTTTGTGCGAGAGTCTGTGCGGGAGGAACCAGCGAACCATTGCCAGCATAGACGACAAAAATATTGCCATCATACGTATCAGTATTGAGACCGGCGAATGCTGGCTGAATCCCAGTGATGAACAGGCAAGCTATTATCAAGAGGCATTTAGAGAAAAAAGGCCACCAGGAAAAAATAATTTTGGGTGAAAAATTTAACTTTATACCAGTCATCAAAAGAAACCTTTTAACCTCAATTTTGTTTGGCTATTGCGTGAGTTTGTACTGAAAAAAGCGAATTAAGCCGGATATATAATTACGCCTAAGTACCAAGTTTTAAGATAACGTAGGATACTAATGTGGAAAAATTTAAATTTATAGATAGACTGAGACTAGCTTTTGCAGTGTCGGTGGCAAAAAGTGTAACTTTTGGAGTGCGATCGCTTCGGCTGGGTGCTGCTAGTGTATTACCAGGCTCAATTGCTCGTCGCATCGAACCTCAATTATTGCAGTTATTGAGTCAACAAGTCAAAAACGGCGTAATTTTGATTGCTGGTACTAACGGTAAAACTACAACAGCGCTATTTTTATGTGAGATATTACAACGCAAAGGCTACCGCGTAGCGCATAATTCTACAGGTGCAAATCTGGAAAATGGCTTAATGACCGCGTTGATGGAAAACTCCAACTTGCTAGGCACTCTGGATGTTGATTACGCCATTTTAGAAGTGGATGAGAATATTGTGCCTCTGGTTTTGGCGCCAATTAAACCAAAGCTGATTCTTTGTTTAAATTTGTTTCGCGACCAACTTGACAGATATGGAGAAGTTGATACTATTAGTAAGCGTTGGACAAAGGCGATCGCTACTTTACCTTCTCAAACTCTCGTTGTCGCCAACGCTGACGATCCCACAATCTGTTATCTTGGTCAACAATTATCTCAGCAGAAAGTCTCATTCTTCGGTTTGAATGAACCAGAAAACTATCTAGAAGCAATTCCCCACGCTGTTGATTCTATTTATTGTCCCAAATGCGGACACGCTTTAGACTACAAAGGAGTTTATTTATCCCATATGGGTGAGTATTCCTGTCCTAGTTGCGGCTTTAGTAGAAGTCAACCAACTCTTGATAGCAGCGAATGGCAGCAAATTCTCGTTGGGTTGTACAACAAATATAATACTCTAGCTGCGGCAACTGCGGCGAAAGAATTGGGGGTTGATGAAGCTACTATCCGCGAGACAATTCCTAACTTTCAAGCTGCTTTTGGTCGGGCTGAAGAATTAAAAATTAATGGCAAAAATGTCAGAATTCTGTTATCAAAAAATCCTGTAGGCACAAATGAAACTATTCGCGTAGTAACTCAAAGCAGTGATACAACAACTTTGCTAGTGTTGAATGATAAAAGTCAAGATGGCGAAGATGTTTCTTGGATTTGGGATGTTGATACAGAGAAATTGGTAGAACGTGGAGGTACTTTGGTAGTTAGTGGCGATCGCGCTTATGATATGGCATTACGTCTTCGCTACAGTGAATCTTCTCCCCAAACCAATTTTAATCTAATTGTGGAAGAAAATTTGCGTCAAGCTATCAATACTGCTTTAGAACGCACGCCAATTAACGAAACTTTACATATTTTACCTACTTATACAGCCATGTTAGATGTGCGAGAAGCGCTGACGGGTAGGAAAATTCGATAATTTGGGAGTTGATAGTTGATGGTTGATGGTTGATATAGCAATCCTAGATGATTCATGAAAAATAAAAACCCGCTCACAGACGTAGCATTGCTACGTCTCTACAAGGAGAGGGGTTTTCACGCTATTATTTAGGATTGCCATAGTCGTTAGTTGATAACTATTGACTATTGACTATTGACTATTGACCATTGACCATTGACTATTGACCATTGACTATCAATTATTGCAACTTCACAGCTGCACGTTGTAAGGGTAGAACTTCTTCCAAAGTTAATTCGTGGTCGGTTGTCAAGTGACTGTTACAACAAATCGTGCTGAAAAATATTTGCTGACCAACAACTTGTGAAAAATGCTTTTCTAGTAGTAAACGTGATGTAATATCTCCTAATAAGTCGGAAAGGTCTTTTGTGAGTTGGTCTCTATCATCACGGTGAACCATTCTAAATTTGAAGGGTTTTTCACCTACCAAATTTCTAATATCAGAATCAAACTTGTCTTCTTTGCCTTGAACATACGCAAAAGATACTTCCTCTAAAAATTTCCAAGCTTCGGGAAATATCTCGCTAATTTTTTCGAGATGGTTCTCAGTTTGGTAGACCAAAGTAGCCGTTTTACAATCCATATGGTAATTTGTCAGGTGTTGAAATCAACAAGGATGCACCCTGTAATATTACGGCTTAATACCAAGAAATATAACAATAATGTCATATATTTTCAAATTTAAAAACGACACTCTGTCAAACTAGAAAAACTGTGACTTCAAATACAAAAATAAATTAGAAAGTAAGTATTTTAAATGAGAATTTATTCAGAATTGGAGAATGAAGAATCAGAAAATTTTGATTAAAATAACTCGAATTTTGGGCAATTTTCTTCTTTAGTACCCAATCCCTAGTCCTCAGTCCCGAATCCCCTTTATTAACGAACAGTTCAATCAAGGTAAGATTTACACCAACCGGTTTGACATGTTGATGACATTTTTTTGTAGCAAATACACCATTGAGGACAAATTCAGGATATGCTTACCCAAACCGAAATTACTTCATTATCTCTAAATATGCACGGATTAGCCGACCAAAGTTAGAAAAACAAAGTTATAAATTATTAATTAAGAGAGGATTTATGAGTTTTGAATTAACAATAGGTTGGTTATATCCAACGTTGATGAGTACTTATGGCGATCGCGGTAATGTTATCACCATACAACGCCGCGCACAATGGCGGGGATATAATGTGAGGGTCTTACCCCTGGATCAAAACGCTACTGGGGATGATATAAAGTCTGTAGATTTGATTGTTGGTGGTGGCGCACAAGACCGTCAGCAAGAAATTGTTATGCGCGATTTGCAAGGTGCGAAAGCGGAAGCAATGCGGGATAAAATTGAAAATGGTACTCCGGGAGTCTTTACTTGTGGTTCACCGCAATTACTGGGACATTATTATGAACCAGGTTTAGGACAGCGGATTGAAGGTTTGGGAATACTTGATTTAGTCTCGGTGCATCCTGGTGAAAATACTAAGCGCTGTATTGGTAACTTGGTGATTGAAGTTACAGCCACTCGTTTAGCGCGAGATTTGGAGGAGATGACGGGTAGTAAAGCGTATTTAGTTGGCTTTGAAAATCACGGTGGACGCACCAAGTTGGGGAAAGTAGAAGCTTTGGGTAAAGTAGTGTACGGTTTAGGTAATAATGGTGAAGATGGGACAGAAGGAGCATTTTATCAGAATGCGATCGCTACTTATTCTCACGGTCCCTTGTTACCAAAAAATCCCTTTGTCGCAGATTGGTTAATTCAAACAGCACTGCGGCTAAAATATCAACAACCCATTTCCTTGAAGCCTTTAGATGATACTTTGGCAATGCAAGCGCGTGAAGCAATGTTTAAGCGATTGAAAGTCAATCCACCATCTGCTGTTACGGCACATATGTAACATTATTTTGAGATACTGAAGCTATTTTTTAATAACTCTGCGATCCTCCTCAGTGTTATGGGCGATCGCTCAAATAACTCATTCGACTAAAGTGTTAACATCCAGATGGAGTAATGACTGTGGCAAAGCCTCAAGCCAAACCAAAGCGCAAAGTACTATTGTACCCTGGCGAAGACGGTTATTTTGTTGTCGAAGTGCCGAGTTTACCGGGTTGCATTAGCCAGGGAAAAACTCGTGAAGAGGCTTTGGCAAACATCTCTGAAGCGATTACTCTTTACATTGAAGTTCTTCAAGATCGAGGTGAACCCGTACCTGACGACACAGTTGAAGTCGTAGACCTAAATTTTCACCAAAGAGCGAACGCTTAAAATTTCATGATTTTTCAGTGGCTTAATATCAGTTATGGGAACGATGACAACAGCTATTGATTTACCAGTAGCACTAAATACTTCTAGAACACATCCTTGTTCGCCATTGCTAGGATGAGGGACAAAATCAATTAAAGTTGCCACATCACCTTTTTTTAATTGATATTCGTTTAAGTCACGATTTAAAGCGACACGCTCGTATAGTTCAAAGTTCATCTGAAGACTCCTTGTTAGGTTTGAGGGTGATAAACTGAAACTTGCCGTCAACAGCCCTTTGCAGCCAAACTGTAATCACTGCTAAGTTTCGCTGGTTTAAGCCGATTAATTCACCAGTGACGCGATAGAACACCCCATATTCATTATCCCTATCTTGTATTGCTGCTGTTGAATCTGCCAGTTGCTGAATTGCTGCTTTTAAGAGTTCTGGGTTTTCTTGTGTAAATCCAGCTTGGGCGAGAAATTTTGATTTATCATCTTGTTCTCTTGGTACTAATAAATAGCAGGTGATTTTTTCGTCGGCAATAATAGCATCAGGCGGAATTTTCATATAACTGTTTCTACGACTTTCCCCGCTTCGTTGCTTCCGCAATAATAGTGACACCGTGAAATCTACATATTCATCCTTATGGTTAAGCTTTTAGAATTAGAGCGATCGCACTCTACAAAATCTCAGCTTATCAGAAAAAACTACGTTGCATTTACTGACTCACTCTCTGCTACCGCTGCAAACTTCACCTTGTTATACACATCTTCGAGAGAAATTTCAAATTGCACAGATGCTAAAGCGATCGCTTCATCTTCAATATCATACTCACGAAATGACCAACGCTTATTCCCTGTCTTAGAATACTGTTCTACATAAATTTTAGTTTGGTCAATCAACAAGTATTCTTCAAAGCTAGGTATCGTGCGATAAAACTCAAACTTTCCCTGTTTATCATATCCCTGAGTTGATTCTGACAGCACTTCTATAATCACTCTGGGATTTGTAATCATATCTGTACGGTCATTAAAATACTCTGGTTTTCCCGCTATTATCATTACATCAGGATAAGTGTAAATGCGTCTAGAAGGTATCCACAGACGCACATCACTCATAAAAACTTCGTAGTCTTGGGTTTTAAAAGCCAAATTTAAATCACTACTGAAGTTCAGTGCGATTCTATTATGGTTGATAGATCCACCCGCCATAGAAATAATTTCACCATCGATGTATTCGCTTTTGTAGTCAGCAGCGTCTTCTCGTACTAAATATTCTTCTGGGGAATAGTATTGCTTTTCAGTAACTTGCATGATATATAAGCTCCAAAAGCGTTTATGAAGAAGGGGAAGGATAAAAAGCTATTTGGTTTGGTGGAAAGACCTAATTTATCTCTTTCCCTTTCCCCTTTCCCCCTTCCCCTTTCCCCCTCTTTTTTATTTTACCCTTCACCTTTAGCCTGTAGGAGCGATCGCCAATCTTGGATAGCGCTCTCTGTCCACAGCCAATTATTACCTAATTTATTTGGTAAAAAATTTACCGGGTCATCTTTTACCACTAATTGTCGCAGTTTGACAGCTTCAGTCAAATATTGCGATCGCTTACTCTCTGGCTGTTGATTTGCAGATTTATACAACCCTAAAGCTAATCCGGCATAGGAAGTCAAAGCCTCCGGTGTCGCTACGGGGGGAGTCACTGCTGTTGGGGTATAGCCAGATTTATTTTCCTGTTTGAGAGCCAAATTCAAGGCTTTGAACCAAGAATCATTAGCCCGATTCATATTACCTTCTGCGTAGTAAGCAAATCCTAAAGCGTTTGTATACAAAAGCGAGTCTGGTTTGGCTTTCACAGCAGTTTCCCAATAACGGCGGGCATCATCAACGCTGTATGTTTTATCACCAGTTTGCAGAGCTTGCCACGCAACTCGCCCTTTCAGAAAATTAACAGCTGGATCGTTAGCTTGGGATGACGGAATCAAATTCAGAGCAGCTTGTGCAGCCGGCAATGCATTTCGCGTGGGGCTGAGTAGTTCTTCCACAGCTTGTAGCCCACCTTGCAAGTCACCCTGAGCCAATTTCTGAGTAGCGGTGGCAGTGACGATTCTCGTCGGAGATGTCTTTAAGTCGATTTCTGGGGTATTATTTGGAATTGGTTGGTTTGGAATTTCTGGTAGCTCGGAAAAGTTGGGAAATTGTCGTTGCCATAACGAACTTAAACCGATCGCCAGAGCGATCGCACCAACTCCGACAACGCTAACAATCGCCCACAATCGCGGTTTTGCCCGACGTTTGGTGCTTGTTTGCACTTTCGGGATAGGTGCTACTTGCGGGTTATTTGCATTATCCAAATCTCCCCATAGCGAAGTTTCGCTATCCACAGAACTCATGTCTCCTGGAATCAGTCTTCCCAAGATATTATCTTCTTGAGGCTTTGGTATCAATTCCGCAGTGACATAAGGTTGCTCATTTGCTGCATTTTGATGATCAATTTGCCGAAACAAATCGGAAACGATCGCTGAATCCTCTTCATAGTTTGAGTCATCATACTCAATTTCATCAACCAAATCACCCCAAGTATCTTCACCTAGCCAGTCCAAGCCAGAAGGGATATCCTCCATTGGTGAAGGCATTTCCAGATCATTTGCCCCACCAGAATACATGGAAGTTCCCATCAAGCGGGGATTGTACTCACCAAAGGACTCGACATTTTCGCCTAAACTAATTTCCGGTGTTAAGTTACCATCAAATTTCGGATCGAGATATAAAATCGGTAATGCCCAGTACGTCTGAAGAGAACCATAAGCTGAAATTAAGCCTTGGCGCACTCGACTGACGCACAAATCTACGGGATATCCCTGACTCAAGTTGCGGTAAAACAATTGTGTCAGTGTCAGCGCTACTTCATCGGGAATGCGTTCTGACATTGCCAAAACGCTTCTGATACCGCGTTTGACCAAGCTTTCGGCTAAGTTGCGTTCCCCCGTGTCAGCAGCGGGATCGGAGGTAGCAGTGTATGCCCCCAAACACGAGTTAAACACTGCCATTTGAATGTTATTGTTAACCAGCAACCCTGCCAAATCGTCGCCACTGAGAGTTTCTGTTAAACCAGTTCTGTTATTTACAAGATAAATTTCGCCGCCGTTGGGTCCTAAATTACTATGACCAGAGTAATGCAGAATGTGGTATCGTCCTTGTTCTAAGGCTTGGGTTAATTCTTCTCGTCCTGGTTGTTCTAACAGGGTAAGTTCGATTTCTGGGAGATAATCGCCAATTTCCGAAAAGCGTGGTGATTGATGGCGAAGTTCAGCTTGCAGCCTGGCTGCCTCTTCTTTGAGCAAATCCAGACGGACTAAATCTGTGGGAGAAGCGATCGCCATTAAGACTTTGATCCCACCTTCTTCTAAAGGTGTTGGTATATTTGTTGATCGTAGGCGAGATGGCAGGTGAATTCCGGTTTGAAAGCGAGAAAAAGCAATATAAGGTCCTGTTGCCAAGGGGCGATCGCCTGCGTGCATCACTTCCCAAGGTAAACGCGCTAATCTGATATCTTTTAGTCCTAACCGTAGGCGCAATACATCTCGCTGATTCTGGGCAATACCCTGGGCTGTAATCCAACTATCTCTGAGAGTGCCTTTAAACAGTTCTTTATAAAATTGTTGACCCAAAGCCACCAAGTTGACATTAAGAGCGATCGCATCTCCTTGCAACACCGACTTCAACGGATCATTCATCAAATGCCCCGCTGCCGCCAACCAATCAGCTACAGGCCAAGTTACTAATTCTTCTGCCAATGGCACCCCAGGCGCGACTTGTTCCGTCCGCACCAAGTAGCCATTCTGCCCTACTGGGGTTACGGAAATATGAAATTCCTGGGTCACAACTTCTCCTGTTCGCCTCCTAAATCTGGTTTGAAACGTGGTTCATTTTCAAATAGATATTTCCCTTGCTCTGATACTTTAGATGCATCTTGACACTTAATGTTTCTGATTTGAGTTCTTTTGCGTTGCTCCCTGTTTACAACTTTATCCGGATTGCAATGATTCCGCCCAGAACACTTTATTGGTAGATGCACCTTGATCTTCAATTCCCCCGGTTGGCTTTACACCCAAGTCGGGGGTTTTTTATGTCTAACCATGAACTCACGTATTTTTAAAAGACTAAATTTAGCCAGATAATGGCATCTAAATTTATCTAATTTACTAAGTATATCCGGAACTGCCACCGAATCACGTTTTGTTTTACACACAGTTGCTATGTCCGCTTTTCTGAATTTATCCGGAGCATGATTGTTAAACCGAGAACAATTAATTGGTAGATGCACCCTGATAACTCACTTCCCTAGTTGGCTTACGCCACTGGGGAATTTTTGTGTTTAATCAAACAATAGTATCTTATAGTCTCAGTATTTTCTGACTGACCCATATAGTTATCTTGCTTAACATGTGACATCTCCTACACTGACCCGATGACGGGTACAGTGTAGGCTTCCAAGACAATCCGGCTATCGCTGAGGAGGCTCTTGGCTTTTGAGAACGGAATGCCCTACCGCTCTATTTTTTATATTTATCGCGGCGTTATGATCGCGATCTAAACTGCATCCACAATTATGACAGTCATGCCATCTTACGTGCAGCTTTTTAGGAACTTTCACACCACAATTAGAGCAATCTTGACTTGTGCCAGACGCGTGACAAAGGATAACACATAATCCAGCATTTTCGGCTTTGATTTGTAGTATCGACAGAAAGCTTGACCATCCAGCGTCCGTAATAGATTTAGCTAATCGGGTACGTGCAAGTCCTTTTACATTCAAATCTTCAACCGCAATAACATCATATTTTTTCAACAGATTGTTAGCGGTTTTAAAGTGAAAGTCTTTCCTTTTATCCGCAACTTTCTTGTGTTGCTTCCCTAATTGTTTGACAGCTTTATTTCTTTTGTTGCTTCCCTTTTTTCTGCGAGATACTCGTTTTTGGATAACCCGTAAACGCTTTTGAGCTTTTCGATAATACTGTGGAATTTTTACTACATCATTATCGGAAGTAGTCAAGAATTCTTTTAAACCAACATCAATACCAGTTATAGAATCAGGGTTGAAATCAGGCTTGATAGTCGGAACAGTTTTATCCTCTAAGCTCAAAGTTGCATAGTACCCATCGGCTTTTTTGGTGATAGAACAAGTCTTTATCTTGAATCCATCAGGTATCGCACGATGTTGAATTAGCTTCACTTTCCCAAACTTAGGAAGAGTTATAAAGCCACTATCAATGCAATCATCCTTCATGGATGTATACGTAAAGGTTTTGTATTGGTTAGAAGCTTTGAATCTTGGTTTTCCGCTTCGTTTCCCATTACAATCTCCACCCAGGAATCTAAGATAAGCTAATTCCACTCGTTTCGCTGCATTTTGCAAAACTTGCGAGTGAATTTCCTTGTACCACGGTCTGTCCTTCTTTAATTGAGGTAATGAGTTTTGTTGGCTATAGTAATTTGGATTATTTCGTAACTCCCGTAAATGGCAAACAAATAAAGAACAAGAATTGATAGAACATCGATTTTCTTCATACCATCGAAAACGGTCAGCTAGCAAATAGTTGTATTGACAACGTAGCATGTCTAGCCATCTGTCAATTTGAGTTATTTGCTGTTTTGTTGGACGCAATCGGTATTGATATGAAGTTCTCATTTGTTTTACCTCCTACAAATATGATAACATCAACGTATGGCTGCTGGGTGGATTACATGAAAGAATGTAGAATAAGTTTGCGAATATCGACACGAAGAATGAATAAATTTAGAAACTATGCGGCAAATAAAGATAAAACGCTAACCCAATTGATAGAAGAGTATATCGATTTACTTCCAGATACAAAGATTGGCAATTCGTCACCGACCGACCACCAATAATGACCTGCGGTTATTATTGGTGGTCGGTCACTTCCTCATTGCCCACCTTATATCCCGCCACTGATTTTGGTTACAAAATTCAGGTGGGGGACTTACGGTGTTTAGTTAACTAGTAGATGCACCCCGATAACTCAACTCCCTAGCTGGCTTATTTTTCTTATTTTAGATAAAAAATCACATCTTAGACAGATACTATCCGGATGATGTTAGTTAGCTATAGAAGAATTAATTGGTAGATGCACCCTGATAACTCACTCCCCCACGTTAGCTTACGCTTACTGGGGGATTTTTGTCTTTTTGACACATTTGTTAAAACTGATGTTGATACTAGATACTTGGTATCGGCACAAACCTCTTTTATGTTCTTAATTTTATCCGGAACATACTGCTTTCTCTAAGAACAGTTAATTGGTAGATGCACCCTGATAACTCACCCCCCTAGTTGGTTGCCACCCGCTGGGGGATTTTTTATTTGGTATATTAATTAACATTATTTTCAAGTTGTCAGCTTGGCGACGATAGAAATATTTCTTAGCAATACTTTACTAAACAGATTTTTCACTTCTTCACTTAATAGAACAGCCAAGAACGCAAATATTACAAACAAAAACGTGAATTTAAGTAGAGACGTGACCGTGGAACGTCTTTACTCCTAGTGGGTGCTTTCTTGTTTACTACGTAATATGCCAAGTGTTTTTTTAAGAGGTTCTCAATTTTATCCGGAGTATACTGATTTCTCTAGGAACAAGTAATTGGTAGATGCACCCTGATAACTCACTCCCCTAATTGGTTTATACCAACTAGGGGGTTTTTTATGACAAAAAATCACAAAAATTTTATACACCAATTTCTCCGGAGGAGAGTATATAACCTGAGAACAAGTAATTGGTAGATGCACCCTGATAACTCACTCCCCTAATTGGTTTATACCAACTAGGGGGTTTTTTATGACAAAAAATCACAAAAATTTTATACACCATTTCATCCGGAAGAGAGTATATAACCTGAGAACAAGTAATTGGTAGATGCACCCTGATAACTCACTCCCCTAGTTGGTTTATACCAACTAGGGGGTTTTTTATGACAAAAATTTTTATACACCAATTTCTCCGGAGGAGAGTATATAACCTGAGAACAAGTAATTGGTAGATGCACCCTGATAACTCACTCCCCTAATTGGTTTATACCAACTAGGGGTTTTTTTATGAATTCTGAAGAAAACTAGTAGTAAGCGTTTCAACGCTTATTCTATAATCTAATTCACGTATCAAAATGAATAAAGACGTTCCAGCGGAACGTCTCTACAATATGTGTCATTTGGCGAATATGATATTAAATCTATTTCGTCACTTCAAAGGATGTTACTTCTAGAACCTGACCAATCATCGCAACGGTCATCACATCATCACGAACTTTTCCTGTGACTTTTGCTTTTTGTCCGGCTTGAAGTAAGTTTTTGTCAGCACCCCTAAGGATTTCGTAGGTAACGCCATCGTCTGTAACAAGCGCCCAAGCGCCTGTGCCAATATCACGGTGTTGGATAGTGCCTGTAACTGTAATGCTCATATTATTCTAAGTCCTGATTTTGAAGTAGAGACGTTCCGGCGGAACGTCTGTACGAAAAAAGCGGTAGAGACGTTCCCCCGGAACGTCTGTACGAAAAAAGCGGTAGAGACGTTCCGGCGGAATGTCTGTACGGAAAAAGCGGTAGAGACGTTCCGGCGGAATGTCTGTACGGAAAAAGCGGTAGAGACGTTCCCCCGGAACGTCTGTACGGAAAAAACGGTAGTCTTCTACACTTACACTGCTTGTTCCTGATTTTTCAGGGCTAACCTAGCAAGTCCATAACAAAGTAGGGCGTTGATGATGAGGAAAAGGCGTGACCAAACACCATTTCCTAAGCCCCAAACTGCTGGGTCGAAAAATGCGCTGACTCCTAGACATGCGGCTACACCTAAGGTGGAACCGACTGCAAACCATTTCCAGGTGGGATTTCCTAGTAGCAACGCCATTAAAATAATCGGAATCAAGACGCTGGCAAACAAAGGATTAAAAGCATCTGTTCCCTGAAGCGCGTTGCCGAGTTCGGGAATTGAACTGCCCAAGACGCGGAAGGGCCATTGGGGAACGTCAAAGATATAAATGCCTTTCAAAAAGAATAACCCAGAACTGCCGGCGACCAAGCCACTAGCTAAAGACCAACTCCAAGTAAAGGGGAAGTAAACCCGTAAAAACCAAGCTAGCAGGTAAGAACCGACTACCATTAAAATCTTAGGTAATAGAGCGATCGCACCACCATCAATCCAAAAGCCTGGGTTAATATAACCGTTATCCCGTAACCACGCAAAGAAATCTTGGAAGGTGATTTGCCCAATTACTGCACGTTTAACTGCTGCATCAGCATTCAGTTGTCCGGCGCCGTAGTAGTTCAAAGTATCTTCTTTAATAGTTCTTGCCGACTCCTTAAGGACTGCCAAGACTTGATCTGGTTCTTTGATTCCAGAAGCTTCAATTAATGCTGCCACACCAGCAACGTGAGGAGCAGCCATGCTTGTACCCTGGAAGCCCATAAACACCCCAACGCCATTGTTATCGGGGTCAATGGTTTCTTGCAAAATCTTACCAGCATCACTGCCACCAGGGGCGGAGATATCTACACCAGCACCAAAGTTAGAATAAGGCGCTCTTTCGCCGTCTGCGCCTAAGGCAGAAACGCCGATAACATGAGGATAACGAGCTGGATAAGAAGCACCATTACTATTTTCGTTGCCGGCTGCGGCAATGATAACTACGCCTTTTCTGTGGGCATAATCGATCGCATCTTTCATCAACTGGCTTTCACCACCACCACCCAAGCTCATATTAATTACATTTGCGCCTTTATCAGCGGCAAATTTAATTGCTTCGGCAATGTCAGCAACGGTTCCACCACCAAAAGCACTCAGTACCTTCAACGGCATTAACTTGGCTTCGTAAGCAATTCCAGCGACGCCATATTTATTATTAGTCGCTTGGGCAATAGTTCCTGCAACGTGGGTGCCGTGTCCGTTATCGTCTGTGGCTTCTTCTGTGTCGTTCACAAAGTCGTAACCTGGGACAAATTTTGTCTCTTTCAAGTCACGCACGCGAGAAATACCAGTGTCAATTACTGCAACCGTGATGCCGCTACCTTTGGTTTGTAGCCACGCACCTTCAACGTTAATGTTGTGGAGGTTCCACTGTTTGCTGTAATATTCATCGTTGGGAGCAGTTGGACTATCAGAAACTTTGGTATCGTCATCGTCTTGGGGTAGCAAAAATTCTGCGAGCCTAGCAGCTTGACCGCGATTAGGAATTTTGTAGATGTAGTTTGGCTCGATGAATTCTGTAACTTTGGCGAATGAAGATTTTCTTAAAGCTTTCAGCCGTTGCCGATCGCCTTTGATAACATACACATGATCCTTTTCGGAAAATTTGTTATCGAGTTTGGGTGTAACGTTATATTGAAGAGCGATCGCTTGCAGATTTTTCTCCACCTCAACAGCGGGGATATCTTCGCGAAAATCCAGCACAATCGTCTCAAAATCACCTTTGGCTGCTAGTCCCTGATAGTTCAGGAAACCAAATATCGCAGCACCCAGCCCGATGACAAACAAGCACAATAATATAAGCTTTCGCATATTAACTTATCACCGATGAATGCGAGTTTGCTCACTACGATAACTTATCTGCGCCCTTTAGTTGATGTATTTTACACTTTAGTTACATATGTTTCATTCAGGACTTAGTAAACTTTTGCGTAAAAGCGTAGCGTTTTTTAACGCAGAGGAGCGCGGAGGTAAGCGCAAAGTGACGCAGAGTTTTTGTGATAAATTTTCGTGATTAATTCTACAAAGTTATACTTAGGACTTTTTCAACGATGGAACGCGGTCTTTTATGGTTGCCTTTATTATTCATATTTTTCTGGTTGGCTTGGCAAGGTTCCCAGGAGTATAAAAAAGTTGAGGCTTATCGGGTTTGGGCAGAAGAATTTGACCGAGCTAAGTATGATATTTACTCGGTGTTGGGTCAAAAAGGTAATGATATGACTTGGGGAAAACCCACGCCAAAAGGTTTAATTAAGTTGGAAACTTTTTCTTTGGGAGATGTTAAGGAAATCCGCCTTTTGGTAGATGAAAAAGCAGCAGATACCGAAGCTCCACCAGAAAAAGGTCGGTCTATTGAGTTGGAATTTGTCTTTTCCCCTGAAAACTCGGTGCGTGTTCCTTTTACCGAAATTCCTTTAGCTGCACAGTGGGGTAAGCATCTTCAACAGGAATTGCAACGGATGCAGTGAAAGTTAGGTAGAAACACGATTTATTGCGTTTTACTGATCGCTTTGCACAAGAATTGCATTGACATCAAGTTGTAAATGATATAACTAGGTTGTAGGAGGTATTATATGCTAGAATCTGAGATGTCCAAAACAGTTAATACTGGTATCAAGCTGGATGCCTCGCTCCATGAACGGCTTAAGGCGCTTGGTCAGATAAAGGATCGTAGCCCACATTGGCTAATGCGGGCTGCGATCGCGGAATATGTGGAGCGTGAAGAAGTCTATGAGCGGGAAAAGCATGAGGATAGAGAAAGATGGGAACGCTACCAGACAAGCGGCAATGCTATTCCTGACGAAGCTGTTGATAACTGGCTTGCTTCGTGGGGAAGTGAAAGCGAGATGCCATGTCCCAGGTAATCTGGTTGCCTGAAGCTTTAGAGGATCTAATACGGCTGGGAAGTTTTCTTGAAGATAAAAGCCCACAGGTGGCTAGCCGAGCGGCTGCGGTTATACGTGGTGGGGCAAAAATGCTTGCAGATTTTCCTGCAATAGGCAAGCCAATGAATGATGATACAGGGCGGCGCGAATTATTCTTGCCTTTTGGAGCAGGAAATTATGTTTTACGCTACAGAATGGATCAGGACATAATAGTGATTATCAGAGTATGGCATAGCAGGGAAAATCGTGAGTAATCTGGTCAGCTAAAATCCAATTACCGAAACAGCTTTTCGCTTCTGTTCTGGCGTAACCTGCTTAGAGACGTAGCATTGCTACGTCTCTACATCAGATGTAATCTACCGGATATGATAATGAACTACCCACAGTTGGCTCCGCCTGAACTGTGGGTTTCTACATCCCTCAGTTCGTTATTAGCGGAGACTTCCACAGATTTTTGACGCTTCTTCGCCCCTAGTTGCTTCATGCTTCCAGCTTGCTTACGCGCCTTGGTGCATGAAGTAGAGCCAGACGACTCTGCGTCTACGAGGCTAGTTCCTAACCCCGGTAGAGTGCCTTTTGCCCAGTAAAGCATTACTTCAGCAGCAGCAATATCTCGGTCTTGAACGTACCTACAAACACCACACTCGTGAACTCTGATATCGAGTGTTTTTTTGTGCTGGTGTCCACATTTAGGGCAGGTTTGAGAAGGCTTTATTTTCTTAGTTGGAACCTCTATAAATAATCCACCAATCTGCTCAACTTTGTATTTGATGGCACTACGTAGCATCCCAAAACCCACATCCAGAATCGATTTGTTTAGACCCGCTTTTTGCTTTTTACGCTTGCCTTTCTTAGCCTTACTGGACATATTTTTGACTTCTAATTTTTCGGTGGCAACGAAGCTATTACTGCTTACAATTTCTGCTGCAACTTGATGTACCCAATTTTGTCTTTGGTTAGCTACTTTACGAGTTAATTTACTAACCTGAGATTGGGCTTTTTTCCATCTTCTAGAAGCCTTAATTTTCTTGTTTCTGTTTGGTGCGCGTTTGCGTCTCTTCTCCTTAGATAGGTGCTTAATTTTAGGTTCAGCAACCCTCAAAAACTTAGGTGCATCAAGTTGTTGATGTTTTTCCCCATCAGTGATTGATAATGCTGACTTACAGCCTAAATCAATCCCAATTGCACCAGTTGGTAAAACATCTGGTTTGAGGGCTTGATCTAAAACATCGACGGTAATAGATGCGTACCATTTACCGTTACGAAAAACGATTGTGCAAGTAGTAGGAACTCCCCAATACTTAGCCTGTCCACGCATCTGAATCCGACCAATTTTAGATAAGTTGAGATAACGATTCTCACCGCTAGACTCGATAGAATATCCAGTTTTAGCCGGATACGTCCATCCAGAATAATGGCGAATTGATTTGAACCTTGGGCGTTTACCCAATCCTACAAACCAGCGTTGGAAAGCAAAATCAACACGTTTCAAAGTTGCTTGTAGAGCTTGAGAATTGATTTCTTTATACTCTATCCAAACTTCTTTGAACCCTGGCAAACAATTCTGTTGTTCAAAATAATCAACCTTGTGGTTGAACTTTTGATATTGAGTGAATCTGTTATAAATAGCAGCGTTATACAAGTCTTTATGGAGCTTTCGGTGATACCGCAAAGACTGCTCTAGGAGCTTATTTGGGTATAACCTGAAAGTCATTCGTCTTGTAGCCACTGATGAAGCAATCTCCTGTTTGATTTGCTATATTAGCCATAACATACGTAACGACAAAATAACGAGCATGAAAAAGAAATATTTGAATCTAAGACTTTCAGAACGTCGGCTAAATATCCTCAGAGAGTATGCCGTCATGTCCGATAAATCAATGACAGGAATAATTGAAGCATATATAGACTCATTACCAAATGCTAAGATTGGCAATTCTTCAGACATCTCACGCCCTCTCAAGGAATAGTGGATTGAATTGGTTGGAGATGCCTTCATCATTGCCCGCTCCCTATCCCCACCCTATGAGTACATTGAGGGTGGGGACTTCCGCGTCTTGTTAAGCGTTGAAACGCTTACTACTTTTAAGAGGGCAAATTAACTTTTTTGGCTAAACCCAGAGTCTTCAAAACTTTGATGCTCCACCAAGTAACATCAACTTCCCACCAATGCAAGCCAGATTTTGCCATTTGGGGAAAGGTGTGATGGTTGTTGTGCCAGCCTTCGCCATATGTGACAATGGATACCCACCAGAGGTTACGCGCACCGTCGTTTGCTTCAAAATTGCGATAGCCCCAAGCGTGTGTAGCGGAGTTGACAAACCAAGTTGAGTGCCAAAGCAAGACTGCTCTCACAAATATTCCGTAGACGACAAATGACCAGCCACCGATGAGATACAGCACGATACCGAGGGGAATTTGCAAAAGTAAAAAGTAGCGATCTAGCCAACGATAATATGGTTGTCGTGCTAGGTCGGGCGCATATTTGTGATAGATTTCATAATCAAAGAACTCTGAACGAGGGTAGAAAATCCAGAGCATGTGACTCCACCAAAATCCTCGTTGAGCAGAGTATGGGTCTAAATCGACATCTTCTGTATGAGCATGATGCTGCCGGTGTCCACCAATCCAAAAAATTGGACCTCCTTGCAAAGCTAGCGCTCCGATGAGAGCGATCGCATACTCCAACCACTTCGGGACTTGGAAACTTCGATGACTCAACAGTCGATGATACCCCAAACATATACCAATACTCCCAAATAGCCAGTGAAGAAATATCACTAGAGCTAATGCAGACCAAGAGAAAAACCAGGGAGCAAGTAAAGCTATGCCATGAAATGTAGTAAAAAATACCACATTTGTCCAATTGAGCGTCGGTGAATTTCCGCTCTCAGGAGTGCTGGCAAAAAATTTTGCAGTCATAAAAATTCCTGTCGATGGTTAAGGAAGCGATTTGCTTTTGTCGGGAGTTGCAATATGCTGGTCATAATTTGACAGATTTTGCAAGGTTGGTTTTTGAATTGGCTCCGCAGATTGCTGAGGCTAGATGCCTCATTGCTACAAGAGTTATTCTTTTTTTTCGTGCGTTAGGCGCTTTGCTTAAACACCTGACGCATTGGTTTACCCGATTATCTGTTCAGCTCTTTCTAAAGCAATGGTTTACAGTTGAGCAAGTACCACTTACATTTTTATGCTAACAGTTCTGCGATTTGTATGCAAGCGCTGCTTGCATTTTTCTTTATATGTCTTCTCAATCCCATTCAGCTCGTCAACGTCTGATTCAAGCAGCACTTGAATTATTTACCGCTTCGGGAGTCAGCGGTACTACAACCCGCCAAATTGCAGAAAAAGCAGAAGTGAATGAAGTGACGCTATTCCGGCATTTTGGCAACAAGCATGGGCTACTTTTAGCTGTCTTGGAAGAATCCGCAGCCTTTAAAAATTTAGGTGAGTCTCTTGTTCGCCGAGCAATTCCGCCTGGTAATGTGTATCAAGCTCTAAAAGATTATGCAAGTGAAAGCTTACACGCATTAGAACAAGTTCCAGAATTTGTTAGGTCTGTGGTGGGTGAAGCAGACCAATACCCAGCAGAAAATCGTCGCGCTTTGGGACGGGGGTTAACGGAAGCTAACCGTTATGTAGCAGAGTACTTAGCTACTGTAATTGAACAGGGACACTTAAATACCTATCTACCGGCAGAAAAACTAGCGAGTTTGTTAAATGGGATGTTGCTAGGATATGCAGTAATTGAGTTTACGAGTGAATTTCACGAACTTTGGGAAGATAGAGATGATTTTCTGGAGAATTTGGTGCAGTTGTTTTTACAGGGAGCGATGTCACCCATAGTTGAGACAAGTCAATATTCCTCAAGTTTGACTGTCATAAATTCTATTAGTCGGGAAGTGGCTGATTTGCCGGCTTCTTTAGTCCATCAAATTCTGCAACAAGCGAGAAAATTGGGAGTGCAAAATTATGCATTGGCATATGTGTTATTTGCTGGTGGGTTGTCTGTTGAGGAATTAGTTGGTTTAGAGCGATCGCATCAATTTTACGATAGTCAAGGACACTTTCTACAAATTGCCACAACTACCGGATTTCGCCAAATACCTGTCAATCAGTGGATAATGGCTACTCGCTATGGTTCCTACACTAATAATCCATTAACTAAATGGCTGAAAAGTCGTAAAGATAATCAACCTGCTATGTTTATTCATGAATCTGGTTCGCCAATGTCAGAATCACAAATTGACGTACACTGGCACATGTGGACACAAGGACTGTTAACACCAGAAGGACAACCACCAGCAATTATTCAAACACAACAAACTTGGCGTGTAGAAATGTTGATGCGCGGTATGAGCTTAGAAAATCTTACCATTTTAACGGGATGCGATCGCACTCAATTACAACCCTACGCCAAAAGAGCCAGAGAAAAAGCCGCTTTAGAGCAAGCAACTCGTTTAGACCAAAAACCTGGATAGTTGTTGTTTGTTAGTTGGAGCGTTGTTGGGTGTTGAGTGAATGAGAGCGCGATTAACTTTGATTTCAGCATTCATAACCACAGCTTGTATTGTGGTTACGACAACTTCTTTATTTGTAACGACAGCTTGTGTTGTGGTTACGACAACTTCTGCATTCATCACCACAGCTTATGTTGTGTTTGCGACAACACCTGCGTTTCTGATGAAAGCTTACGTTGTGGTAACGACAACTTATGCATTTATAACCACAGAGTGCTGAAAATCTGATAAACAAGAAACTCAGGACTCAAAAATTTCGTTTTTGACAAGATTACTGAACCCACTCAATTGCAGCAAAGGGCTTTGAATTTGCTCGGTGTTTCTCTAATTTGTATCCAGTAAACCTCTTGTTCTGCTTTAAGCATTATTTCCCGTCCGTATCCTTGACCGCGCAGCGATTGAGCAACCCACAGGTGAGAAATAAACAGCCATCCCCAGTGTGTTTCACCGACTAAACCACCGACAATTTCACTGTTACTATCTCGAATGAAGATGACCAAGGGATATGCAACATCCTTTTGCTTTTGATTATTGTTGTTGTAGTTGAGAATCTTACCGATAACAGTACGAATATCTTCTGCCGACGGATTATCCTCAACCGTTATTGTTAGGTTAGTTCTACTCCTTGTTCCCCTTTCTCCATCTTTCTCTTCTTCCCTGTCCCTATAGATAATAGAATAGAAACTCAGCCTTAATATTGCCTTTAATTACTAGAAGAAAAATTTAGTAGCAAATTTGACTGAATTGGATCGACAAAAGTCTGTACGAACTTTGTAGCATCAAAAACGCTTGTGATATTTCCTATGGATTCCCGGATTCGCTTTTTAATGTGCGCCCCTGACCACTATGATGTGGACTATGTGATCAACCCCTGGATGGAAGGGAATATTCACAAGTCATCACGCGATCGCGCTGTGCAACAGTGGCAAAAACTGCATCTTCTACTCAAAGAACACGCTATTGTAGACTTGGTTGCACCCCAAAAAGGTGTACCGGACATGGTATTTACCGCCAACGCTGGCTTAGTGTTGGGTAATAACGTTGTTCTCAGCCGCTTTTTACACAAAGAGCGTCAGGGTGAGGAACCTTACTTTAAACAATGGTTTGAAGAAAACGGCTACACAGTCAACGAACTACCGAAAGATTTGCCCTTTGAAGGTGCGGGAGACGCACTTCTAGACCGAGAAGGACGCTGGTTATGGGCGGGATACGGCTTTCGTTCAGAATTAGATTCTCACCCCTATTTAGCGAAGTGGCTGGATATTGAGGTGGTGTCTTTACGCTTGACAGATGAGCGCTTTTATCACCTGGATACTTGCTTTTGTCCCCTTGCCAATGGCTATTTGCTGTATTATCCAGGTGCCTTTGATTCTTACTCCAACCGCATGATTGAAATGCGCGTCGCACCAGAAAAGCGGATTGCAATTGCAGAAGCGGACGCGGTAAACTTTGCCTGCAATACGGTGAATGTAAACCATATTGTGATTATGAACAAGGCTTCAGATGCTTTGAAAGCAAGCCTTGAAAATGCGGGTTTCCAAGTGATGGAAACACCCTTAACAGAATTTCTCAAAGCAGGTGGTGCAGCAAAATGTCTGACGCTGCGAGTGACCGAACCAGTACGTGATGAAGTTCACGCGAATGTTTCGGTAGAAAGTCGGATTATTCGCATTGAAGGACACTTGCTCGATTCTGGTTTGATTAACCGCGCTTTGGATATGATTATCGATAGCGGTGGTAGTTTCCAAGTGCTGAATTTCAACTTGGGAGAACAGCGACAAAGTACTTCAGCCGCTGAGGTGAAGGTGTCGGCGCCTTCCCATCAAGTGATGGAAGAAATTATATCTCACCTAATTGATTTGGGTGCGGTAGATTTGCCTCAAGATGAGCGCGACGCCAAACTTGAGCCTGTATTGCAAGCAGGAGTTGCACCAGATGATTTTTATGTAAGTACGATTTATCCGACTGAAGTGCGGATTAACGGTGAATGGGTGAAAGTGGTTTCCCAGCGGATGGATGGTGCGATCGCAGTGATCGAAACTCCTGATGGTTGGTTGGCGCGGTGTAAAATTTTACGCGATTTAGAAATAGGCGAATATGTAGTTGTTGATGTGCAAGGTATCCGCACCGTCCGCAGACCAGAATCGCGAGAACAACGCAACTCTCAAGAATTCAGCTTTATGTCGTCGGGTGTTTCCAGCGAACGCCGGGTGGAAATAGTTGTGGAGCAGGTGGCGTGGGAGTTACGTAAAATTCGTGATACGGGTGGTAAAGTAGTTGTCACAGCGGGTCCTGTGGTGATTCACACTGGCGGTGGCGAACATTTGGCGCGATTGGTTAGAGAAGGATATGTCCAAGCTCTGTTGGGTGGAAATGCGATCGCAGTCCACGATATGGAGCAAAATATGATGGGGACTTCTCTCGGTGTGGATATGAAACGGGGTGTCGCTGTGCGCGGTGGACATCGCCACCATTTGAAGGTAATTAATACTGTCCGCCGTCATGGTAGCATTGCTGCGGCTGTAGAAGCGGGAGTGTTTAAGTGTGGTGTCATGTATGAGTGTGTCCGCGCTGGTGTACCTTTCAGCCTCGCGGGTTCCATTCGCGATGATGGTCCTTTGCCGGATACGCAGATGGATTTGATTCAGGCTCAGGAGGAATATGCAAAGCTACTTAAAGGTGCAGATATGATTTTGATGTTATCATCAATGCTGCACTCTATCGGCGTGGGGAATATGACTCCGGCTGGGGTGAAGATGGTTTGTGTGGATATTAATCCAGCTGTGGTGACAAAATTAAGCGATCGCGGTTCCATTGAATCGGTTGGTGTGGTGACAGATGTCGGGTTGTTTTTGAGTCTGTTGGTGCAGCAGTTGGATAAGTTGACTAGTCCTTATCAAGCTGTGGTAGGTTAGGAAACGTAGACGCGCAAGCGGCTTGCCGCAGGCTACCGCGAAGACGCCAAGGACGCCAAGAAAGGGAGAAAGGGATGGAAGGGGTAGCTTTTAAGAGTGGGTTACAGGTTCGTTGGGTCAGTTTTATTGCTGATTTTCTGCTTGCGGGGATGGTTGTCGGACCGCTGGCAGCTCCTTTTCTTGCTGCGTCTGGGTTGCCAATGTTAAGTTTGATTGCGGACATCATTTATTTCATGGGAAATCATGTATGTCCGCAACCTAATATGGGGTTAGATTTGGCACCGCCGTTTATTATGGCTGTATGTATGCGCTGTTACGGTACGGTAACGGGTTTGCTGTTTACTCGGTTGCTGTATGGGGTGACTGGTGGTAAGGGTTTTTACTGGTTGAGTCAGTATGGCTGGAATGGTGCGGCGACTTCAACTGTGTTAATGATGGCTTATCCGTGGGAGTTAGCAGCGCAGGTTTTAGGTTGGTGGAATTTTAACAATTATTTGGTTACGCCGTTTGGGTTGATTACTGGTTTGGCTTGGGGATTGTTTACTATGCCAATATTGCACCATCGTAAGTATTAAAAGATATATCTGTAGGCTGTTGCAAAAATAGGCGCAAACTGTTGGTAGGTAGACCTAAATAATCGCGCCGAAAATTAGCTTGTACCCGATTTTGGGTGATAAATAAGTCAATATGGTCTGCTAAGGGAAATAACTTCAATGGTGAACGACCTCGCGGTCGGTTGATGTTGCGGATGAAAACAGCGATTTTCGGTTGGTGTAAGCGATCGCCACGGAGACGTTGTATTTTAGCTAGTAGGGAGAGAGGCAAGCAAGGGTTGGCTCTCTCCCTACCCGCCTTTATTACTTATTTTATTTTTTGGTAGTTCCTTTCTGGAAACGCTCTTCTTTTTTTGTAGGAAATAATGACCTATCTGACGTTTTTTCCAACTTACCTTAACCTGTCATAATGGGTTGGCTTCAACTACTGACACTCAATATTACAAATCGGTAAAACAAATGCTATGAATTCAAGCAAGACAGACACTACTCGATATCTTTGTGCAGCTGCTTATCTTGATAGTAACTTTCGTAACTCAGTGATACAGCAGATTTTTAAGGAGGAGTACAAGGCTATTGCTATATCCCATGATGTTGACTTACCAATCGTAATTCAACATTGTCTTGGAGCAAAAAAACGAGAATTTATCCGCAACTTATTGCTAGCGCCATTATTCGTAGCACAATTAGCTAGTTCAATTCAAGATGAATCATTCCACTGGTGGAGGGATTTGATTTTTCTTCCATTCAACTGGAGCAATTTTATTTATTTTCTAGTGGCTTTCAGCATTATCATTGTAGATAAATGGTTTATTCGCTATGTAAGACTTGCAAAAGATTTGTCTAAAGCGAATTTTGGGCAATTTTATTTGCATCTTAAACAAAATGAAAGAGCTAAAAATATACTGGCAGAATTAGCTAAAGCCCAACAAAGCAACGTCATAGTTTTTGGAGAATTTTCGCCCTTTCCTGGTTCGGGGTTTGACGATGGTGGATGGTCGTTTTCTTTGAATCTTAATCAAGGAAAAGAGCAAATGGGGAACGTACTACAACCTAAACCATTTCAAATTGAAGAATTATATGAATTTATAGCGCATCATATTAAAACACTCGATTTACCTGGTCTAAGTATTGAAGATAAGTTATGTGTAGATGGAGAAAAAATTAGAGACAATAAGTTATTTATAGCGGAGCGATTTACCCGTCCTTATTCTCAGTTGAACTCCGAGGAAATTAAAAAATTTGTGAATACAACAGCTTATCATATTCGCTATTACAAGCACATTAAAGTAATTAGCTGGAACGGGGACTTTATATTTTCCGTATTTCTTAGATTTGTAAAAAATCAAAAAAAAATATTTGTAGAAAATAGTTATTTTCTACTGCCACCTATAAAGACTGAATATCGCCAAGTTGATACTCTCAACTCGAAACTTAACTTGAGAAAAGTCAATCAACTGCTAGTTGAATCTCTGTTAACAACAGTGTTTCTTTCGCCATTTTCACCTGTTATGGTGGTTTTTGGTGCATTCATGGAGTTTTGGGGGGATAGGAAATATCGTAAAGAAATGAGATATCAAATTAAGGAGATGCCTAATTTCAATTATGGAGCTATTACTAGTGTTAGGGAATTGGCAACTTCTTCAAATTACACTCATTACTTTCAAAAACTTGACAGAGAAATGTACCTGAAGGTTATTGAACGTCAAATTATAGATAGTCTCAGTGAATTCTTGGACAGCAAAAATATAGATACTTCAGAATTAACTGAAAGACGCACAGCCATATTTAACAGTGGGGTGCTAGTTTCTGGTGGGTCTTTTCAGGCTACAAATGTTTCTTCAGGCACAAACACAAAAGCAATAATTAATGGAGTTAGTGGATTGGTTCAATCAGTAACATCTAAAGCAGGAGTTTCCCAAAAGCATAACAAAAAGTGATGTAAATGAAAGCACTCGCTATTTTATATCTGCAAGTAATTGTTGTTTGAAGACTTAATAAAATGTTTACAGGTAAACATGGAGGACGTGATGAGCAGTAATTCTGAAAATCAAGGTATACAGGTTACTGGAGGTCATTTTTGGGCTGACAATGTAGCATCAGGAAATAATACAATGGCTATTAAAAATATGAGCAATACAAATCAAGACAAGAGTAGCAACATTAAATTTGGCAATGTTGGTGGTGATATTGGTGCCTTTGCCAGTGGAGATATTACTGGTGTCGCGGGTAAAAACATAACTGGTGCGGCAGGTCGTGATATTAGTGGTACTGTAACGAGTAGTATTGGTCAACTTGCAGACTCAGATATTCCAGAAGCACCGAAGTTAGTAGAATTGCTAACGCAATTGCAAGAAGTAATTGAGTCTGACGCAAACTTAAGTGATGAAGACAAGACTGAAGCATTAGAACAGGTGAAAGCCTTAGCGGAAGCAGGGAAAAAACCTCAAGAAGGGACAATGCAAAAGACAGCAAAAACAGCTATCAGGATTTTGAAAGGAATAATTTCAGATTTACCTGCTGTAGCTACACTAGCTGAAGCTGGTAAAACACTGATTCCCATGATTGCTGGTTTATTCAATCTAGGCTAGTTGTAGCGAGGTTATTAACCCAAGTTGCGGGTATCACCCTCCGGGTGCTTTTCACCTAACAAATCATGTGATCGCACAGTGCGGAGTAGTGGTTGCGCTACGCACAACCACTACTTTGAATTAATCAAAAGCATAAGTATTTAATTATATTAAAGCATTACATGTTACTCACTCTCTAAATGCTTGTTGAAAATGACAAAGGACGAATTAACTAATAATAGACCTATAGGAATCCTACTTGATTCTTGCTAAGTATACTGAGAACTAAACCTTTATACGGTAGGCTTTTAGCTAATTTAGTTTTTCAAAAATCAAATAGGAGTCCTATATGAGCAAAAGTAAGTGAGTGCAAGATAGGCAAAGAAAAAAGGTTAAAGCTGAAGGGTTTTTCTTACCCTTTCCCCTTTCCCCTTTCCCCCAATAAGTGCAAGAAGTCTAATCATTGCTGAAAGCTAATAGTAGAATAAGGTACATACTTTCATCTGCGGATCGTTAGGGAGGAAGAGACATTGGATGAACTCAGGACGGCGCTAGAGCTAGCAACCGAAGAAGAATTGCAGGATTTAACGGCAATTCTGTTTGGTCGGAAATTTAATCCTATAGATTATGTTCACACACCAGAACCGCTAGAAGTGCAAAATCAAGACCACGAAGCTTGGCTAGATGCACTCGAAGCACGCTTTCGCTTTTTGGCGGCAGATGGTATGACGGTATTAAGGGGACGGACAAAGCTGGTAACTTACCGAGAAGCTTTGATTCAAGTATGTAAATATCTAAAAATTCGCTACTATCATCAACTAGCAACAGTTGATTTAGAAGCAGAAGTATTTTTGCATCTTTTAGGGCATGTGTGGAAAAAATTACCCGAAAAGGAAAAGCAAAAATTGAATGTGGAGGTGCAGCAGGAGCTTGCCAAATCCAAATCTGATCAACCGTTACCACTTTCATTACAGCGTGACCCATTGGGCTTGCTTTTCAAAGGTGGCAGCGCGATCGCTATCACCACAATTATACAACCAATGTTGCTCAAACAAATCGCCCATCAATTTGCGATGCACTTTGCCACCTATCAAATAGCCCAACAAGCAGCAGTTGAAGGTGGGATAATCGCAACAACCCAGTTTCAAAACTATGTAGCTTTGCAGATGGCACGACGGGGTATGGCTGTGAATGCAGCTCGTTATACCGCAGTCAAAAGTGTATTTTCGATGTTAGGACCAGTAATGTGGGGTTGGTTTTTTGCAGATTTAGGATGGAGAGCGATCGCCACCAACTACGGTAGAATTATACCTACCATCTTTGCCTTAGCTCAAATTCGCCTCACCCGCACCGAATGTTGGGAACCCGCTTGACAACTGCTTTTCGCCATCCCAATCCTAATTTACAACTTCCTTGGAACTTGGCTCAACTGGGATTATTTATCTTTCCGTTGAGTCCGTTTTTAGGAGCGGTAACTCTAGGTTTCGCATCATTAATAACTTGGTTACGACAACACCGCACAGTTATTCGTCGTCCCCTTAATTGGGGATTTGCCCTCCTCGGTGTATTGTTAATTATTAGCTGTGCTTTTGCTGAAAATAAAACAGAAGCTTTCCTCGGCTTGTTTAATTTTTTACCGTTCATTTTATTTTTCGTCGGCTTTAGTGCTTTAATTCAGACACCCACCCAATTGCGCCAACTAAGCTGGAATTTAGTCATATCTTCCATACCTGTGGTGATAATTGGCTTTGGGCAATTGTTTTTGGGCTGGACTTCTAAATTTGAAGTTTTGTGGATTGTCTTGGAAATAAACATTCTACACCACGGAGATCCACCTGGTCGCATGGCTTCAATCTTCATGCACGCTAACACCTTAGGTGCTTATCTGATGATAGTTTTCATCCTGGGGTTAGGGTTGTGGTTAGAAAGCTATCAGCAGTTGAGAGGCAGGGGGCAGGGGGCAGGGGGCAGGGGGCAGACGGAGTTTATCTCTCAATCTTCCTCATCCCCCTCTCTCCCCTTCCTCTTCCTGAGTGTGGTATTAATTGTCAACTTTGTGGCGTTGATTTTAACTAACTCGCGCAATGCTTGGGCGATCGCTATTGGTGCCTGTTTAGCTTATGCTGTTTATCAAGGTTGGCGAATTATTGTCGCTTTTGTTTCTAGTGTCGTCGCTAGCATCATGTTAGCTGCTTTTGCACCCCAAGCGATCGCAGTTATATTTCGTAAAGTCGTTCCTGCTTTCTTTTGGGCACGCTTAAACGACCAAATGTATCCCGATAGACCAACAGCCTTAATGCGAAAAACCCAATGGCAATTTGCTTGGTCTTTGGCTAAACAGCGTCCTTGGACTGGTTGGGGTTTACGCAATTTTACTGAACTTTACAAAACACATTCACAGATTCGCTTGGGTCATCCCCACAACTTGTTTGTGATGCTTTGTGCTGAAACAGGACTTCCCATTACTCTGTTATATTGTGGTTTATTCGGTTGGATCTTATTTGGGTGTGTCCAAGTGTTGCTAAGGTCAAAAGATATCGACCAAAAAGACAAATTGATCCTTTTCAGTTACCTTCTTGTCTTGGTTGGATGGGTGCTATTTAATACGGCAGACGTAACTTTATTTGATTTCCGATTGAATACTCTAGCTTGGTTGCTGTTTTCTACTGTTTGTGGAATAGTGTATCGCTACAACCAGCTAGAAGTCAGGGAAAGTGAAAATGAACTATTTTAACCGGGAGCTACTGTCTACCGTCATCTACAAGCTGCGATCGCTCCCGACAAACCTGTAGAATGTTTAGTTAATAGGGCAGGCATCTTTCACCCAATCCCTATTGTGTAAGAGGTCACGTTGACACAGATACCCACCAGTCCAGAAACCGAAACCCTATTGATTAAGTTGCCGTCTACAATCGGTTTGTACGTCACCCAGGAACAGTTTGCAGCCTTAGCAGCAGCCAACCCAGACTTGACACTGGAAAGAACCGCACAAGGAGAGTTAATTGTGAACCCACCAACAGGCTGGGAAACTGGAGAACGGAATTGGAGTATTTCTGGAGAATTGTATTTGTGGTGGCGTAATTCGGGCGAACCAGGTAAAGCTTTTGACTCTTCGACTGGCTTCATTTTACCTAACGGTGCGACTCGCTCTCCCGATGCCTCTTGGGTGAGCCGAGAACGTTGGGAAGCACTTACTCCAGAACAAAAAGGAACCTTTGCTAATATCTGTCCTGATTTTGTCGTTGAGTTACGCTCTAGCTCGGATAGCCTCAAGTCCCTGCAAGCTAAGATGAGAGAATATAAGGATAATGGTGCAAGACTTGGCTGGTTAATCGAACCGCAGCAGCGACGGGTAGAAATTTACCGACCAGAATTAGCAGTGGAAGTGTTGGAAAATCCGACTCAGTTGTCTGGTGAAGCGGTGATACCGGGTTTTGTGCTGAATTTGCGTCGGGTGTGGGATTGAAAATTGAGTGCGTAGTTATTTATGCCCTTTTGTGGAGCAGGAAATTATTCATACTCTCTAATAATTATAAATCTATGCCTTATAGTAAATTCACTCTGAGTAAAGCTGTAGAGGATTTCCAACTGACAATCGTTGAAGGGAGTCGTTTCCTGCCAGAAATTCCCTCACTCACCCCTACCCCTTTGCTCGTGGATATTCTTAAAGAAACGATTCCTTGGGCGATCGCAGTGAGTAGCGAGAAAGCCCGTTCTGAGGGCATCATCAATCCCGTGTTACTGGAAGTGAAACGCCAACTCAAAGGACAGATTAGCGTTTTCTCTGGTGAGGAATTCAATGTCGAACCGGAGGCTGAACTCACTGGCTATGTTGACTTTCTCATTAGTCGTTCCCCAGAACAGCTATTTATCAAAGCCCCTGCGGTGATTCTGGTGGAAGCAAAAAAAGAAGACCTGAAACCAGCGCTAGGTCAATGCCTCGCCGAAATGGTTGCAGCTCAACGCTTTAACCAGCAAAAGCAACAGCCGATTTCGACGATTTACGGAACAGTAACCAGTGGCACGGTTTGGCGGTTTCTGAAGTTAGAAGGGCAATGCGCGTCCATTGACCTTACAGATTACCCTCTCCCTCCAGTTGAGCAAATTTTGGGTTTTCTCGTTTGGATGACGCAGGAGGGGTGATGGTAATTTTTAAAGTTGGAGTGACAATGGCTATAGGTAGAATGAGTTATCAGTAACAAAAAACAAGATACTTAAATAGCCAACTGTTATGTTCACAACCGCTGATTTTTTTCAGTACACTCAATGGTCAGGAATTGCTACCTTGGTTTTTGCTGCGATCGCAATCCTGGGTTTTATTTTAAAATGGGGTATCCGCTTTCGGCTGGTGGGTGCGGCTGGCTTTATGCTGGTGATGACGACTGGTTTGTTTGCACTGTCGTTAGAACCTTTGAGTCGCACGGTGATTCCAGGTGCAGTGAAGTATTCTCTAGTTTATGATAATGGGTCTACACAAGCGGTGATTGCGATACCACCGAGCATTACTCCAGAGGAATTAGAAGCTACTCTACGTCAAGCAGCCAGCAATTTGTATTCTTACGGACGCTCAAGTTCACGGGGAGATAACCAATTGATAATTAGATCGCGTACTATTATCCACCCAGAACCTGGGGTTTCTGTACCATTATACTTGGGTGAGGTCAAGCGATCGCTTACTTCTCGTGAAAAATCAGAAATTGCGATTGAAATTTACCCAGAAAAATTCTCACAACTGCCAAAACCAACCGCTTAATTGCCTAACTTGGTGATTGCAATATTCCCGACTTCTTCAATAAGTCGGGAATATCACCAAATATAAAGCTTTAGCATATCTTTAAATATTTTATTCTTTGTTCGCTCTCAGGGATGATGATTATTTACAACTAAATTGGCAAAATCGCATTATATTGCGATCTGAGTATAAACGTCAGGGATGTGGGGTATGATTAAATCTTGGATGGTGATTGGGGGTGTAGCTTTCATAGTTGCACTGATTGCTAATTTCATTACCCCAAGCGATAGCAGATGGTTTAAAAGCTTAGAAAGACCGAGATGGCTAACTTTTGAGACTGCAATTCCACTTATTTGGATTGTAATATTTATCTGCGGTGCTTGGTCAGCTTATATTGTCTGGGAAAAAAGCCCCGGAACTACCCAAACATGGTTGCGAATGGGTTTATACTTGCTTTTAGAAATTGCTACCATCGCTTACACCCCTGTAATGTTTAGACTTCGCAGCCTGAAAATCGGTACAATTATTGGTGCCATCGGTTTTATTATAAGTGTTATTTTAGCGATCGCAGTTTTACCCGTTTCTGGTTGGGCAGCACTATTACTGGTTCCTTATTTACTTTGGAGTCCCATTGGCACTTACACCACTAAAGTAATGAGTGAGCTTAATCCTCAAGATGCGTAGAGCTTCAGTTCTGAGCAGGATTGGCAGCTATACAACACGTCCATAACAAGCTGGTGTCAATTGATTATTCAACCAGCAATACATCTGATCTCCTAAAGAAAAATGCCACCATTCTTTAGGATTGCGTTGAAACCCAGCTTTTAACATGACGTTATGTAACAGTTGACGATGAGCGTGATATTGTTGTGCTTCGAGTTCGCTGTTATTAGCAAAGTAATCGGGAAGCGATCGCTTTGACATTTCATCAATTGGTGAACCCATATCAACTACTAGTCCATTATCATCTAACAACGTCACATCCACCGCTGCACCGGTACTGTGGGGAGGCGGAGTTTTTTCATCTAAACTGGGTAAAGCCCAAATTTCATAAACCGCTTCCCAAAGCTCTTGGCGTAAGTATGGTGACAACTCTGCCTCTATTAATCCTCTTTCTCGCAGCGCTTGGGCAAAACTGTAATCTACCATAAATTGTTGCACAGCTACCGGGCGATAAGCATCAAAAATTTGAATGCGCCAGTTTGGATATATTGATTGTAAGTAACTTTGCGCTTCTATCAAGTTGGAAATCAAGCTTTCGCGGAGAAAATAAGGAGAATGTTCCCCATAAGGGGCGCCTAGCTTTTCATAAGGATGGGGAGATTCCACTGCAAACAATTCTAAAGGAATCTCCACCAACGGTTCACCACATTCGATAATTGGTATTTGATGATAGGGGCGCATTTTAATTTTAGATTAATTAAGGGTCAATCAAAATTAATTATCTTTGCTTTTAGAAGTTAAAATCTATTGGTAAAGATTTTTGAGAGAAAGCGCAATTTCGCGCTTTTTTGTGTAAAATAATTAAGTTTTATGTTTGTGTTGGGCTGTGCGGCGATCGCGCGACTGCTGAAAATACCACTCTTGTTTGTTACATATATTGCAGCTTTAATAAATCTGTTGTCATGAAGGACTGATATACTTTGCACGAACCTCTCAATCCCTGGATCGCAAATTCGCCCTTTTTTCAAGGGTTGCCAGAAGACCTTGTGAAACCAGCCTTAACTCATCTTGCCACCCGCACTCACCCGGCAAATCAAGTCATTTTGCTGGAAAATGACTGGGGAGGTTCTGTATATTTTATTATCGATGGATGGGTAAAAATTCGCACCTACAATCTAGAAGGTAAAGAGGTAACACTAAATATTATCGGCAAAGGCGAATTATTTGGAGAAATGGCAGCGCTAGATGAAGTGCCTCGTTCAACTGATGTGATTACTCTGACTCCAACAATGATTGGCAGTATGCCGGCACAGGATTTTGTCAAGTTACTACACACAGAACCCTTGGCGGGAGTAAGATTATCGCAACTAATGGCACGACGCTTGCGTCAAGTAAATCGAAGATTGCGATTGCGCGAATCTGATAGTCAGTCGCGGGTAGCTGACACGTTATTATTTTTGGCAGAGGGACAGGGAAAAAAAGGGCATACAGGAACGGAAATTCCCAATTTACCCCACCGGGAATTAAGTAGTTTGAGTGGACTTGCGCGGGAAACAGTTACACGAGTATTGACAAAGCTGGAAAAAAAAGGCTTGATTAAACGGGATCAAGACATTATTTGTATTCCCGATTTGTTAGCCCTAGAAAAGATGATAGTTTAACTTGTTATATATGCCTACCTACTAATCTCGAAATAGTGGAGTATATTGGAGCTAAACGTATTTAAACAGAGAGTGAAATACTTAACCCCAGAACAGGTGTACAAGCAGTTTGGATATCATCTTAAAACAACCTCAGAATGGGCGGATTCCCGAAAAATTGCATGTATTCGGAGTAAATAGATTTACAATGGATATCAGCGTAGTAAGTCGAGACTATGAAACCCAAGCTAAAAGGTCAAGTTACAGTCACCAGGGTAGCTATCCTAGGAACTCTCAAAATAAATAAATGGAAGTTGGAGGAACTTGATCTAATTGGTTTGCGTCTCGGCAAACTACGCTCAGATATCTGGAATGAGTTCGGTTCTCTAAAGGCTTGGTCTGTATCGAAATTCGATATTGATAAGCAACTGCGTGGGAACAGAGATAAATATCAACTACCAGCAAAGCTATGGGAAGCAACACTTTACGATGTACTAGATGATATCCATTTAGTACAAGCAGCTTGTATTGAGAAAGTCATGAAATATTTAGGACAGTCCTATCAGTCATTTCCGGCTAAAAAAGGAGTTTTACAACTTACTTTAGAAGGTCGGGAATGGTTGCACCATCCGAGACTTTGCACGTTAGTCAGAAAGTTCTGGTATCGAGGTCACACCAAAGTTTGTAATCAAATAATCCTCAAGGCTTTTGATACTCAGATTGATAGTTCTAATGTAGTATGGTTGCGGTTTGGTGGGATAGAAAAAGGTAAAATCTTAAAGCTGCCGACAACATTACCAGTAGAAGTAAAATGCCAGTTGCGGCTAATTAAACGCAATAATCGCTGGGAAATTCACTACACAACAGATATTCAAAAAGCTGAAAAAAAGACTGAAGGTCAGGTGATCGGAGTAGACCGGGGTTATACAGAAGTTTACGCGACATCATCAAACGATGGCGCTAGGTTTTTGGGCAATGACTTCGGTGCTATTCAAACAAAAGAGACTGATTACCGCACCTCCAAACAGGTTAAACGTAACAAACTAAAATCAGTTTTTGAGCAAGCAATAAAGCGTGGTGATAGCGCTCGTGCTGACAGAATTAAGCGTCACAACCTTGGTAAGGTAAAGTGGAACAACCGCGAAATGTCCTTTAAAGGTAGGATTAAAACTATTGTTTTTACGGCTACCCATGACTTGATGTTAAATGCAGTCAAGGTAGCTTACGAAGATTTGACAGAGCAAATAAAGAGTAAAAAGCCGATGAAAAAGCGCATGAAGAGAAACGTTTCTTCATGGTGTAAGGGGATAGTTGTAGATGCTCTCAAACAAGTTTCAACCCGTGTAGGTTGCACGGTGAAGAGTGTTAATTGTGCTTACACGTCACAACTTGATTCCAGGTTTGGAACCTTAACGGGGTCTAGGTCTGGGAACAAGTTTACCGGACATGATGGGGTCGTGATGCACTCAGACACTAACGCAGCTGATAACATTCTAGTCAGGATGGGGGACGTTGAAATCCCCCGATACCTTAAACATTCAACAGTTCAAAGTATATTGCTAGAAAGAACTCAGAAGTTTCTGGACACCATCGCCCCTACTGGGGATGAGGTGTTTGAAGCGATAACGGGTACGGATAAACCCCAGACTCTAGAACCTAAAAGAAAACGTACGAGTAAGGTCAATCAGAGAGCGAATTATGAGCAATTAACGCTGTTTGACCTCGGTTAACTACGTTTATTGTGTATCCCAGATGAGTCAGAAGAACGACACTCCCTTAAATCCCAAATCGAGGCTGATGAATTGTTAGACAAACAAAAGAATTTTAGCCGACAAGAGTTAAAAGCTGATGCGCCTTTGCGAATGGTGGAAACGGCATTTTTAGCAAGTGCCTCTAGCTTGATTTGGTTTATTAATAATTACTTTCCCTTAGGACCAGTTTTGCGGATATTTTTTCCCGTACCCATCGCTCTAGTTTATCTTCGTTGGGGCAACCGCGCAGCATGGATGGCGGCGGTAGTTTCCGGGTTGCTGCTTTCGGTGTTGATGGGACCGGTTCGCAGTTTGCTGTTTGTCATGCCTTTTGCTTTTATGGGGGTGCTTTTAGGGGCAACTTGGCATCGCCGTGTACCCTGGATTGTTTCTATCACTTTGGGTACGCTGTTAGGTACTTTGGGGGTGTTTTTTCGGGTGTGGTTGTTGTCTGTGTTGTCGGGTGAAGATTTGTGGATTTATTTGATTAATCAGACGACAGATTTTCTGGAGTGGTTATTTTTAAAGCTGGGAATCTTGGCAACTCCCAGTGTATTTTTCATTCAAGTGGGAGCGATCGCCTTAATTATAATTAACAATTTTATTTATCTGTTCGTCGTTCACCTAGCAGCATGGCTGTTATTAGATCGTCTCGGCAATCCCATCCCTCGTCCCCCACGCTGGGTACAAGTCCTGATGGATAATGAAGGATAGTTAGTGGTTAGTCGATAGTGGTTAGTCGATAGTGGCAACGTGGTTACTAGAGCAACCAAGAACTAACAACTAATAACTAACAGCCAACTTATGATTCGCATTTATACCCAAATAGAACAAGGTGAAGCATGGATCGCACGTTATCGCGGTACTTCACCGATTTTTGCCTGTGTATTAGGGTTTACCGAAACTTGTTTAATACCGGGAATTTCCGCAGCCGGTCGCACTCCAGAGGATCGCAAATACACAGCAGTTGCTGATGCTGAGTTTTTATACTACGGTGCAGGACGAAAGCCGCAATATCCCCTACCACCTTTGGAGGCTGGCGCGTCACCTGTGCTAATTTCTCGCGCTGTGGTTGAAGCACTCCAGATTCCAGTTTATTTGTTTAATGCAGGCTTACACCAGCCCCCTGCTGTACCTGTAATTGATTTGGGTGGCTTTCCAGCTAAGTGTTTAAGTCAAGGTGCAGCGATGGATTTGGCAACGGTAAATCATTTGTTAAAACAAGGGCTGCTTTGGGGTGAACGGCTAGGTGAGAAAATTAAAGATGGGTATCTAATTATCGGTGAGTGCGTAGTCGGCGGAACCACAACCGCCCTAGCTATTTTAACTGGCTTGGGTATTGAAGCAGTGGGCAAAGTTAATAGCAGCCATCCTGTTTGTAACCACACGCAAAAGTGGGCATTGGTGCAGCAGGGTTTGGAGAGGATAAGGGGACAAGGAGACAAAGCTATTGTTTCTGATTTCCCCTTGTCCTCCCCAGTCGATCCTCTACAACTGGTAGCGGCAGTGGGAGATCCGATGCAGGTGGTAGCGGCAGGTATGGCTATTGCAGCGAGTCGGCGTTGTGGTGTTTTGCTTGCTGGGGGGACGCAAATGCTGGCGGTTTATGCTTTAATGAGTGCGATCGCTCAAACTTATACTTTACCTTGGCAAAGTTCTTCAGTTATCGTCGGTACAACTCGCTGGGTAGCAGAAGACCCCTCTGGCGCTACAGTTGAATTAGCTCAACTAATTAATAAAGGTGAGAAAACTCAAAATAATGTTTCCCCACCTCTACTTGCAACTCAATTGAGTTTTGCTGATTCTCGTTATTTCCAACTCCAAGCTTATGAGCAAGGTTTTGTGAAAGAAGGTATGGGCGCTGGTGGCGCTTCCATTGCTGCCTATATAAGCCAAAATTGGCGACAAAACCAGCTTCTGGCAGCTATTGAAGCCCAACTCGAACGCTTGATCAATAGTCATTAGACATCTCCAGAGTCATAGATAAAGACGTAGCAATGCTACGTCTCTACGAGGGTTTCGGGCAACGCATAATTAATTTTTGGAGATGTCTATTAATTCAAAGGTTTTTGACCCTTGACTATTGACTCTTGACCCTTGACTATTGACCCTTGACTAATTAATGAATTCTTTTGAGCAATAATTGTTCTTCCAAGGCAGCTATACGATTATATGCGGCTGTTAATTGTGCTGTCAGGCGTTGGATTTGAATTTCTGGTGTTAAAAGCTTATCTCCAGTTTGCAGATTCATTTCTGGATAAATGCTGTCTGTCAATACATCCTTGTGTTCTAAATCTGAATTTAAACGAATTTGTGCTTTTAACTGGTAGCCCCCAGCGTTGTTGTTTTCTAAATAATTATCTTTTGCCTCTGTTCTTGCTAAAGAACACTCTGATACAGCTTGAGAGACTTTACCATCAAGCTGTTCAATCACCTGATAGAGGGCATCGACTTTATGACCCAAAATTAGAATCTGCTTTTGTAATTGTTCCATTTAATACACTCGTCCAAATATTTTCTCTATCTATAGTATTCAATCTATTGACAATTTTAACTATGTTTATGAATTATTTAAGTTTTCATATTTTAATGAAACCAAAGATCAATAGACACGTCTATTGTGGAAAAGTTGTAGAGATGTAACAATGCTACATACAGCAGCCTATCGCTCTAATCGAATACACGTAGAGACCCAGAGACGTAGCAGTGCTACGTCTCTACAAGGAGAGGGGTTTTATATATTTACTTCATTTAGCTGAAATCTGCTGTAATCACCACTTTTTAATCCTAAAAAACTACTGCATTCTGCCTTTAATTTCCTCTGGCAAATCTTCTAGAGAGACTTCTATCTGCTCACCTGTTTTTAAATCTTTTAAAGAAGACTTTTGTGCTGCTGCTTCCTCGGAACCAATAATTACACAGAATTGAATTCCTTGTTTATCAGCTAACTGAAATTGTTTACCCAAACCTCGTTTGTCAAAGCTAGTCATAACATTAATGCCAGCCTGACGCAAATTTTGTGACACTCTTAAATAAATGGGCATCAAATCATCTTGCATATTTACTACCATCACTTGGGCTGGAGTAGCAGCTAAGGAATTAAGAATACCAGCTTTTAGTAATCGACTAATTAAGCGAGTTAAGCCAATAGAAATGCCTACACCAGGCATTTTCTCACCCAAAAATGTCCCAACCAATTCTTCATATCTGCCACCAGAGCAAATACTGCCTAAAGCTTCATGTCCTAATAAAGTTGTTTCGTAAACTGTTCCTGTATAATAATCTAGTCCACGAGCGATCGCTAAATCAATACAAAAACGATTTTCACTCACTCCCAAATTGCGAACACCAGAAATAACCGTTTCTACTTCCGTAACTCCTAGAGTAAATTGCTCGGCTTCTGGCATTGTTTCAGCTAAATGTTTGAGCTTATCTAATACCTCGTCAACAGTGCCTTTAATTTTAATAAACTCGATAATTTTTTCAGATTGCTCTGGGGAAATTTCCTGTTTTTCTAAATCCTGTTTGACCTTACTTTCTCCAATCTTTTCCAGCGTGTCAATAATCCCAATACAGGATTTTATTTGATTTGCTGCAACTCCTACAGACTGAAAGAAACCTGTGAGAATTTTCCGATTATTGATGCGAATCAGAAAATCACCAATATTAATTGCCTCAAATATTTCCGAAATAATTGCCGGCATCTGAGCATCATAAAGCAAGCTGAGTTCACGACGAGCGACTACATCAATATCGCACTGACGGAACTGCCGAAAACGCCCATCTTTTGCCCGTTCTCCCCGGAAAACTACATCCATTTGGTAGCGGGCAAAGGGAAAGGTCAATTCATTCAAGTGACGGGCAATATATGCCGCTAGAGGAACTGTTTGGTCAAATTTTAAAGCGCGTGCTTCTGAACCTGTTTCGCCTGCTTTATCCCTCTCTGCTTGCCGATTTGGTGGCAGGATGGGGTCAATACCATAAATGATATTATCACCTTGATTACCTTTGGCTTGCAACACTTCTAAGCGTTCTACAGCCGGAGTTTCAATCGGTGTAAATCCATAACTTTCAAAAACTTTGCGGATGATATCTAGCAAATATAATTCTAGACGCTTTTCGCTAGGAAGAAATTCTGGAAATCCACTAGGAGTAGAAAAATTGATTTTGTCAGATTTTGCCATGCCTTTACCTGTAACATTGTTTTAGTCATCAGATGATGAATTTACGCTCACGCAAATCTACCTGAACGCTGAACTTATTATCTTAGCCATTCTTCTTGATTTAGGGTGCGTCTGATGATTTGATAATTCTTAAACCAGTGTTAAGTGCGTTAATTTTGCTTATTTCATAAAACAAACTATAATATCCGACAATAGACATCTCCAGATTCAATACGCTTGGTGTTAAGGCAAGAGACGCAAGGGAATCGCCGTCTTTACAATAAAAAGTCCTTTGTAGAGACGGCGATTCCCTTGCGTCTTTGTGATCTATAATTTTCATCAAAAAATCTTATCCGAACCGTATTGTCTCCAGATTCATACGTAAAGACGTTCCGGCGGAACGTCTCTACAAGGGTTTCGGGTAACGCATAATTAAATTCGGTCGATGTCTAATGACGGCTCGGATAAGCACAAAAGAATAGTTTAAAAAACTACAAAATAATTCAGCCATTCAAACTTTAAGACGTAACTAAGTAACCAGACAGAATTAATTACACAATGTCCGAAGCGAAGGTCGCGAAGCGGAATGAAGCAATCGCGAGGGCTGGGATTGCTTCGCTTCTCTTCGAGACGCTCCGCGAACGCTCGCAATGACAGAAATACGTAGTCCGTGGGTAAGTCCTGATAAAATGAAGCATTACACTTCGCGCTTCGCACTGTACAGATTTAAGATGATGGCTTAGAAATGATTTCAGAGCGTTGATATTACTGCCGTAGCCGCTCTTCTTGTACCAGAGTACGTTGATAAACTTGATGGTTCTTAAACCAATGCCAGGTGCGAAAACGATAGTTATTGCAAGGACTAAGGAAAATCACTTCATATAAGTATGCACCCGGCATATTCTTAAAAGAAAAATGGAACATAATAGTTGCTTCGTCTACTTCCCAGGCGTTACCATGAAGACGTTCGGTGTCAAACCACACCTTTTTGTCTCGATATATTCCAGGGAAATGGTGTTCTTCCTGTTTTCCATCAGCCCATTTGTAGCGATTTATTTGGTAGTAGGAATAGGGGTTATTTTCTATAAACTGACAACTTAAATGAGAAGTATATTTATCTAGGATTTTACCTTCTATATCAACCAGTGTATAAGAGCCTGACCACTCTCCTTCATGGCGGGTCATAAGGGGCATTTCTGTTTTAATAAGAGACATTTTCTACTCCTGTGAATATCGGCTTGACTACGGATTAGTAATTGGTAATACCCATCCTTCTATTTCCCTAGCTCTTTATTGGTTATTAAACCACCAAGGGTCGCTAACAGAGTCTGTTTTCACCAAAAATGCTTTTTTCCGCATAAATCGTGTTAGTGCCGCTGCTCCCATACGTGAACCTCCCATACCGGAGAATTTAAAAGCATTTTTTTCACCCTCGTGCATGAGGGCAGTGAGTGCAGCATCGTTGATACTGATGGCACCTGCATCTATTTGCTGTGCGACTTCTAAAGCTTCTGCTTCCAAGCCAAAGACAGCGGCACTTAATCCATAAATGGTATCGTTGGCTAATGCGATCGCTTCTTCAATTGTCGAAAAAGCCATCACCGGCATTATTGGTCCAAAAGTCTCTTCGGTCATCACTGTCATCGAATGATTAACACTTGTGATAACTGTTGGACGGCACCACCAACCACCATTCAATTGCTCAACTTCCCCACCACAGTGAATTACTGCTTTTTTTGATACCGCATCTTGCAAATGATCTTTAATAATTGCTGCTTGTTTTTCGGCAATAATCGGACCGATTTCGCCATCTTCAATTGTCGGATGAGCTAGCCGCAGACGATACGCTTTAGTTACAAGTTGATGATAAAACTTATCAAAGATAGATTCAGCAACATAAATTCTCTCAATTGACAAGCAAGATTGTCCGGTGTTGACGACGGAACCCCACAAAATTGCTGATGTTGCTAATTCTATATCGGCTGATTCTAAGACGATCGCCGGATCTTTTCCGCCTAATTCCAAAAAAGCAGGAATGAACCGTCTAGCTGCTGCTTCTGCTACTTTTCGTCCGGTGGCTACACTGCCGGTAAAGCACACCAGATCCACATTTTCCATCAGATCCGCTCCAGTTTCCCCTGCACCCTCAATAAAAGTTAATATCTCACGCAATTTAGGAACAGTGTTAAGTGTTGCTAACAGTGGTGCCACGAAGCGGGGGGCAATTTCACTGGGTTTGACGATGACAGCACAACCCGCTAGCAATGCGGGAATCGTATCAATCGTAGACAGCAATAAGGGAAAATTCCAAGGGCTAATCACCCCAACTAGGGAATAAGGAACCGCTGTTTGTTGCAGTTGGATAAACGGTATTGCTGTACCTTTTTCAAAGTCTTGTAATAATTTTGGCGCTAATCCACACCAGCGATCAATGCTGGAGAGAAATGAATCAATTTCCATCAGCGAAATTGATAATCTGCCAGTATCACAGACTAAAGCCTCCGTGAGTTTTTCACGCCCAGATAATATCGCTTGTTTCCACTGCTGTAAGGCTTGAATTCGCCCTTCTAGACCTTGTTGGAGCCAGCTTTTTTGCGCCCTCCGCAGACGGCTACATTGTTGTGCCAGCAGCTTGGATGGTGGCGGTATAATCACATAGTCATATTTTCCGGTTCGGGGGTTGCGAACTTCGATTGGTTTGGTCATTATTGGGTAAGAGTCAAAAGTCAAGAGTCAACGGTCAAGAGTTATTAGTGGTGAATACCCAATCTCAAATTATCCCTAGTTTGCCTAGACGTTCGATAGTTTGTTGGTGTATTGGGTAAGAGTCAAAAGTCAAAAGTCAAGAGTCAACGGTCAAGAGTTATTAGTGGTGAATACCCAATCTCAAATTATCCCTAGTTTGCCTAGACGTTCGATAGTTTGTTGCTGTATTGGGTAAGAGTCAAAAGTCAAAAGTCAACGGTCAAGAGTCAAGAGTTATTAGTGGTGAATACCCAATCTCAAATTATCCCTAGTTTGCCTAGACGTTCGATAGTTTGTTGCTGTGTTTGGATAAAGTGTTTGCGGTCTACTTCTTTATCCAGCATAGTGTTTGCCGGGTAGAAATGCGACTGGCGGTAACTTTCTGCATATAGCTCAAATCGCTGCCGTGAAAGTAAATTATTTAACCCAGGTCTGCGGCGATCGCGTCGTCAAGCTGCCAGATCAATCTCAGCAAAAGCTGTCATGTTCTCACCTACACCTGCCTCTGCTAAAGCAATTCCTCGATGGTCAATAATTTTAGAACCTCCATCTGCGGATGCAATTGGAATCGGGATATTTGCGATGCCTGCTGTATTTGCCGAGACTACGTATGCCATGTTCTCTACTGCACGGCTGATTTTTGCCGCATCTTTATTTTGTATTATTTGGCTAGCTTCAGTGCGATCGCTTGCCTGATTCACCGCCTGACACTTAACTTGAAGTGCCAATGCACGAAATGAGTCCATATTATCAGAAAGTTGGGTTTAAAATCCCGTTTTTGTCGGACAGCTTTATATTCACTAGTGGTCTGTCAATTTTATTTTGACGGTTAGAGAGACGCGATAAATCGCCGTCTCTACTCTTAATCTATCCATCAATTATTTATTGACAGACTACTAGCAACTTGGGTTATTAATCGATTGCAAAATCTCCTCATCCACAGAAAAATCAACTTCAGCCTGATCTTGCTTCTGGGCAAGATAATCATTTTCCAACGAATTTTGTAGCCCAGAAATTAAATCATACTCAGGCTGCCAATTTAATTGAGTCATGGCTTTATTTACCGATGCAAAGAAATGTTGCACCCGCATGGGGAAAGCTTTGCGTTTGCCAAAATCAAACTTTTTCGGGTCATAATGGACAATTTTCACTGATTCAGGGGATTTGCCAGCCGCAACAGCACAAGCACGAGCTAAACCATCAAAAGTGACAAAGCGATCGCCTGATACGTTGTAAATTTGCCCTATTGCCTGTTTATTACCTACAATCTTAGTCATTGCTTTTGCTAAGTCTTCTACATGACCAAATTGGGTGATATGCATTCCATTACCGGGGATGGGAATCGGGCGATCGCGCACAATTCTATCAAAAAACCAACTTTCCAACTCATTATAATTACTGGGACCATAAATGTAAGTTGGACGAATCGACGTAAAAGGCAATCCCGATTGTGTTAAAAATGCTTCCGTTTCGTGCTTACCTTTGTGGCGACTTTTTGGATCTACTGCATCCCCTTCTACATGAGGCATTTGGTCTGATTTGAGATACACCCCAGCCGAACTCATATAAACAAAATGTTGCACTCTGCCTTGAAAAATTTCCGCCAGTGGTTGAGTATCAGTAAGTTCCCGTCCGTTATTGTCAAAAATGACATCAAAGTTTTCTTGTGATAACTTTTCTTTAAGCTGTGTCGCGTCAGTGCGATCGCCTATAATTTGTTCTACTTGTTCGGGTGCTGGACGATTACCACGATTGAACAGTACCACTTTATGTCCGGATTCCACCAGCAGCTTCGTCAGGTAGACCCCGATGAATCGAGTACCACCCATAATTAAAATTCGCATAAATTTCCCAATTTATCTCAGTAGTAGGGGCGCTTAAGGTAAGGGCTAGGAGTCTGTGAAGGACTAATTGGGGGATAGATTTTCTGTAGAGACAGCGATTCTCTCTAACTGGAGTTTAGGAGGTTATCCGGTTCTAGCCCAAGCACCTAAGCGCCCCCAATTTGAGGTTATCAGGTTGCGGCTCACCAGTGGAAACTCTTTTATAAGAATTACGTCTTTTGATGGAGGTGGGACGCTTCCCATTAATTAATTACAACCGGAAGTTTTTAGTTAACTTTATAACTACGACAGCGTGTTTTCTACCAATTACAGTTAGCAGTGCCCTTGAAATATGCTTTAGTTCATGAGTGGCTTACACCCAAAGCCACAGGCGGATCAGAACTCGTTGTGCGGGAGATTCTGAATCACATTGATGCTGATTTGTATGCCCTGATCGACTTTGAATCTACTAATCCTGAAAGTTATTTATACAAACGTCGAATTGGCACAACCTTTCTTCAGCATTTTCCCTTTGCCCGCGATGGTGTTCAAAAATACTTGCCATTTTTACCCCTGGCAATTGAACAACTAGATTTACGGGAGTATGACATAATTTTGTCTTCATCCCACGCCGTTGCTAAAGGCATTCTCACCACTCCCGATCAGTTGCATATTTGTTACTGCCATAGTCCCATGCGTTATGCCTGGGATTTGACTTTTGATTATTTAAAAGCAAGTAAATTAGGCAATGGTTTACCAGGTTTGGCAACGCGGTATTTACTGCATCGTTTGCGCTTTTGGGATGTGTTAACAGCAAATCGGGTTGATTATTTTCTTGCAAACTCACAGCATACAGCTCGTCGAATTTGGCGCTGCTATCGACGAGAAGCAAAAGTAATTTATCCACCGGTGAATATTGAAGGATTACCATTTTTTCCTCAGAAAGAGGATTTTTACCTAATAGTTTCCCGGTTAGTCAGCTACAAACAAGTATCTTTAATTGTCCGAGCGTTTAATCAACTGCAACGACCTTTAGTAGTAATTGGTACAGGACCAGAGATGAAAAAAATTCAGGAAATAGCGGATTCTCATATACAAATACTGGGTTGGCAACCTGATGATGTAGTAAAAAAATATATGGCTAGTGCCAAAGCCTTTGTGTATGCAGCTTGTGAAGACTTTGGCATTGCCTTAGTAGAAGCACAAGCTTGTGGTACGCCGGTGATTGCTTATGGTGCGGGTGGTGCTTTAGAAACTGTACGCGATATTCGCACTAGTGAAGTGGGTACAGGGACGGGTATATTCTTTCAAAATCAGACTCAGAGAGACCTTGTAGAGGCAGTAGAAGCCTTTGAAGCATACGAAGGTAAGTTTAATCCAGAATATGCGCGATCGCACGCTGCTCAATTTAATGTGCAAACATTTGCAAAACATTATCTAGATTTTTTAAATGCGTGCAACGAAAAAAGACCATCCTTGGGGTAAAGGTCTGAATTTTTGCAATAGTTTTGTAGGCTTTTGGAAAATTATCCCCAGAAGCGCCTCCGAAAGGCTTTAAGATTGGGACTATGTGTGGTGTGGATTATTTAGGAGTATGATGACTGCCCAGAGCTCACTCCTCTCCGGCAAGCGGCGAAGCCTACGGCAAGATGCTAGCGCGTCTATGCGTACTTTCTTGAAAGGTGGTCAAAAAACCAAGACACCTAAATTTAAACCCAAAGCATTGACTTTACAAGGTTTAAACGGAAAGTTTGTCAAGCGACTGTTCGACATTTTGTTTTCGCTGTTAGTACTGATATTGTTTTCGCCTGTTTATTTAGTTTTGACCTTACTGATTGCTTCTAGCTCACAAGGTCCGATTTTTTATATACAAGAACGAGTCGGCAAAAACTACAAACCATTTAATTGTATTAAGTTCCGAACAATGGTGAGCAATGCTGACGAGGTTCTCATGCAAATGATGGAAACATCACCGGAATTGCGGCAAGAGTTTGAGGCTAGTTTTAAGCTCAAACATGACCCCAGGATCACAAAAATTGGTCGATTTTTGCGAATTACCAGCTTAGACGAGTTTCCCCAATTTTGGAACGTTTTAAAAGGGGATATGAGTGTTGTTGGTCCCCGACCTTTAGTAGAGGAAGAACTGCCAAAATACGGGTCTGCCATCGATCAAATTTTAACTATCCGACCAGGAATTACGGGATTGTGGCAAGTTTCAGGGCGCAATGACATTCCCTACCCTCGGAGAGTTCAAATAGACCTACATTATGTCAAATTTGGCAATCTTTGGCTCGATTTATGGATCATCTTGAAAACTGTTGGTGTTGTGGTTATCCCAAAAAATAACGGTGCGTATTGATTTCTACAAGCCGCACAAAGAGTGCAAAGCTCAGAGAGTGGCTCTTGGAATGCTTCCAAGAGCCACTCTCGTCGCCACAGGGATATTCCCCGTGGCAGACTTTGCGACTTCTAGTCATAGGAGGTTCAAAACCTAATTGTTTTGGCAGCACAAAAGTAAACAAATCACAAGCCCACAGCTATCAGCATGTGGGATTTTTAATTTAGGACTTACGCAAAAACTCTCTCGCTGCTCTTATTCCTCTGTCAACTCCGTGTCCTCTGCGGTTCGTTTTTTCATAATTTTGCGTAAGTCCTGTAATTGTTAAATTTCATCCTATCTTCATAAAAACTACATTTCCATGAAATTCTGGTAAAGATAAAAAAATTATACAGAATTAGATCAAGTTTACGGAATAAAGGTAAGGGGAATAACGTAAAAATACTTAATTTCAAGTATTTTTGCTTAAGTTTTTAGCACCAATGCCAACGAAATTCGTAGGTTTCCCATTGGGCAATTGGACAATTAACTGCTAGGTTGTATCAGTTTGCCTGTATTTATTTAATCAAAAACGACAAGGGATAATTGAGCATGACCCAACTAAAGCGAGCGTTAATTACTGGTATTACAGGTCAAGATGGTTCATATCTGAGTGAGTTTCTGCTAGATCAAGGTTATGAAGTTCATGGTATTATTCGCCGGACTTCTACTTTCAACACAGACCGCATCGATCACATTTATGAAGATCCTCATAAAGAAGGAGTGCGGTTATTTCTTCACTACGGAGACCTGACAGACGGTACCACACTGCGCCGTATTTTAGAAGAAGTTCAGCCTATAGAAATTTACAACCTGGGCGCTCAATCTCATGTACGTGTAAGTTTTGATTCACCTGAATACACGGTGGATGCAGTCGGAATGGGAACTCTGCGTTTGTTGGAAGCGATTCGTGACTATCAACATCGCACTGGTATTCGAGTGCGATTTTACCAAGCAGGTTCTTCGGAAATGTATGGTTTGGTACAAGCTGTGCCACAAAACGAGACAACACCCTTTTACCCCCGCAGTCCCTATGCTTGTGCTAAGGTTTACGCTCACTGGCAAACGGTGAATTACCGCGAATCTTACAACATGTTTGCTTGTAATGGCATTCTGTTTAACCATGAATCGCCCAGACGGGGTGAAACATTTGTCACGCGCAAGATTACAATGGCAGTCGCCAAGATTTTTGCTGGTAAACAGAAAAAACTTTACATGGGCAATCTTGATTCCAAACGGGATTGGGGCTACGCTAAAGATTATGTAAAGGCGATGTGGCTGATGTTACAAAAAGACCAGCCAGACGATTATGTAATTGCCACCAATGAAACTCATACAGTACGGGAATTTTTGGATTTAGCGTTTGGTTATGTAAACCTGAAATGGGAAGATTATGTTGAGTTCGACGGGCGTTATCTGCGACCATCTGAAGTAGACTTGTTGATCGGCGATTCTACCAAAGCACGACAAAAGTTAGGCTGGGAACCATCGGTAACATTTAACCAATTAGTATCGCTGATGATGGAAGCAGATTTGCAAGCACTCGGTTGCACTTCCCCAAATGGACATGGTTCGGAAATGCCTCATGATATTGCTACTGTTCGTCAAGAACTGGGTGTTCTCCACTTCTGATTAATACACCGATAAGGAGAAAAATATGACCGCCTTAGAACTGAAAAATAAACGAATTCTCGTTACCGGTGGGGCTGGGTTTCTGGGGCGTCAGGTAATAGAGAAGCTGTGTAAGGCTGGAGCCGATCGCCAGAAAATTACAGTTACGCGATCGCTTGACTGCGATTTACGTATCTGGGAAAATTGCCAACGCGCAGCTGACCAACAAGATATTATTATCCACCTAGCAGCTCACGTTGGCGGTATCGGTCTCAACCGGGAAAAACCCGCAGAGTTGTTCTACGACAACTTGATGATGGGTACACAGTTGATTCACGCGGCTTATCAAGCTGGAGTCGAAAAATTTGTTTGTGTTGGCACTATTTGTGCATATCCCAAATTTACTCCAGTGCCATTCAAAGAAGATGATATTTGGAATGGCTACCCAGAAGAAACCAACGCTCCCTATGGAATTGCCAAAAAAGCGCTTTTAGTTCAACTGCAATCTTACCGCCAGCAATACAACTTTAATGGTATTTATCTTCTGCCTGTAAATTTATACGGACCTGAAGATAATTTTGACCCCAGTAGTTCCCATGTCATCCCAGCGTTAATTCGCAAAGTTCATGAAGCGCAAATTCAGGGAGAAAAGAAACTTCCAGTTTGGGGTGATGGCAGTCCGACTCGCGAATTTCTTTATTCAGAAGATGCAGCGCGGGGCATTGTCATGGGCACTCAATTCTACAACGATTTTGAACCGGTTAACTTGGGAACTGGTTACGAAATCTCCATCCGCGATTTGATTAATCTGATTTGCGAATTGATGGAGTTTGACGGCGAAATTATTTGGGAAACCAACCAGCCAAATGGTCAACCCCGTCGCTGTTTGGATACCGAACGGGCGAAACAAGCCTTTGGTTTCACCGCGAATGTAGACTTTAAGCAGGGGCTGAAAAATACCATCGAGTGGTATCGTCAACACGCTGCATAATTTTAGGTGGGCATGGGAGCATCCCAGTTTTGCAAAAAGCCCACAGGCTATAAGCCTTGGGCTATACAAACGAAGCCCACCGACCTGGGCTAGAAGAACTCTTAGCCCAGGTCGGTGGGCTTGGTTCTTCTAGCCGCACCCTTCTAGTAGAGCATCCTTGACGATTGCCGGATAAATTTTGCCATTAATCATTGAAAACGTCTTTGCAAAACTTGAAAACCTCTATCCGGTGATCGACGATTAAGGTCTACTAGGGTGTCGGGTAAAATATTTGTTCAAAAGTGGGATGCTCCCGGTGGGCATTGCCCACCTTGAAGAATTTAAAATTAATCAGCCTCCCAAACCTCGCAGCAAGGCTTCTACCCTTGCCACACCATCTGAGTCATTGCGTCGTTGATATAAGTCACGCGCTTTATTAAGCACATTACTCGCTTCTTTGGCTTTTCGCCGTTGCTTGAACATTGAACCCATCAACTCATAAGTTTGGGCATAATTCTTATCAATGTTAATCGCTTGGTCGTAAGCCCACATAGCTGCTTCATAGTCTCCCAGACGGGATTGTGTCACACCCAACCCCAAATAGGCATTAATGTTGTTGCGGTTAAGCTGTATCGCTTTACGATAAGCTTCCTTCGCTCCAGCTGTATCTCCCAAATTTCCTTTGATATAACCTACAGCATAGAAAAAATCGCCATTGTTGGGGTCAATGCCAAGAGCGCGACGGTAAGCTGATAACGCTGCTGGGAAATTTCCTTGTATGGCGTATAAGTAGCCTATGCCAGAATGAATTTTGGCATTCTTTGGCTCCATCGCTACTGCTTGTTGATAAACAGAAATTGCGCCATTATAGTCTCCAGCCTTCACCAACCGCCGTCCATCTTCTAGCAATTGCTTTAACTCTGCACTTCTAGCTTGCGCTACTGTTACCTGAGCCTGAGCCACCGAGGGGATTGTAGCTGCAAAACCACTCAATAAAAGAACACTTAATAACAATGATGCCTGCTTGTACACCGTAATTATCCTGAAATATTTGGCAATTTTTTTCACACGAGGTGTAATTGCATGTACATTAAAACAAAAATATTCAGTTTTGAAAACTGTATTTATTCTGTTTTCATGCTTATTATTGATGCATTACACTCATCCGAATAACGTTAGCGCCGTTGCGCTATGAGTCTTGGCTGATACCATAATGATATTGAAAAAGTTACATATGGTGGCAAACAACAATACCATCATCACTATATCTAAATACTCTATTCCAAATCTAAAATCCGGTTAGAAGCACACAACAGACGTAACGCTCAAGAGGCTAATTTATGATTTTAACCACAACCGATGTAATTCAGGGTTCTGTCGTTCAGTCATATTTAGGTATTGTCACGGCAGAAGTCGTCTACGGTAGCAATTTCCTACGGGATTTTTTCGCTAGCATTCGGGATATTGTTGGTGGACGCACCGGCAGCTATGAGCGCTTATTTGAGCAAGGTCAACGTAAGGCACTACAAGAGTTAGAACAGCGGGCATTGCGTTTAGGGGCAGATGCTGTTGTCGGCATTGAATTTGACACTGGCACGATTAATGTTGACCAGTCAGGTGTTTTGTTGTTAATTACCGCGACGGGCACCGCTATCAAACTACGATCTTAAGGAATGCTTTGAATACCTGATGTGCAGCTTTCTATTTTTGTTCCCTTTTTATGTAAGGGGACTGGGGACTGGGGACTGGGGACTGGGGACTGGGAAAGATTTCGTTGGGGTATCCAAATCTTAAAAAATTTTTCTCCAGTACCCAGTCCCCAGTTCTATTTACAGCTTAATAACTAACTATAGGTCTCATATTTGATTGCGTGAAATACACGTAGGGTGCGTTATGCAAAAGTGTTAACGCACCATCCTAAGGCTTTGGTGCCGTACTTTCCTCGATAACACATCCTACTTATTAATTATTAATTTATAATTTGAAGCTCTTTCAAGAGTTATATTAAATAGTATTAAAACCTCATGTCAATTTGATCCTAAAGATAGAGCTAGCAAATATTTCTATTGATAGATATAAAAAATAAACAATAGCAATTTAATCTTATAAACCAGCAACAATATAGTTAAAAAAATTTGCTGAGATTCTTAAGGAGAAGAGAAGCTATGTCATACGTAAATAGAACTGGGGATGAGGTAATTAATGAGCCTGTGGTGGTTGGTAGAGTTGCTGATTATCACGATCGCGTTCGTTGGGGTCCGATTATTTCTGGTTTGTTAGTTTCCCTAGCTACGCAATTGATTTTAAGCGCTTTATTCGCAGCGATCGGCGCAGGTACTATTGCAACTTCTGGCGCCCCTAGAACAAATGCTTCTGATGTTGCTGGAAATGTGGGAATTTGGTCAACTATTGGTTTGCTAATTTCCCTATTTACTGGTGGTTGGGTAACTGCTCGCGCTTGTGGTCCGATGAACCGCAGCACCGCTCTTCTCAATGGGGCAATTCTCTGGGCTACCACTTTAGCAGTTAGCTCTTGGCTCTTGGCTAGTGGTGTATCAGGTGCTTTTGGTGTTGCTGCCTCAAACGCTGGTGAAGTGATTAACCAAGTGCAACAACAAGGTGGTGTGAACGTACCCCGAACCAATGTAAGTGCTCAAGAAGCTCGCAATATTGCTGGTACAACATCTAGAGGTTTGTGGTGGTTTGTATTCGGTTCTTTGCTAGGTTTAGTTGCATCAATGATTGGAGCGGTGACTGGTGCTCGCAATCCACGTACTAATACTTACACTTAAAAAATTAGTATGTAAATTAATTTCCATACTTTGAAAAAGCACCTCGAAAAAGGTGCTTTTTGCTATTTGTTTAGATTATTTATTGTAAAGACGTTCCGCATTTATTGTAAAGACGTTCCGCATTTATTGTAAAGACGTTCCGCATTTATTGTAAAGACGTTCCGCATTTATTGTAAAGACGTTCCGCATTTATTGTAAAGACGTTCCGCATTTATTGTAAAGACGT